>Ga0185299_10003633_pt1 | contig 19985 bp, 18 predicted proteins | sample PaiPotPPA55metaG_FD_128002 | JGI IMG/M metagenome (GOLD analysis project Ga0185299, IMG submission 128002) | Iron sulfur acid spring bacterial and archeal communities from Banff, Canada, to study Microbial Dark Matter (Phase II) - Paint Pots PPA... ...
GACGGGCAGGGGACCATCTACAGCAATCTGGAAGATAAGAGCGAAGTAGTGGCGATTGATTCCCGCAGCTTAAAGGTGAAATCGCATTGGCCGATTGCGCCCGCGGGAGCGCCAGCTCCGATCGCGATGGACCGCGACCATCGACGGCTGTTCGTCGCCGGCCGGGAACCGGCGATGCTGGTGGTGATGAATGCCGATGACGGCAAGGTGATTCAGTCGTTTCCCATCAGCGGCGGCGCCGATGCGGAGGTGTACGACTCGAAAACGGGATTGATCTTCGTGTCCACTCGCGAGGGTTGGGTCCATATTTTTCATGAGGACTCGCCTGACCACTACAGCGACGCTGGCAAGGTAAAGACGGAGTTGGGTGCCAAGACCATGGCGTACGATCCGAAGACGGCGCGTATCTTCGTCGATACGGCCGAGTTCGGAAAATCGCCGGAACCGACCAAGGAACGTCCGCATCCGCGGCCCGCGCCAATATCGGGCACGTTCCACCTTCTGGTTTACGCGCCATAATTCGGGCTCCAGCTACCGCGGTCCATGCCGGAGTAGTTGTTGTAATCGGCGTTATCACTCAGAACCCGGTCGATGAGTGTAATCGGGATTTTTCGACAATTGACGCTTCGATAGCTCACCAACTCCTCTTGCTTCATTGACTTGCCCGACTTGCAGTCCTAACATTTCAGCCCAGCTTTGAGCAGCCAAATGATCGGACAGGCCATCTCGCATTACCGCATTCTCGAAAAGCTTGGCGGAGGCGGTATGGGCGTGGTGTACAAGGCCGAAGACCTCAAGCTCCACCGCTTCGTCGCCATCAAGTTCCTGCCCGACGATGTCGCCGGAAATCCTCAAGCACTAGCTCGCTTCCAGCGTGAGGCACAAGCGGCTTCGGCGCTAAACCATCCCAACATCTGCACCATCTACGAGATTGACGAGTGCGACAGCCGGACCTTCATCGCGATGGAACTGCTCGAAGGGCAGACCCTCAAGCACTGGATCGCGGCTCGGCCGATGGAGATCGAAACGGTGCTCGATCTCGGTATCCAGATCGCGGAAGCCTTGGATGCGGCGCACTCCAAAGGAATCATTCACCGCGACATCAAGCCGGCCAACATCTTTGTTACGAGCCGCGGTCACGCGAAGGTTCTGGATTTCGGGCTGGCCAAGGTCACGCTCAAACCGGAGAATGTTGATCCGAGCGGCCCGACCGTCGAGTCCGAGGATCATCTCACAAGTCCCGGCAGTGCGCTGGGTACAGTCGCCTACATGTCGCCCGAGCAAGTGCGGGGCAAGGAAGTCGATGCTCGCACGGATTTGTTCTCGTTTGGGGCGGTGCTGTACGAGATGTGTACTGGAATGCTGCCGTTTCGGGGCGACACTTCGGCGCTGATCTTCAATGCCATTCTGGAGCGAGCACCGGTAGCGCCTGTGCGTTTGAATCCCGATGTCCCCGCCGGACTGGAACAAGTCATCAACAAGGCATTGGAAAAAGACCGCGACGTTCGCTGTCAGTCTGCCGCCGAGCTTCGAGCCGATCTAAAGCGTCTGAAGCGTGACACGGAGAGCGGCAAGATCGCTGCCACACCAACACTGCCTGACAAGACGTTCCAACGTCGCAAGCTCTGGTTCGTCATAGCTGCCTGCATCACCGCCATTGGACTGGTGGCTGGTGGCGCTTGGTATTTGCGATCTGGCAGGACAGCCCGGATCGATTCGATTGCCGTGCTCCCCTTCACAAACGGGGGTGGCGATGCCAACACCGAATATCTCAGCGACGGCATCACCGAGTCGTTGATCGGTAACCTCGCGCATGTGCCCCAGTTGAAGGTGAAGTCGCGCAACTCGGTCTTCCACTACAAAGGGAAGGATGTAGATGCACAGAAGGTAGGCAGCGAGTTAGGCGTGTCGGCGTTGGTGAGCGGCCGAGTGGTGCCACGGGGTGACAGCATCGAAGTGAGTGCCGAGCTTACCGATGTTCGGGACAACACCGAAATCTGGGGGCAGCACTACAGCGGCAAGAGCGCGGACATCATCTCGTTGCAGCAGCAGATTGTGGGCGACATTGCGGAAAGGTTACGTAAGCTCAGCGTCTCACAAAAGCAGCAGGTCACCAAACAGGGCACGCAGAATCCAGAAGCCTACGAGTTGTATTTGAAGGGGCGTTACTACTGGAACAAACGAACGGCTTCGGACATTCAGACAGCAATCTCCTATTTCGATCAAGCCATTGCCAAAGACCCCGGCTACGCTTTGGCGTATTCGGGTCTGGCCGATGCCTATGGCATATTGCCTGACTATGGTGGCGCTCCCAGCGAAAACTTTCCGAAGTCGAATGCCGCCGCCCGCAAGGCGCTGACGTTGGACGCGACCTTGGCTCGTCCCCACGCCGTTCTGGGCTACAGCGAGATGGAGTACGAGTGGGATTTTGTCGGAGGGGAGGCTGAGTTCAAGAAGGCTTTTGAACTAGATTCCAACGACGCCACGGCACACCAATGGTACGCGGAACAAATCGGCTGGATTGGTGGCAGGCAGCAGGAAGCCCTTGCTGAAGCCAATCGTGCCCATCAACTCGATCCGCTGTCACCGGTCATCAGCACGGCTGTCGGAGTCAATTATATCTGGGCACGCCAGTACGACGAGGCCATTGTCATCTGTCAGAAGTTGACAGATGAGAACCCGACATTCGCCTTTGCACACCTTTGTCTAGTTCTTGCCTATCGGGGGAAACGCATGTACCCGGAGATCATTAAAGAATGGAAAGCCTATGGAAAACTCTCCGGCGACCGAAACGAATCTGAATTCGCTTCTGCTATGGAGCAAGGATTTCGTTCCACGGGCTGGAAGGGCGCTCTCACAAAAGGCATCGAGACTCGGCAAGCGCAACGCAAGACTGGCTATTCGTCTGCGTACAGAATCGCTGAGCTGTATGCCGACTTAGGACACAAAGATGCGGCTTTCAGGTGGCTCAACACCGCTTATCAGGAGCGCGATTCTTTGCTGATGGGTTTGAAGACTAACGTCGTACTCGATCCCTTACGTTCTGACCCACGGTTTGCTGAACTGGTGCAGAAGGTGGGGCTGCCGCAGTGAGAGTTACGTCAGCTTGCCTCATCGTGCAAGGCTGCCGACCCGGAAATCCCATCTTGAAGGAAGCCAAAGCCGAATACGCGAAGCTGCAGTAACCAAGGCAATCCTTCCTTGCTCCTGACTTGTGCACAGGAATCGTCAATTGTCGTAATCAGGGATTTAACGCCAATCTACTGCCATTGTGACGAAAAGAGAGCGAAAAATACAGAATTCGATGTGGTGCTGATGTAAAATCAGCCGCAATTGCGCTGCTCACTCTTCACGAAGAGGAAATCAGATGAAAACTCGACTGCTGCCGGCATGTCTTGCGGTCGCCGCGCTGCTCTGCACAAATGGCTACTCGCAACCGACCAAACATCAAGGAAGAACAACGTCCGCCACAAAAGTGCGCACGTACTACCTGTGCGCAGAAGAAGTTGATTGGGACTACACGCCGGATGGAATAGACGTCATGATGGGTAAAGATTTCGACGGTTACGGAAAAGCCTTCACCGAGCATACCGCAAACCGCATCGGGCGCACCTATCGGAAAGCTGTCTTTCACGAATATACCGACGCCACGTTTAGCACGAAAAAACCTCGTTCCCCGGACCTGGCGCATATGGGACTGCTGGGGCCCGTTATTCGTGCCGAGGTGGGAGACACGATCAAGGTAGTTTTGCGCAACAACACGAGTTTTCCGGTCAGCCTGCACCCTCATGGCGTGGCGTACGAGCGCGATTCAGAGGGCGCTATGTATGCGGATGGCATGGAGCATCCCGAAGCGAATGGCTTAGTGCCTCCGGGCAAGACTCACGTCTACACTTGGGAAGTGCGCCCCGAGGCTGGTCCTGGACCGCAGGATGGAAGTTCGATCGCGTGGCTCTATCACTCTCACAACTACGAACCCAAGGACGTAAACGCAGGCCTAATCGGCGCGATTGTGATCACCCGGAAAGGCATGGCACGCCCCGACGGCTCGCCCAAGGACATCGCGCATGAGTTCTTTTCGCTGTTCATGATCATTGACGAGAACCAGAGTCGTTACTTCGAGCACAACGTCAAGACGAATTTCGCCGACCCCTCGAAGGTCAATATGGCCGAATATATTCCGCTCGATCCAGAGGGTAATGGAGATCTCCCTTTGGGAACCGGGTTCGGCACAAGCAACATGAAAGCGACGATCAACGGATACCTCTTCAGCAACGGACCGATGATCACCATGCGCAAGGGAGAGCACGTGCGCTGGTATGTGATGACGATGGGCATCGGCTTCAACTTTCACACGCCGCACTGGCATGGCAACGTGGTCAGCGTGCTCGGGCAGTACATGGATGTGCTGCCGACGATCGGCCCGGCGCAGGTCGTCACCGCCGATATGGTGCCGGACAGGGCCGGCACATGGATGTTTCATTGCCACGTGGACGACCACATGAAGGGCGGAATGCAGACGCTGTATCGGGTGCTGGACAAGGACAAAACGGTTCGGAGCGCAACCAGCACACGGGTTTCAGCAGTTGCGAATAATCAGCACCTCGAATCCCACTAACGATGATCAGAATGGCTTGGATCTCGTAGCAGTTCCGGACGAGACAGCAGCCTCAACTGTCGTTAGCGGGCGTTAGCGCTCAAAACCCCGGTTGCGAGGTCAATGAGCGCTATGGTGATTTTTCTCCAACAACCGCAGATCAAGGCTCCGTTCTTACTCCAGAACGGCAACGGCTTCAATCTCGATCAGGAAATCTTTGCTGGCTAGAGCGGATACACCGATCCAACTGCTGGTCGGCAGATGCTCTGCCGGGAAGAAGCCGAGTAAGGCTTCACGCACCGATACGGCGTTGTGGATCTGGTCGCCCACGATGTACAAACGCAGTGATACGATGTCAGTCCGACTCCCGCCGGCTGCTGCGACGGCAACCTCGATGTTCTCCAAAGCTTGACGGGTCTGAACCCCGAGATCGGCGGGACCGGTGATTTGTTGGATAGCGTTCCAGCCCACCTGACCGGATACGTATACCGTAGTTTTTCCCTGCGTGGCGACTCCCTGAGAGAAACCATACCGCTGACTTGGGAAGAGGGCTTCGGGATTCAGATACGTCTTCGACATGGTTACATTCTATGGGGGGAACCGCATGACCGGAATGCCTCGCGGCACCAGCTTCCCAGCGTCATTGTGCCACTGAATCGCTGGAGGAGGACGATTTTTGACGAAATCAGGGATTGCACTAACTGAGAATTATGGTTTACTGGAGGGCCAATCTCACAACAAAGCGGTGCCCGCAGCACTGACGTGCTGCGCCACCCAAAATCAAGTGCGGAATCGAGTCTTCCCCGCAGCCTGCTACAAACTACTTTGCGGTCACCAGGGAATGCGTGATGGCGTGGACGGAGAGCGCGATGCGGTTTTGCACTCCGACTTTGCGCATCAGTTTTGCGACGTGAGCCTTCACGGTGCGTTCTTCGATGCCGAGCGCGGAGCCGATCTCTTTGTTGGAACGGCCGGCAACCAGCATCTCCAGGACTTCCTTCTCGCGGTCGGTAAAGGTAATCCGGCCCGCGGGGAAGATGCGACCGGGGGATGCGCTGACGCGTTCGATGAAGGTCGAGAGTACGCGGCGCGAAGCCCACACCGAACCCTGATTCACGATTCGGAGAGCCTGGATAAACTCGGCTGGCGAAGCGGCCTCGTCCACGTAGCCTTTAGCGCCCGCGGCGATGGCTTTGAGGACGCTTTCGTCATCCATGCCGGAACCGGTCACGATGATGCGCAGGTCGGGCCGGATGGCCTTCATGCTGGCCATGATGTCATACAGGTTCTGGCCGCCGCGATTGCCTAGAAGCACCAGATCGATGGCTTGCAGCTGGCCAAGATCGGCCAGCGAGGCGGAGACCAACTCCAGATCAGGTTCGGTATCAAAGAGGGCCCGGAATCCTACAAATCGCAGTGGATCGCTCTCCACTACGGCGACACGTATCAGCGGCTTTCTGGCGACGGCAGCTTTCATCAAGGTTTCCCTGTTAGGATTGCATCCTGTCCAAGCTTGCCTGAAGCAGTGAAGAATTGAAACGATTGGTGATCGCGACAAATTACGGGGGTAACCCCCAAATCTGGCATCAGAGGAGGACTTTGCGGTGAACCGAGGGCGGATACAGCAGTATTGTGCAGGGATTCTGGCGGTAGGCATGGTTGGGGCGGGGCTGGGATGGGCGCAGGAGCAAACGTCAGGGCAAACTTCCGCCCAAACTTCGACCCAAACTTCGACCCAAACTTCGACCCAATCTTCGACCCAACCTTCAGCAGCGTATCAGCCGAAGTTTCCGGGCGATCCGGCGCGGTCGGAATCGGAGGCGCAGGCGCTCGGCTACATGCGGGTGGTGCTCCGGGCGGAGAGCGCATACAAGAAACGGCATAGCAAGTATGCGGATTCGCTGGCATCTCTGGCGGGGACGGGAACCTTCACCAAGCGCATGGCGCATACCACCGAGCGCGGGGATTACACGGCCAGCTTCCGTCCCAACCACGATCGTGCGAATCATGACGGTTTCGTGCTTACCATGACGCCCAAGAACATGGACAGCGACCACCGATCGTTTTATGCGGAGGAGGATGGGGTGATTCATGGGGACGATCAGAAGGCTGCGGATTTGGATTCGCCTAGAGTGAAGTGATCTCGTCGTGTCGTCGCGTTGCTGGTTGAGGCTTCCCGCCTGGGCCGTCTAACTGCGCAAGGACGGGCGGGGCGCCCGTCTCTCCACCGGCGTCAATTCCCGTCTCTCCATCGGTCTTACTCTTTTGGACTATGCGGTCCGTCGTCGCGATCGGTACGGGTGGGTTCGGGTTGCACGGTGTGAATCTGATCGGCGATGCGGCGAACGGGGAGAGGGCCGCTTTCGGTGCCGTGGCGCCGCAATTCCTTCACGATGTCTGCATGGTCGTGCGCACCATAGTCGCGGGCGAAGCGGGTAAGGGCCTCGGTCAGAATGTCGTGGTGGTGGACGTTTTCCAAACCCGGTTCCCGGGTGACATTCAGCCACAAGCGATGAAGCAGGGCGACGTCCTCGTTCTTCATGGTCGGGGTGTGCGGGCCGATACGGAAGGTATCGACGATGCCTTCAGGCTGAACGATCTGCAGTACAAATTGCTTTTTGGGTTCCGGTATGGCTTCCCATGCGCTGCCGAGGGCGAACGCCTGCTCCGCGCTGGTCATTTTGCTGGAGAGGCCGGCGGCGACAGTGGAAGACTCGAGGTTGTGGGCGGTCTGGGCGATGGCCGACCATGGGTCACGAGCCGGAACCACCAGGAGTGAGACCTTTTTACCGACACTTTCGGCGACGGAGACGGCGCGCGTAAACAGGGTCTGCTCGTAATCGCTGAAGACCTGCTCGCTGGAAAGACCGTAAGCGGCGGTGCCGAATTGGCTGACTCGGGCGGTCATGACGACCACGTCCTGTTCGCTCGTGTCGGTATGCTCCAGGACCCAGCGCAGGTGATTGAGAGTGTTGTAGTCGCGGACGGGCACCAGCACGTTGCCGGGGCGGATGCCGAGAGAGCCGCGGTCGACCGTGTCGCTCTGCAGCAACTGGAAGTGATCCTTCACATGCTCTTTGGCGAGCGCGTGCTTCTTCCGATTCGCGTGTTCGGAAACCGTGAAGATCACGAAAAAGACCGCCGAGAAGGAGACACCAGCGACGGTAGCGACGGATTTGGTGGCCAGGTTCACGAGGGCCGTTGAGAGTAGAACGAGGAATACCGACAGCAGACCGATGGGTATTTCGGTTCCGGCAATGGTGACGTTCGGGGGAACCTTCCAGCCGCGCACACCTTTGTACTTAAAGCGAAGGACAAGCATGGACAAGCTGTTGAAGGTGAAACTCCAAATCACGCCAAAGGCATACGCTTCACCGAGCACATAGACGTCGCCGCGGCTCGCCAGAATGGTGAGGATCTGCAGCAGAACGACCATGTTGATGATGCGGGAGCTTGTCCCGTACTTGCGGTGGGGAAAGCGGAACCAATCGGCGAGGACGCCATCTTCGGAGACTCGGTTCAGGACGCCATTGGAGCCGATGATCGCGGTATTGACGGCGCCCGAGAGGATGAGGAACCCGACCACCACGACAAATGCGCGGAAGATCAGGCGCAACAGCAGCGGACCCCAGAGGTACATGGCTAGGCCCGAGATTAGATTGTCTTTGTAAACTGAAACCCGGACCGGGTCCGGAATCAGCATGATGAAGAGCAGGGCCGTGAGACCGGTAAAGACGAAGCTGTAGATGGCGATGACGATCGCGGCGCGTTTTAGATTTTTGAGCTTGGGATGAGCGAGTTCGCGATTGACTTGGGCAAGCGATTCTTCGCCGCTCATAGCCAGCACGGAATGGCCAAAGGCGATCAGAATTCCGAGCAGCCCGAACATCTTGGCCAGACTCTGCTCGGGAAAACTGTGACGGAGAAAGCCGAGAGACTCTTTGGAGAAATGAAGGTTCTGAGGCGTGGGCAGAGGAACCGGCTGGTATCCCGACTTGAACAGGGTGAGTGCCGACCAGGCCAGCAAAATAACCACCATCACGGTGGTGATCTGCATGACGCGGAGAGCTTTCTCGCTGGACTCCTGGATACCCTTGATGTTCTCCCACCAGAAATAAATCGTGACGGCTAGAGCGAAGACCACGGACGTCAAGTTGACGTTGAAGTGCGGCGTGCCATGGAAGATGTTGTGGACAGCTCGAGGAATCCAGCCGTGGACGTCGGCGGTGATAAAGGTTTCGTTGATCAAGCCGACGAAGTACTGGCCAGCCGACACCCCCGAGATCGGCCCAGTGAGGATGTAATCGAACATCAGGGCGGAGACGCTGAGCTTGGCCAGAGTGCCGCCCAGCGCTTCCTTCACCACTTTGTACACGCCGCCACGGACGAACATCGAGCAGCTTTCGACGTACACGGCCCGCACGGCGAATGAAAACAGCATGACAGCGACGATGAACCAGGGAGCCGACTTTCCGACTGCCTGCTCGGCGATTCCACAGGCATAAAAAGCGGACGAGCCAAGGTCGTTCAGCACGATGGCGGCGGCCCGCCAGTAGGAGATGAAGGTGAGCATCACCGAGGTGGCGACGACGATGCGAACGCGATTCGACGGAGATGTGGGCGGGAACGAGGACATGGCGACTAGGAGTGGTTCTCTTCCTCCCAGCCAAGAAGCATCTTCAAATCTTCAATCCCGGTGAGCACTATGACGACAACGGAACCAATAGCGCCGACGACGAACATGCCCTCGAGAATTCGCACCAGCACGGTGATGATGAGCAGACCCATAAGCAGATTGTAAACAGACTATGTTATTTGAAACGAGGCAGGTTGACCAAGTCGAAGATTGGGACGGAGTGATTTGCGGGTTGACAGTTTAGGGCTGCATTCGCCAAGGCCTCAATCGGTTTGATGATCGCGGCTAGATCAAAATCTTCACCACAGGGAGCACGGAGGAACACAGGGGAAGGCTTGAGTTGTGCGTGTGTTCGTCTCGTTGGCCTCTAAACCACAGACGCGTTATTCTTTCGGACTGTTTTTCGGACTGCTAAAGCGATTTTGCTATGCTGACGTGTGCAACGAATCCCCTCCAGCGCCTGGCGACTGGCCGTGCTGTCAGCCGGGCTGCAGATCGTCATTTTTCCGCTTCCAAATCTCTACTGGTTTTCGTGGATCGCGGTGGCGCCGCTGATCATCGCGATCTTGCGGGCGCGGGCTCCGGAGACCCTACAGCTGCAACTCGACGATCAGCCGCGTTTGCTGCCGGCCACGCCATGGCAGGGGTTCGTGCTGGGCTACGGGTGCGGGATCCTCTGGTTTGCCGGGACCTGCTACTGGATCTTTGACACCATGCACCGCTATGGCGGGCTGCCGGTTCCGGTCGCCATACTGGCGCTGGTCTTGTTCTGCATGTATGTCGGGCTTTACCACGGGATGTTCGGGCTGCTGCTGGCTTTGGTTGCGGGGGCGAAGGCAGGCGGATCGGCAACTACCGGGTCAAAGACTGCCGCATGGGGAGCGTCGATCCGGCGCACTCTTATGGCAGCTCCGTTTCTTTGGGTTGCGGTGGAGCTTGCCCGGACGCGGATCACCGCGTTCCCGTGGGAGCTTCTGGGATACGCGCAGACGGGGAATTTTGCGCTCACGCGGATCGCAACATTTACCGGCGTTTACGGGCTCTCATTTGAAATCATGCTCGTGAACAGCGTGTTCGCAGCTGCGTTTCTGGCTGCGAAGGAGCGGCGGAAGCGGCTGCTGATGGCGGCTTGCGCGGCGGTGGCGATCCTGCAGACGGGACAGTGGCTGGCGCCTCCTCCGGTGGCGGCGGATCACACTGCGCTTTTGGTGCAGCCGGATATTCCGATTCAGACAGGGGAGATGTGGACGAAGGAGTATTTTCAGGGCACGCTGCGGGATTTGACCGCGATCAGTTTGCATCCCTCCGGAGAAAAAGCCGGGCAGCGGTACGACTTGATTGTGTGGCCGGAGTCACCTTCGCCGTTTTATACGAACGATCCTCTGTTTCGAGATGCGGTGAGCGCCCTGGCTCAGCAGTCGGGTACGTGGGTGGTGGCGGGATCGATTGGAGTCACGCCCGCGATGCACAGCGGCGGGGGAAGCTCACAGATTTTCAACTCTGCTGTCCTGGTCAATCCGCAGGGCGAGTGGGTTGGACGGTACGACAAAGTGCATCTCGTGCCGTTTGGTGAATATTTGCCGTTTCCGCAGGTGTTTGCGTTCGCGGGAGGACTGACCAAAGAAGTGGGAGAGTTTCAGCGAGGCGCGTCGCTAACGCCACTGGACGCCGGAGGCCAGCGGCTCGGGATGTTTATCTGCTATGAATCGATTTTTCCCGACGAAGTGCGACAGGGACCGCTGCACGGGGCGCAGGTTTTGGTGAACATTTCGAACGACGGCTGGTACGGCGACAGCGGCGCCTGGAAGCAGCACCTGCAGCAAACACAGATGCGGGCGATCGAGAATGGGCGGTGGCTGCTGGCGGCGACAAATACTGGAATGACGGCATCGGTCGATCCTTATGGACGGATCGTGGCGGCAACCCCGCGCAAGATGCGCACAGCGCTGGCCGCGCCTTACGCGCTCAGTTCGAGTACCAGCTTTTACACTCGGCATGGCGATTGGTTCGCATATCTGTGTGCGATAATTTCAGCAGGCGTGGTGGTGATGCGTTTTGTATTTACGATGCGCGAGCCTTGAAGGAGTCCTATTGCGTCGGCGCAGTCACGCTCAGCGGCTAAAGCCGGTGCTGAAAACAGCCGACTCACCGCAGCGCTGAAGCGCTGCGCCACCCAAAATCAAGCGAGAGTTTTTCAGCAAACTGTTAAGCCGAATAAGATAAGACGAGTGACAAGAAAATGTTGGATGAACTGGAACAGCAATACACTTCTTTGAAGACCAAGGTCCACGACCTGCGGGAGTATCTTTGACCCGGGTAAACTGCGCCAGCAGTTTGCCGAAATCGAAAAGCAGGCGTCGGATCCCAATCTGTGGTCGAATCCGGAAAAATCTCAACAGATAATGCGCGAGCGGAAGCGGCTGGAAAGCTTGTTGTCGCTCGAAGGCGACTTGGCGCGCCGAACTGACGACATCGCCACCTATTTCGATCTGGCCGGCGAAGGTGAGAACGTCGCCGCCGACCTGCAGCGCGATTTGGATGCACTGCGCGAATTGGTCGATCGAGTGGAAACCGAGACACTACTTTCGGGCGAGAACGACGGCTTGAATGCGATCATGACGATCCATCCCGGGGCGGGCGGCACCGAGTCGCAGGACTGGGCGGAGATGCTGCTGCGAATGTATCTGCGATGGGCGGAGCGGCAGGGATTCAAGACGGAGATGTACGACTACCAGCCCGGAGAAGAAGCCGGAATCAAGTCCGCGACATTTTCAGTGATTGGCCAGTATGCATTCGGTTATTTGACCAGCGAGATTGGCGTGCACCGGCTGGTGCGAATTTCGCCTTTCGATCAGGCGAAGCGGCGGCATACTTCGTTCGCGAGCGTGTACGTTTCGCCGGAGATCGACGACAGTATTGAAGTCGTCATTAAGCCCGAGGATATTCGGATCGACACTTACCGTTCTAGCGGCAAGGGGGGGCAGCACGTCAATACGACCGATTCGGCGGTGCGGATCACGCATATCCCGACGGGCCTGGTGGCCAATTGCCAGAATGAACGCTCGCAGCATAAGAACAAGGAGAAGGCGATGAGCATGCTGCGTTCGAAGCTTTACGAATTCGAATTGGAGAAAAAGCGCGAGGTCACGAAAAAGATTGAGGATTCGAAACTGGACATTGATTTTGGTTCGCAGATCCGGTCGTATGTGCTGCAACCTTACCGGATGATCAAGGATCACCGGACGAAGCTGGAGATCGGCGACGTGGATCGCGTGCTGGATGGAGACCTGCGGCCGCTGATGCAGGCTTATCTGCGGATGCGGCGGGGCGAGAAGAAATCGTAAGCGGCGAGTTGTGCTATCGCCACGAAGAAATCTTTACCACGGGGGACACGGAGAGCACAGGGGGTCCACAGGGGAGAGTGTCTGCGGATTCGAAGAACGAGAAGAAATAGAAGCGAGCAAAATTAGGGGCGAGAACCAAATTGTGACCATGCGCGCGGCAACCGTCCATCGCGGTCTGAGCTTGGAGTACTTCACGGTGGTGTGGAATCTGCTGGAGGCGGTGGTCGCGCTGGTTTCCGGCGCTGTGGCCGGCAGCATTGCGCTGATAGGATTCGGGCTGGATTCGCTGATCGAGGTGTCGTCGGGGGGCATTCTGCTCTGGCGCCTGCGCGCGGATCACGACGAGGAACGAAGGGAAAGGGTGGAGCGGAGTGCGTTGAAGCTGGTGGGTGCGAGCCTGCTCCTGTTAGCGGCTTACGTTGCGGGCGATTCGGTCATCAGCCTGGTCGGGCGGAAAGCCCCGGAGAGAAGTTTGCCGGGAATTGCGTTGGCGACCGCGTCATTGATTGCGATGCCGTTGCTGGCGAGCGCCAAACGTCGGGTTGCGTGGAAATTGGGCAGTGCGGCGCTGCAGGCCGATTCGCGGCAGACCGATATCTGCGCCTATCTTTCCGCCGTTCTGTTACTGGGGCTGCTTTTAAACGCCACCTTTGGGTGGTGGTGGGCTGACCCGGTGGCCGGACTGGTGATGGTGCCTCTCATCGGATATGAGGGAAGCGAGGCGCTGCGTGGAAAAACCTGCTGCCGGCATTGCGGGTAGAAATCACGAGTAGGAGATCATCCGGCCGTATGTTCTGCAAAGAAAGCTTAAGCACACGCCGAAATCTTTACCACAGGGGGACACAGGGGATACACAGAGGTACACGGGGGAGACCGCTGGTCGCAGCGAGTGGCAGTTTTTATGAAGGCTAGACAGAAAATTTCGTTGAAGCCGCCGACGCTTGGTCCACGCTTGCAACGCGCCTTCCGCTATGCTGCGGCAAAACACGCGGGACAGACGCGGAAGCAGACGGCGGTGCCTTATCTCTCGCATCTGATGGCGGTCGCATCGCTGGTGCTGGAAGCGGGCGGTGATGAAGATATGTCGATTGCGGCGCTGCTGCATGACGTGGTCGAAGATTGCGGCGGCATGCCGAGGCTGCGCGAAGTCCGCAAGCAGTTTGGTCCCCGGGTGGCGAAGATCGTGGAGGGTTGTACGGATGCATATGTCGTGCCTAAGCCGGAGTGGCTGGAACGGAAGAAAAACTATCTGCGCGAAGTCAAGCATGCTGATGCGGAGACGCGCCTCGTGTCGGCTGCCGACAAGTTGCATAACGTCCGAACGATTCTGGCGGACTATCGGCAAGTTGGCGAATCCATCTGGAAGCGGTTCTCGGGGAAAAAGGAAGGCACGCTCTGGTACTATCGCGCTCTGAGCGACGAATATCGACGTCGGAACCCGAACCGCATTACGGGTGAACTCGAGATTGCAGTCGGGGAATTGGAGCGGGCGGTGGGCAGGAATCACAATCCGCGAAGAAGAAAGCCACGGCGAATTCTGGGAGATAAATGATGTCCCGAATGCTTGATATGATCCGCAATTCGCAGGTGCCGTCGAACCTCATGCAATCGGCGGCGCGCGGAGCCCTATCGGTGCCGCCTGAGGAGACGATTGAGATCCTGGTCTATCTGGCGCTCCATCACAAATTGTTTGGCGAGCAGGCGCGTCTAACGCTGGCCGGTTGGGATGAAAAAGCCAGCATGGCGGCGGCCGCCGATCCAAAGACCAGCGCCGAGGTGCTGGGGTATTTCGTTTCTCCGAAGAATCTGAGGACTTGTCTGCTGCCGGCACTGGCGGAGAATCCGTCGGTAAAGGACGAGGCGCTGGACGAGCTTGCGGTATCGGGGTCGCGTCCAGTGGTGGAAGGTTTGCTGCTGAGCACGCGGGTGATGAAGTCTCAGCAGCTTTTGCAGGCGCTGCAATCGAATGCCAATCTGCGTCCAACTGAGATCGCAGAGATTGAAAAGAAGCTAGCTGCTTTGGAAGCGAATCCGGCCGCGGCCGCGACTGAAGTGGACGCAGCCGATGAAGTTGTCGAGAGTACGGTCACAAAGTTTCTGGAAGAGAATGCAGCGGAACTGGCCGCCGAAAAAGACAAACCGTTTCAACCCATAGGGATGTCGCTCGATGGTGAGGGGGGCGAGGCGGGGGTCGCGGCGGCGGCTGAAGTTGAGGCGCAAACTGCCGCTGCCACGGCTAGTGCGAGTGCTGACGCGGCAGCGGGGAAATCGCCGACGTCTGCGGCGGGAAAGCCGGCGGCGTCCGCAGTCGCTGTCAAGGCCAAGAAGCAAGCACCTCTGGGTATTGAGGAAAGGCGCGACAGCGTGCTGCAGAAGATTGCCAAGCTCGACATCAGGGGGCGGATCACGCTGGCGATGCGCGGCACCAAGGAGGACCGGTCGATCCTGATTCGCGATTCCACGAAGCTGGTGGCGATCGCGGTGCTGGAGTCGCCCAAAGTTTCGGATGGCGAGGTGGAAAAGTTTGCGCTGCAGAAGAATGTGCTAGAGGCCGTGCTGCGCGCGATTCCGCTAAAACGACGGTTTGCGAAGAATTACAACATCATGCGGAACCTGGTCCAGAACCCGCGCACGCCGCTCGATCTCTCGTTGGGATTGATGAAGAACCTGCTGATTCATGACCTTAAGAATCTATCGGGGAACAAAGAGGTTTCGGACACGATTCGCAAGCTGGCGCTGCGGATGTTTAAGCAGAAGATTGAAAAAAAAGGGTAACGGGGAAGGTCGCCGTACATGTTCGCCGCGTATTTTTGGCTATCGCGACAGGGCGCGTCGCTTCCGGAGACGCGGCAAGCCGCGTCTCTACGGGAAGACATTGAAACAATCTGATCCTATTTTCGAACTGCTGTCGCGGGCGAAAACGATTGCCGTGGTTGGATTGTCTGAGAGTCCGATGCGGCCGAGCCACGGCGTTTCCGCGTACATGCAGGCCGAGGGATACAAGATTATCCCCGTGAATCCGCGGATTGCGGAGGCGCTTGGGGAAAAAGCATATCCGTCATTGCTCGACGTGCCGCTCGAAATGCGGAAGAGGATTGATCTGGTGGATGTGTTCCGGCGTCCGGAGTTTGTGGATGAGATTGTGGAGCAGGCGATCCAGTTAAAGATTCCGGCAATCTGGATGCAGGAAGGCGTCATCAACGAACGCGCGGCGGAGAAGGCGCGAAAGGCCGGGATGTTGGTCGTGATGGACCGGTGCGTTTTGAAGGAACATCGGGCGAGATTCGGGTAGCCGCGGAGCGCTTGCTCGGGTTTCGGTACGTATTTCTTTGGCAGGAGCGATGGTTTCGCTGCCCGGGACGACCAGCCCCTAAAGGGGCATCTGATTTTTAAGAACTTACAGCATCGCTAAAGCGATGCCCTGATACGAAGCAATCGCGATACCGCGATACGAAGCAGATGTCGTCACGGCGCGGAGGTCGTTACCGGGCTCCCACCAAAATCACCGAGGCGTCGTCGCGCAGTCCGGTTCCATTCACGAATTTTCTGACAGCTGCGAGCAGGCCTTCGGGAGTAACGTCTGGTGACTGCATTTGGGCGAGAAGGCGCTCTGCTCCGTATTCTTCGCCGGAATCGAGTTCAGCCTCGGTGATTCCATCGGAATAAAACGCGATGCGCGAATGCTCACCAAGCGTCACCGCGGTCTCCGAAAACTTGCTGGCGGAAATTCCCAGCGGCAAGCCGTGTTCGTGATTGATCCAGCGGTGGCCGGAAGGCTCGACCAGCAGCGGCGCGAGATGACCGGCGTTCGCGATCCGCAAAACGCGAGTGGACGGGTCGAGCTCGGCATACACCATGGTGACGAAGCGTCCGCATGGAAAGTCCTCGATCATCATGTTGTTGAGACGAGTAAGGACTTCGGCCGGTCCGGAACCGGTTTGAGCCAGCGAGCGTAGCATGCCGCGAGTGGCGGACATCAGAAGGGCCGCCGCCGTGCCTTTGCCGGAGACATCGGCGAGAACCAGGCCCCAGCGTCCGTCGGGCAGGGGAATGAAGTCATACCAATCGCCGCCGACTGAGCCTGCCGGAATCGAAAGGCCGGACACACGGAACCCCGGGATCAGAGGAGAGGTCCGCGGCAGCAGAGCCTGCTGAATCGCTTGAGCTTCTTCGGCCTCGCGGCTCATGCGCTCGCGCTGTTCGCGCTCATCGCCAAAGCGCTGGGCGTTATGTACGGCGACGGCGACATGAGCGCATAGGCCCTGCAGCAGGCGCAGTTGGTCGGGACAGAAAGCATCGAGTTCGCAATGGGAAGCGGTGAAGACTCCGACCAGATCTCCCTCGCGTTGGAGCGGGATGGCGACTTCGGAGCGAGTGTCGGGCTCGCAGGATACGTAGTAAGGGTCGCGAGTGACGTCGGGAGCATAGTGCATTTTGCCTGTGGCCGCGACGTGCCCCACCATTCCATCGCCTATCTTGAGACGATGGCCTTTGCCATACATGCTGCAGCCGCGAACGCCGGCCAGTACGAATTCAGAATGTTCTGGGTCGCGAAGGTACAGGTTGATCTCGACGCAGCCGAGCGAGGCCGCCACCTCATCGACGATCCGCGGGACCAGTTCTTCAATGTCGAGGGTGGAGGTAATTCGTTGCGCGAATTTTTGCAGGCGTACGAGTTCCGCTAGCTTTTGCGCGGGTGTTTCAGAAAGAGGTGGATTGGAGAAGCCGAAATCAGTGAACGGGGTGGTGGACACGACAAAATCCCTCCTGCCGATCAATTGCAACTGCTTATGAGATTGCAGGAGTCATGTTTCAGATTCTCTTTTTGTTCGGCTTTTTGTCGGATTGGGCGCCCGATTTGAAGTGGGTTGCTTGAGCCGTTTAATTTCTTCGAGACGTTCGCGAATCCGTTTTTCCACTCCTTCGTTGGTTGGGCGATAGTACATGCGATCGCGCAGGCTGTCGGGCAGGCATTGCATGTCGGCGACCTTCGCTTCGGTGTCGTGGGCGTATTGATAGTCCTTGCCGTAGCCTAGCCCTTTCATCAGGCTGGTGGGGGCGTTGCGCAGGTGCAGGGGTACGGGCTCGGCGGCGGTCTGCTCAACATCCTGCTGAACCGCACCGTACGCGGTGTAAAGCGCGTTGGATTTCGGCGCGACCGAGAGATAGACGACCGCGTGCGCGAGGGCTAGGTTGCCTTCGGGCATGCCGATAAAATGGACGGCGTCGCGAGCGGCCATGCACAACGCGAGCGCATTCGGTTCGGCGAGGCCGATGTCTTCAACCGCCATGCGGACGACCCGGCGGGCGATGTAGAGGGGATCTTCTCCGGCTTCGAGCATGCGAGCAAGCCAGTAGAGGGCGGCGTCGGGATCGCTGTTGCGAACTGATTTGTGCAGCGCGGAGATGATGTTGTAATGCTCTTCGCCACTTTTGTCGTAGAGCAGAACACGCTTCTGGAGGGCTTCGTGGATGGTGGCTTCCGATATCTCGGTGGCTTCGGGCGGAGACGCAGCTAGCCGCGTCTCTACCGAATTTTCAATGGCGAGCGACGCGGCCACCTCCAGGACGTTGTAGGCGTTGCGGGCATCTCCGCTGGAGTAGGCGGCGATTTTGCGCAGATTTTCTTCCGACGCTTCCAGATGCATCTGACCTAGACCGCGCTCGGTATCGGTGAGTGCGCGGCGCAGCAGAACGACGATCTGATCTTCGGTCAACGGCTTCAGCACATAGACGCGGCAGCGCGAGAGCAGCGCGGAGTTGATTTCGAAGGACGGATTTTCGGTGGTCGCGCCGATCAGGCGAATGCTGCCTTTCTCGACGTGGGGGAGGAAGGCATCCTGTTGCGCTTTGTTGAAGCGGTGAATTTCGTCGACGAAGACGATGGTGCGCGTGCCGTACTGGCGGGCGCGCTCGGCATCGCTCATGACCTGCTTGATTTCCTTGATGCCGGCGAGAACGGCGGAAAACTCGATGAAATCGGCCTTGGTGATGCGGGCAATGATCTTGGCGAGAGTCGTCTTGCCGGTGCCCGGAGGGCCCCAGAAGATCATCGAGGTGGGGTCATCGCGCTCGATTTGCACGCGCAGCGGCTTGCCGGGGCCGACCAGGTGCTCCTGCCCAACGAATTCATCGAGCGTTCGCGGGCGCATGCGATCGGCCATCGGTCGCGCGCCTTGGGCGGCGGGATCGTCGTTCGGGATGGGCGCGAAGAGGTTCATATAGCAAGAAGTTCCCAGTTCTCAGTTCTCAGTTCTCAGTGAAACCTTTCTCCGTCCCAACTGAGAACTGAGAACTGGGAACTGAGAACTGTCTTTTCGATTTCTGGCAGCTTCATACAATACGATGCTGGCGGCGACTCCCGCATTAAGCGATTCGACTTGCGAGGCTTGCGGGATCGCCAGGGTTTCGTCCATTTGGCGCGTAAGTTCACGGGATAGGCCGGCGCCTTCGTTGCCGATGAAAATGGCGAGCGGCAGAGCCCATGATATCTGGGGCAGCGGAGTTCCCTGGTGTGAAGAAGTCGCTAGCAGGCGAACGCCACGCGCGCGCAGAAGAGGAATTAGTTCCGCGCAAGAGATCTGCAAAAAAGGTAAGCGGAAGATCGAACCCGCCGAACCGCGCAGAACTTTCGAGTTGTACGGACTGACGGTTCCTTCGGTCAGAAAAATTCCGGCGGCGCCAAAGGCTTCGGCGGAGCGCAGAATCGTGCCCAGATTGCCTGGGTCCTGCAGGCCGGTAGCCACGACGAACGGGCCGTTGCTCGAGCGGTCGAGCAGTTGAACGGAAGAATAGGCCGCCAGTTTCACCAGTGCCGCCACGCCTTGGGGAGCGTCGCTCGGCACGATCGAGTTGAAGAGTGCATTCGGCAAGACGAGGGTTTGGGTGCGGGCGCCAATCTGGGGCAGAAGCTTTTCGGCGAGGGGGCGGGCCGATTCGCTGAAGAATACACTGTCCAGATGCTGGCCGCTGCGCAATGCTTCTTCAAGCAGTTTGACGCCTTCGATGGCGCACTCTCCCTGGGCAGTCAGCTCGCCGCGACGGAAGGCGATCCGCAATTCTTTCAGCCTCTGGTTGTGGCGGCCGGCGACGGGACGCAAACGGTCGGCTTGATTGCGAGTTCGCGCGGCCTTCGCGTCTTGCTTCATGGGTTGGTTCCGAGTCAGGACAAAAGATCAGGATAAGATCAGGATAATACCAGTAGCCTGCCGGGCTTCGGCTGAAGCTCGTGGTATGGTACATTTCATTGTTTATACAGACAATGTTTGTGCTGGGAATGTTTACGCTGGCAACCAGGAAGGGACCAGAGTGCGCGCGGAAATTCTGAAAATACATGCCGAAACGCCTGAAGCTTCGCTGATCAAGTACGCTGCCGAACAAATTCAGGCCGGCCAGGTGCTGGGAATGC
>Ga0185299_10003635_pt1 | contig 19966 bp, 21 predicted proteins | sample PaiPotPPA55metaG_FD_128002 | JGI IMG/M metagenome (GOLD analysis project Ga0185299, IMG submission 128002) | Iron sulfur acid spring bacterial and archeal communities from Banff, Canada, to study Microbial Dark Matter (Phase II) - Paint Pots PPA... ...
TGCGGCCGACGCTGCGCGTGGTGAGCCGTCCGCCACGGCGGTTGATGAGCAATGCGGTTGAGTGCTTGCCTCTTGCCTCGAGAGCTTTCTGCCGTACGGGCAAGTACGCTGCGAGCGCATTCTTCACAGAATCACCAAACGGAACATAACGCTCTTTTTTCCCCTTGCCGCGAATCAGAATGGCCTCGGCAGTCAGCCGAATGTCGTCCAGATTGATTCCCGTGAGCTCCGAATTCCGTATGCCGCACCCATAGAGGAGTTCCAGCATGAGCCGATCGCGTTCCGGGAAAGCCGCCACCTCGGGCATTTCGCCATCGATCACAAAATTCATTTCTTCAATAGTGGGAACGCGCGGAAGTTTTTTGGGTAGCTTTGGTGTAGCCACCAGCTTTGCCGGATTCTGCTCCACCACGCCCTCCCGTGCCAGCCAGCGGTAAAGAGAGCGCACCGCGGCGAGAGAGCGAGCCACAGAGGTCTTGCTCAATCCCTTCTCATAAAGCTGCGAAAGAAATCCCCGCACGGCGATGTGATCAATGTCCTTCCATCCCCGCGAACCAGCATAGGCGGCGAAGAGCGTTAGATCCTGGTTGTAGGCTCTAATCGTATGAAAAGAGGCGTTGCGCTCGCCGAGATGACCTAAGAAATCAGCGACAGCCTTAGCGACAATTGTTTTGGCCCACTTGCTCGCGACAACTGTCATCTCGCTTTCGCCCTTGGATGATGCTTCTGATAAACCGTTCTGAGCCGATCCAGCGCCAAATGCGTGTAAATCTGCGTCGTCGAAATGTCCGCATGGCCCAGGATTGTCTGCACCGTGCGGAGATCGGCACCGTTCTCCACCATGTGCGTGGCGCATGAATGGCGCAGCATGTGGGGAGACGCGGCACGCCCCGAAACTGCCGAAGCGGCTCGCACCATCTGCCAAATCCGCTGGCGCGTCAACTTGCGCCCTCCGCGAGCGATAAATAGGAGTGGCGAAGCTTTTGCAGCGACGATTGCCGATGCTCCGCTTCCCTTCCCCGCCGCCAGTTCCAGTCGTGATTGAGCCAAATACTCAGCGAGCGCCTGCTGGGCGGATTTCCCGAGAGGCACGATGCGTTCTTTATCGCCCTTGCCGCGCACCAGCATGTATCCGCCCTCAAGCTTCAGATCTTCAAGTTTGGCGTTGACCATCTCCGAAACCCGAAGCGCTCCCGCATAGAAGACTTCCAGCATGGTCCGATCACGGATCGCCAGCGCCGCCGCCTGCTTCGGGTTGCTCCCTGGCGTGCTCTGACGCCTCAGCGGAGCGGCCAACGTCGCTTCCATTTCGTCGCGAGCCAGAGCCTTGGGCAGAACCTTCCATTGTCTTGGCGACTCGATGTCGAGCGTCGGATCGTATTCGATTTTCCTATCTAGCAGCAGATAACGGTAAAGATGGCGCAGCGCCGAGAGCTTCCGCCCGACGCTACGCCCATCGACTTGATGGGAAAAAAGCTGTTGCAGGAAATCGCGCACATCACTGCGTCGCGCCTTCAGGAGTTGGCGTTTGTATTTTTCCAGGAACTCACAGAACTGGCAAATGTCCGTAGAGTAGGCGGCTATTGAAAGAGGTGCCAGTCCCTTCTCAATCCTCAAGTAGTCGAGGAAGCTAGAGAGCACGCGCGCGTTCGCATCCGGAGCCATAAATGGGGAACGAAGTAAGTATGCGCGTTATCAGACTCTGCGGAAAGTGCCGAGGACGGTCCCTACAGAGTCGCATCGTCCTCATCCTCACCAACCTGTGGAAAACAGCCGTCGAGCGGCGTTGAAGCCGCACTTCTGGTACTTGTCGTAGGCGGCTGCGGCACGATTGCGAATCTCTTCGTTACTCTCGCCTGCAATCCAGCCCTCGAGCGCGCTTTTCAAAGTGTAGGCCTCCGGCGCCATCAGGTTGGTTGTCCACAAAAGAGGATAGGCTCCGCCTACACGTAGCGCCTCAGCGAAATATTGCTTACTGGCGCACGCCAGGATGATCGTGTCACGATGAATTTCGTTCCTCTTCTTGGGAATCAACGGAAGTTTGAAATCCATGAGCCCATCGTGCCCAACGTAAGCCACGAGATTGGAACCTCCGCGAATAGTTACCCGATTCGCCGACGGAGCAACGACGATAGTCTCCGCGCTATCTCCCGCGGCCGCGTCAAAGAAATCGAGAATGGCTTCTCGGATTTCACTTCCACGATAAGCATCGGCGACCATATAAGTATTGGTCGTGCGGTGTTTGAAAACACACCGCTCCAAGACCTCAGGCTTGGGCTTTGTACTGCAAATGATCAACAACCAGTCCGCACTTCGTGCAAAGAAAGTCCTCACTCCATACGCCGAGCCCCAATAGAGATTGCGATCGGGATCGTCGCCATTTCCGAGTCGCGCCGGAACCGGCACAATGCCCTGATGTTCGTTGTCCGCGAGGGCCACGAAAACGTGGACGGTACGCGGCGGGGGATCCTGCGACCATGCGAGCAGAGCAATCGTCGCCAACCACAGAGCAGTCGCTAGAGAACGGCTGCCAATACGAAAGCAAATCACGCGCCCTCCGTGCCGGACGCTTCGCGCAGCAGTTTCACCGCGAACAACGCCCCCTCCGGTGTCTCCTCGTGCTTGAAATAAGCGAAGACGTCCCGGCCGGCAGCCAAGTGTTCTGCGATCCGCGCAACCATTGTCTGGCGCTCTTCTTGGGTATAGGTGGGTTTACGAAATCTGTAGTAGACGAATGGACCGGTGACCACATCGGGTGTAGTCCGTTCTTCGGTCTCCGCTACGCACAGCGTCGCTCCGTGCGACCTCAGAAGTTCCCATGTCGAATCGCTAAACCACGACTCGTTACGGAATTCAAATGCCGCCGGCAAACGACGCGGCAGCAGCGCGAGAAAATCCTTCAGCAGTACGCCATCGGCCTTCAGATTCGGCGGCAATTGGAAGAGCACGGGGCCAAGTTTTCCAGCGCTGGCCAAAGGCTCAATCGTCGCCAGAAAACGCGGCAGGAATTCCTCCGTCCCCTTTAATCGCCTGATGTGGGTGATCACCTGATGCGCTTTCACGCCAAAACGAAAGCTCGCTGGCGTTTGCCCGATCCAGTTCTGGATGGTTGTTTCTTTTACCAGTTGCCGGAAAGTGAAGTTCACCTCGACCGTATTGAGCTGCGTGGCGTAGTGCTCGAGAAACTTCTTCTGCGCCAGTTTGGCCGGATAGAAATCGGGCTTCCAAGTTGGATAAGCCCATCCCGAGGTCCCGACAAAGAGTTGAGCCATAGCTTAAGTCTCGAGGCAAAATCGTAGCGCACGGGATTATACCTTCCCTGCTGCCTTGCGTGGCCGAGGCTTCGTTGTTTTCCTGGCGGCGCGGTGATGCGTTTTCTTTGGCTCTTCTTCTGCTTCTGCCTGAGCCGCGAGCGAGATTGGTGCCTCTGTCTCCGCAACTGCTTTGAGATCCGGCAACCGTTGCTTCAACTCAAGTACCGGAGCAAACAGATCCCCCATTTTTTCCACGCGCGAAACAGTCTGCGGCGCTTCAAACACAAGCAGGTTCGCATCTTTTTTCTTTCGCGTACGCTCCACTTCCTCCCACGTCACCGGCGTCGAGACGGTGGGATGTTCACGCGCCCGCAATGAGTACACGGCTATCGTGGTTTTGTGTTTGTCGTTTTGGCTCCAGTCGACAAAAACTTTCCCTGTTCGAATGCTCTTCTTCATGTCCGACACAACCATCTCGCGATGATCATGTTCGAGCAACTGCGCCAGCGCGTGGGCGAAAGTCTTGGTCGCTTCGTAGTTTGTGGGAGTGTTCAGCGGCACATAAATCTGCAGTCCCTTCGAACCTGAAGTTTTTGGAAAGCTTTGCAGCCCGAAATGATCGAAAACTTCCCGCAGCCAGAGCCCCACCTGGCAGCATTGCACAACGTTTGCCGGCGGCCCGGGATCAAGATCGAAGACCATCATTGTCGGGCACGTGATGTCTATCGCGAGCGCCAGTGACGGATGCAACTCGATCGCTGCAAGATTCGCCAGCCACACCAGTGTCGGCAAATCATTGGCAAGAATGTAATGCACGGTACGATGGTTCCCCTCGCTCCAGATGGGAGCGGTCTTCACCCAGTCGGGCCGGTGCTGCGGAGCATTCTTTTCATAAAAAAATTCTTCATCCACGCCATTGGGATACCGCTTGCGCGTAAGTGCCCGGCCTGCCAAATGGGGCACCATCGCCGGCGCAATGCGGACGTAATAGTCGATAATCTGCTGCTTGGTAAATCCCGTCGCTGGATAAAGAATTTTATCCAGGTTCGACAACTTGAGTTGTTTGCCTTGAACCTCAATCGTCGAATCCATCGTGCACGCTCCAGCAGGCATTGTGCCTCAAATGCCGATTAATGCAAAATACGGCTCACTCCCTACGTTTCGGATTCAGTGAACGCACCTGACCGGTTTGACAATCTCCCATCCCGCCACGTAATTTCAAAACTTCTACCCTTCATGTCCGTCTAAATATGTCTATCTAAACAAGTCCGTCTAAACATGGCTGCCCATCGCAGTACGTTCTACTCCGTGGAGGTCCGATGAAGCGCATATTACGGCACCTTGCTCTCGTTTTAGTTCTCAGCGCACTCAGCTGCGCTCAGGATGTCGTGTCGTTTGAGAAACGCATCACGGTCAAACAACTGCCGAATGGCCTGACCCTCCTCATTTGTGAGCGCCCTGAGGCGCCGGTCTTCTCATTCTTTACGCTGGTGGATGCCGGTTCCGCGCAAGACCCCATGCGCGCGACAGGGTTGGCACACATGTTTGAGCACATGGCTTTCAAGGGCACGGATAAGATCGGCAGTGCCGACTACGCTGCCGAGAAGCCCGCGCTGGAAAAAGTCGAGACCGCTTACGCAGCATACATCGCGGAACGTGATAAAGAAGTAGGCCGCGACGAGGCCAAGTTGAAGGAACTGGAAAAAGCGTGGAAAGACGCCATCGCTGAGGCTGACAAATACGTAGTGCCCAACCAGTTCGGCAAAATCATCGAGCAGAGCGGCGGTCAGGATCTCAATGCCTTCACAGATTACGACGAGACGGGCTACCACTACTCGCTGCCTTCAAACCGACTTGAGCTCTGGGCGTACCTGGAGTCGGAACGGTTTCTTCATCCCGTACTGCGGGAGTTTTATAAAGAACGTAACGTTGTGATCGAAGAGCGCCGCCTGCGCACTGATAGCAATCCCATCGGCCGCTTGCTTGAACAATTCGACGCAGCCGCTTTCGAAGCCCATCCGTATCATCGGCCGACCGTGGGCTGGATGTCGGATTTGAATTCTTTCTCGGCCACTGACGCGAAGAAGTTCTTCGACCAATACTATGTCCCTGCGAACATGGTGGTCGCAGTGGCCGGGGACGTGAAGACTGCGCAAGTCATGCCAATTCTTGAAAAATATTTCGGGCGCCTCCCGATGAGCCACAAGCCGGATGAAACCACCACCACCGAACCCCCGCAAAATTCCGAGCGCAAGGTCGAGTTGATGGAGCAGACGCAGCCGCTTTATCTTGAGGGCTATCACCGGCCTGACTACAAAAGCAAAGACGATGCGGTGTATGACGCGATTACCGATTTAATGTCCGAGGGCCGCACCTCTCGTCTTTACCGTGCACTCGTCCGCGACAAAAAAATCGCGTCGTTTTCCGCTGGTTTCAGCGGGTTGCCCGGCATTAAATATCCACACTTGTTTGCCTTTTACGCGTTCCCGCTGCCCGGGCATAACACGAAGGAAGTGGCCGACGCAATTCACGCGGAGATCGATCGGCTGAAGAAAGAAGACATCAGCGACGACGAGTTGAAGATGATCAAGACTCGTACCAAGGCCAATCTGATCCGCAGCCTGGGAGACAATGAAGGACTGGCAACCCAGCTTGCAACCTACCAGACGCGCTATGGCGACTGGCGTGAGCTGTTCCGTTCCGTGGACCGCATCGATAAGGTAACCAAGGCGGACATCCGACGCGTGGCCAACGAAACTTTCAACGACACGAACCGAACCGTCGGCGTGATCGAAACGACCAAAGGTGCCGCGCATGGCGAGGATCAAAGCTCAACGCAACAAGCATCGCCGAATCAAGGGGGTGCGCAATGAGAATGACACCAACAATAACAATAACAACGAAGCGCAGATTTTTTTGGTCGATCGTGTTTTTCTCCACGATGACATTCATCTTGATCCCGGGAGCCCAATCGCAGGAAACGAATTGGCAGCAAATCCCGGTTTCCACTCTGCCCGCATTTCATCCCCCGCAGCCCAAGCGCATTCAACTTCCTAACGGCATGGTGATTTTCCTGCAGGAAGATCATGAACTTCCGCTGATCAGCGGCACGGCCCGCATCCGCGGGGGCTCAAGCAGCGAGCCTGCTGCCGAAGTTGGGCTGGTTGGCATCTTTGGAGAAGTCTGGCGCACTGGCGGCACTAAGACACAAACCGGAGACCAGCTCGACGACTTCCTGGAAGTGCGTGCCGCTAAAGTAGAGACCGGCGGCGGCCCGGACTCGACCACCATCAGCTTGTCGTGTCTCAAGGGCGATTTCGACGACGTTTTCAAAGTCTTCGCCGATTTGTTGCAGAATCCCGAATTCCGTGCCGACAAGCTCGACCTCGCACAAAAGCAGGTCGACGACAACATCTCGAGACGCAATGATGAGATCGGAGCAATTGCTGCGCGTGAATCCGCCAAACTGGCCTACGGTGCCGACAATCCCTATGCGCGCGAGGCGGAGTATTCCACCATCGCAGCCATCACCCGCCAGGATTTGCTCGACTGGCACAAAACCTACGTTCATCCTAATCACATCATCCTCGGGATAAGCGGCGACTTCGACCCCGCGGCCATGGAAGCCAAGCTGCGCGCGGCTTTCCAGTCATGGCCGAAAGGTCCGACGGCAAAAAAGGATGAACCTCAAGCCAAGATCCAATTCCACCCTGCCAAACCTGGCTACTACCTAATCCCGAAAGACGATGTTAACCAAAGCAGCATCCACATGGTGACTCTCGGGACCACGCGCAATAATCCTGATTATTACGCCATCTCCGTGTTCAACGAGGCGTTCGGCGGCGGATTTTCATCGCGACTTTTTAACGACATCCGCACCAAGCGCGGCCTGGCCTACAACGTAGGTGGGGGCATCGGCACGAATTTCGGCCATCCCGGCGTTCTGCAATTCGCGGCGGGCACCAAGAGCCAGAGCACTATCGAGTCCGTCCAGGCGCTCGATGAAGACATAGACAATTTGGCGAAGAACCCTATCACCGACGAAGAAATTAAGCAGGCCAAAGACGCCATCCTCAACGCATTCATCTTCCGCCTCGACTCACCGGATAAAGTTCTCGCCGAACGCATGACCTACGAGTTCTATGGATACCCATTAGACTGGCTGGACAAATATCCTGCCGAGATTCAAAAGGTAACGGCGGTAGACGTGAATCGCGTCGCCGCGAAGTACCTCCACCGCGACCAGTTGGCGGTGCTGGTTGTCGGCAACACTAAGGAGTTTGACAAACCTCTCTCTTCGCTCGGCGCCGTGAAGCAAATCGACATCACCATTCCTCCGCCACCCGGCGCGGAAAAGGCAGCGAAAGAGGAAGAGAGTTCCAAGCCAACTTCGTCGAATGACGAGGGCAAAGCTTTGGCGACGAAGGTTGTTGCCGCGATGGGCGGCGAGGCCAAACTGGCCGCGATTAAAAGTGTAAAAGCGAAGATCACGCTTACTCAGAGGACGCCGCAGGGTGACCTCCCAATGCAAATGGAAAGCGTCATCGTGTTCCCCGATCATCTGCACGCTGAAATGCAGACTCCCGATGGAACCATAAGAATCGTCGTCACACCCGACATGGCCTTCGTCGATCTGCCAAACGGGCAAGTGCAAACCTGGCCGGAGTCCCGAAAAACTGAAACCCTCGAACAGATTAAGCGCGATCCCGTTTTCATCGCTTCGCACTCCAAAGATGCCAACGTTTTTTTCCGCGCCGCCGGAACAGAGAAGGTCGGCGAAGTTGACGCTCGTATCGTGGACGTAAACGCAGCCGGCGCTGCGATCCGCTGGTTCGTCGATCCGCAAACCGGGCACATTCTTAAAGAGACTTACAGAACGATCGGCCAACACGGCCCCGTCCAGGGCGAGACTGACCTGGAGAATTGGAAGCCCCTCAGCGGCCTCACTCTTCCGATGTTGCGTCACAACAAACAGGATGGCCAGGATTCAAGTACGGCGGAGTACACGGCGTTAGAGTTCAACCCTGCAGTCGATCCCAAATTGTTTGACAAGCCAGCCGAAAAACCGGCTGCTCAGCCCTGAGCCTTCCGTAGCGATACGGCTGCTAGATGCGCTAAACGTTCCCAAACCACAACTGAGCAGTGATACCATAAAAGAAATTTGAGCGGGGATGGCGGAATTGGCAGACGCACTAGCCTTAGGAGCTAGCGCCGAAAGGCGTGCAGGTTCAAGTCCTGTTCCCCGCACCATTCAACGTCCTCCGAAGTCTTCCCGCGACGGGGCGACGAATCAAGTTTCCGCTCTGCGGCCACGCCACCAGCCGAGGTGCGTACCCCGAACCACGACTTCAACGAGAATGGCGTCGTTCGTGACATGTTGGCGTTGGACTTCGATCTCCAAGTCCGGCAGCGCCTTCATTAGCTGCTCGTAAAACATCCGGACTCCATTCCGACCCTCATGATGTTCTCCCCAAGCTTCATCATCGTACTGTGCACATTCACCTCCGGTCGAGTCGCCATATCGAGCGAATACCCGGCTGCAAATACAACAGCACATCGCAAGCACTCGAAGTGTTAGGACTCTTTCCGTTTTAAGGCTCGTTGTGCAACGCCGAGCGAACTTTGTTCAGAAACGAACCTCGTGTGAACGGCTTTTCTAAAAATGCAGTTTCCTGTACTAAATCGCCAATTAGAGACAGTTGATCGCCCGTGTATCCCGACATGAATAATGCATGAATCCTCGGATTGATTACCTTGGCTTGTTTCAGCAGCTCGACTCCGCTCTTTCCCGGCATGACGACATCCGTGATCAGTAGATCGATTCCCACCAACCGCAACCTCCGATCGATGGTCAAAGAGGGGAAGTTTCGGGGAAGACCTGTATTACCGGCTGGCGATGGTAGAGATTCCGTTACCTCGCCTGACGGACAGACGAGAGGATTTGCCCCTCCTGGAACGGCATTTCCTGGAAAGATTTGCCGCTGAATACAAGAAACCGGTGGCGGGAATAACGCGTCGGGCGCAAATAAGGATGGCGATCTATTCATGGCCCGGCAACATCTCATGGCCCGGCAACATCCGCGAGCTTGAGAATGTCATTGGCAATGCTTGCATGATGGTAGATGGAAAAGTGATTGACATCCGGGATCTGCCTGAGCCCGTGCGGGGTCAGGCAGAGGATGTGGCTGGAGAGGATGAGATTATGATGTCCCTGCAAGCATTGCAAAAACGCCACGTGATGCGTGTTTTGGAACATGTGGGTGGGAATAAGTCTCAGGCCGCCGAAATGTTAGGTATATCGCGCGCCACAATTTACCAATTGTTGGCAGACGCAAAGGCCGAAACAGAAATTGCAATTCTAGGGCGAAATGAAAAGTGAGCGAACCTCAGTTCATCTCCTGTTTTTAAGTCCGCTGCGCCTGCCAATTCCGCCACTTTCGCAACGCTAATGGATTATACAGAGCGGTCGCGGGAGGGACTTCCCTAGAACGTCGCCCGGCAGGTTGTTCCGCCAAACCCGGGTAGCCGGCGCAAGCGTTGGCCGTCGCAGACCCGCTTGATGGGCAGAATCATACGCCGCTGCAGTCGCTACGCTTCCGCTGTGCCACAGCTCGCAACGCGCAGACTTTTACTGAACCGCGTTCAGTCCCTGATAAATGAACATGCCCAGCAGCACCAGCAGCAGCACACCGGAGCCGGCGCCGAATACCCACACGGGTTTCGTGAGCCGGTTTACTCTCACCAGCAATTCGGTCTGCTCTTGCTGCATGTGTGAATTCGCGTCGTCCAGATACAGCTGCTCATCCTCATGCATTGTGAGCGTGCTGCGATAGATCAGGAGGATGATCAGTCCGACGGTGAAAACACCCCACACCGCAGCGAGCCCAAGGAGCAAAGGAGTCCACGTCCAGGTCATAGCCACACCTCGACAGATTGCGAGCCTGTTCGGCAACTCTGGAAATTCCAAAATGCAGCGTCCATCTACCACATTTGAAATTCTGCAGCGCCTTAACGGAAATTATTATAGACCCACCTGGCAAGCCCTGCCGGAGGAAATCTCGTTGTCGAGGGTATCCAGCCTTGTGCTTATCGCAGATTGCGACCCTAACGGCTCGGACAGCATCCAAGTACTTGAGGCTACGAGGTTAGTGGTTAGACCACCTGCGATTGTGGCTGTCACCGCTGTCCTCGTCTGATATAATTTAATGATTCCAGGGCCAAGGAGAGACAAATGGCTACGACTACCGTCCCCGAAGTTACAACCAACATTCCTGAAGTCAAGAAAGCCGCGCCAGTGACGCTGACGCCCAGCGCTGTTTCCAAAGTGAGAGAGATTATGGGACAGCAGAATCCCGTGCCAGCCGGCCTGCGGATCGGTGTGGTGGGTGGCGGCTGCTCCGGTTTCTCGTATTCCATGCAGTTTGAAAACGCCGCCGGCATGATGGACAAGACCTTCGAAATGGACGGACTGAAGGTGTTCGTCGACGCGACTTCCGTGATGTACCTGAACGGGTGCATGGTCGATTACGTCGAGACTCTGGAAGGCGCCGGCTTTAAGTTCGAGAATCCGAACGTAAAGAGCACCTGCGGCTGCGGATCGTCCTTCAGCGTCTAGATTCATTCCGCGAGGATTTGTGCGGCAAGCAACAAAAACGGCCTCATCTCACGATGAGGCCGTCTGCTTTTCCCTAAAGAGTAAGGGACGCTTACTGTGGCTGCGGCGGATTCGCTGGCGGTTGCTGAGGTGTTGTAGGGCCCCCCATCAAACTGGGATTGTTGTTGCCGAAGCCCGTCGGCTGTCCGAAGGAACTGCCGTTCGTATTCGAGTTCCCGGGTTGCCCATTCAGGGGCTGGGTTGCGATCTGCAGCAGAGGCTGATTGGGCGTCGACAGGAGTCCACCCCGGTCGGTGGTGGGGTCGTACACGAACTGCCACTCGTTATACTTCCGCTTGTGGTTAAACTCGCGAATCGTTGTGTCCTTGCTGGCGCTGGCCACGCCTACAATTGGACCCCCGCCAAACACCTGCTGTGTACTCGAGGTTGCATCTCCCGGTGCTTTGCCCGGGGTCTCGGAAACCGTCTGAGATGATGGATCCGATCCCGCGGCCGCATTCGTCCCCGGCTGTGCAGAAGGTGTTTGGGAGTTGTTGGAACTCGGTCCGAATGCGCTGTTCGAGTTTCCGCCGAAGGACGACGACTGCGAGAAAACGCCTGAACTGTTTACTCCGGAGGTGCCAAATGCAGATCCAGAATTACCACCAAATCCAGAACCGCCAAATGCTGAACTGTTTGCCCCCGAGCCGTTCATCTGTCCTACGGTATTTGCGCCCGCGATGGGAGTGCTACCCACACTGCCGGTAAGCGACACTCCGGGATCGCCATAGTGCAGCAGTTTGAAATCTTTCCCCGTCACCGGATCTTTGAAGTGTTTGCGCAAGTAGCGCAAGTTGCTCGTGTTGTCGAGATCCTCGAGTCGCGTCGGATAACGCCCGAATTTCTTGTAGTAGTTGCGAATGGCGCGTGAGTATTGCACTCCGCGATGGATCATTTCCTGTTCCCGGTCACGCCGAAGGTTAAATTGAATGGGAACAGCAACCGTAAGAGCGACCATGCTCATGAGGGCAACGATCAGAAGTAGCGTGAGCAGAACATAGCCGTCTTCCCTTCGGCGATGAAGCCGGCGTCGTAAATGACGGGTTGAGGAAAACAAAAACATCGGAATTCCGCAACTACGAAAAAGATCGTCTAATAACAATTTAGATGCGGCGAAGCGGTGTTTACCGTTGCCCAATCGCTAAACGGCTCAGTCGCAGGATATCTTTACCCTAACCCTGGGTCAGCGGAATGCTTTGCGGCGGACCGCTTCCCACTACGTCCTGAATATCCACCGAGCCCGGAGAAATTCGCACCACCTTGTAGCGCCGGTCGATAATCTCGCCTTCCCCGGCGATGAAAACATCTTCCCCCTTGGACAGAAAAACCTTCTTCGGTTCTCCCGGCTGATTCGCGAAACCAAAAAACTTCAGGGGAATCGGAGGTTGCGCAGCCACCGGAGGCGGCTGCCACGTCGGATCTTTCTTAGGATCTGTCTGGCCCGGAGCCACCGGCGTGGGAATTACCGCCTCGGCCTGCGATACAAAAATGTTTCTTCCCGACCCTTCGTATTTTATCTGTTCAGTGGCGGCCAGTTGCTGCAGATGCAGCGTAGGGTCGAGGCTCTGGGGCGCACGCTCCTTCTTCCCTGACCCGGACCCCGAAACATGGCGCCCAACCGGATGCGCGAGAGTGCTGGGCGGCGACGCCAGTGGCCCCGTACTAGTCCCGGTGGAAGCGATGGTCGACGATGATGGAATGAACTGGTAGGCTACCGCCAATACCGCCACCGCTCCCAGCACCGCCGCCAGAATCGTGTTCCTCCGGTTTTCGGTTCCCAATTTCACAACGTTCCCGCCCTCGAATATGTTTCGAGTTTCATTTGTAGCTTGATAGGGCCAGTCTGTTCGCCGCCGAGTTCGACACCGCTGATGATAAAGAGCATGTCATCGCGTTCCAGAGCATTGATGAACTTGGCCAACGCAATGTAGTTTCCGGAGAGATCGGCGTCGATCTCAACCGGCTGCAATCGGCCAATTTCAGCTTCCCCGGCCTTGTACTTGGCCTGATCAATCGTTACCCCGCTAGCGACCGCAAGCTTTCCCAATTGAACCAGAATCTGGGAATCCCGCGTAGGAAAACGCTTCTTATAAAAATCCGCGATCTGGCCGTTCGCGTTGCGCACTTTTTCCGGCAGATTGTTGAGCGGCTCCACCTGGCGGGTCTTCGTCTGTAATTCGCCCCACAGTTGAGTGAGTTCCAGCCGCCGCGATTCGGTCGACCCCACCAGCGGCGAAAGCAACACTATTACTGCAACGATATCCACCGCTACCAGCACCGCCAGAGCGGTCTTGATGTTTTTCCGGGTGTGACGTAGGTCTGGCATCAGAACCCGCTCCCCTTGCTGGTTTCCGTCTTCGTGACCGGTATTGGAATTGCCTCGGGAACGTAAGTCGCGACGATGCTGAACTGAAACGGATCTCCACTGGTGGAAGCTCTGAAGCTCTCAGTTACAATATGGGTCTGCGCAAACCGTCTTGAATCCTCCATGCGTCGAGCCAACTCCAAGCCGCGGTCGCGCGAATCGCCCGCGACGGACAGCTTCAACCGGAGTTGATTGTCCTCGTCCAGTTCAGGCTGAATCGAAACCAGGTGGACTCTCGCCGGCATCACTTTTTCCAGATCTTCCAGAACCCGCGTCCACGAAAATGATTTCCGCTCGATCAACTCGTTGAGAAATTGCGATTGATCCCGCGTGGATCGATTCTCCGGTCGGTTCAAGAATTGTTCGGCTTGCTGGCGCTTGAGGTCGCGCTGCGCGATACTGGCTTTCAACTCGGCGATGCGGGCATGATCGCGCCGCGCCGCGAACCAACCTGAGACGGTGATCGCAAGCAATGCCAGGGTCAGGATAGCCAGGACCGCAAGCGCGGTTCCCCAACGCATCCAGAATTGCCGCGCATCTTCGTACGGCTGGCTGGCGAGATTGATATCGAGACGCATCGCTTAAAATCCCACTTACTCCAGAACCTAAAATCACACTCCAAAGACAGCTAAGAAATCAGCGCACCCACCACTCCCGCCATTCGCCACCGCGGTACCGAACCTCCGGTGCTGACGCCCAACTGCGACGCACTCACCAATTCCTGCACGTCGGCGCCGGTTTGCGCGCGCAGTGCAGGCGCCGCGCTGCCGGTGTCGGATAGACCCGCAACAAATATCTTCTCGATATTCAGATGATAAGTGTCCTGAAAGAAAACGACGGACGGGTAAACGTCCTCGGCTAACTGCTCACCGGTGATGGTTACACCACGCGTATTTTCCAGCGTGCGAAAAAGCTGCAATTGGTCCGCATTGAGGATCGCGATACTTGTGGTCCGGGCATCCACCTTTACCACCAGCGTAGGCCGCTGCCCCTCGGCCGCGCCCAGCGCAGCCAGCATGGATGGCACCATCACGCCGGGGCTGAAACCTGCCTCACGGAAGGCAATCTCATAGTCCTCGAGCACGCTGGCCAATGCGACCGCTGCAACGACGCGAACGCCCTCCGAAGTCTTCTGAGCGTGGTAAGAGACTCTAGCCTTTTCTACGTCAAACGGCAGAGATTTCTTCATGCGAAATCGCACGACGCCGGAGGCTTCCTCGGAGTCGGATGGCAGCGTATCGAATTCGAGGAGCACCACGCGCACCGCCGCGTCAGGAACCACGGCAATTACGTCGTGCGAACGCCCGGCTACGCTGCTTAGGGCCGCTTGCACGGCTTGGCGAACCGCGTCGCGCTGCCGCAGGTTACCCTCCACCAGGTCCGGAACCACGCTGCCCGGCGCCAGTTCGCGGGCTGCGCAAGCTTCCAGACTCCGGCCATCCTCCCCTAGCCTGCCCACGAGCACGCGGTCTGCCGCAATCTCGCACGCCAGTTTAGGTTTTGCCGGATTGTTTCCAGAACTCATTTCCCCCGCTCACTCTCTTCACGATTCACACCTCTACAATTCAAACGCCAAGCTCCGCGAAATGCAATAGCTGGAAGGGAACTTCGGCAGTGACAAGTGGACAGTGGCCAATCACTTCGAAACTAAACGAAACGGCCGCGAATCATTGATCGATCATTGTTCATTGTTCATTGTTCATTGTTCATTGTTCATTGGCCACTTCGGCCACTTCACTTACCGCATAGCCTCGATGAAGGTGACCTTATTGATCTCCTTCAAGGTGGTCAGGCCGAGCCGAACCTTATCCAGCGCCGACTCTCGCAGGAATCGCATTCCTTCCTCCCGCGCAGCGCGCCGGATCTCCGAGGTCGGCTTCTTGGCCAAAATCATCTCCCGAATCCGATCGCTTAAATCCAGCAACTCATGAATAGCGGTTCGCCCGCGGAACCCGGTTCCCGCGCACTCGATGCAGCCCGGGCCTTCATACAGCGGTACCTTCGACCACTGCGCCGCATCAAGTCCGCTGGCCTCCAGCACGTCTGGAGAATAACTCACTGGCGTTCTGCAGGATTCGCAGATCAATCGCACCAACCGCTGCGCCAGAATGCAATTTAGCGCGGAGACGAAGTTGTAGGGCTCGACACCCATGTTCAGGAAGCGCCCAATGACGTCCACCACATTGTTGGCGTGAACCGTGGTAAAGACCAAGTGACCCGTAAGCGCGGATTGAATAGCGATCTGCGCTGTCTCCGTGTCGCGGATTTCGCCGACCATGATTTTGTCCGGGTCATGGCGCAGAATCGAGCGCAAGCCGCGGGCGAAGGTCAAACCTTTTTTCTCGTTGACTGGAATCTGGGTGATACCGCGAAGCTGGTACTCGACCGGATCTTCAATGGTGATGATCTTGTCTTCGTCAGTCTTGATCTCATTCACCGCGGCATAGAGCGTCGTGGTTTTGCCGCTGCCCGTCGGGCCCGTCACCAACACCATGCCATAAGGTTCTTTGATGTAGCGGCGGAACTTGCGCAGGTCGTCCTCGTCGAAGCCCACCACGTCGAGCGTCAGCGTGCGGAACTTCTCGCTCATCGATTCTTTGTCGAGCACGCGCAACACGGCATCTTCCCCGTGAATCGACGGCATGATCGAAACCCGGAAATCGATGGCGCGCCCGTTATACTTCACCCGGAAGCGTCCGTCCTGCGGGACGCGGCGCTCGGAAATATCCAGTTCGCTCATCACCTTGATGCGCGAGATCACAGTCGAATGATGTTCCTTCCCGATCGGTGGCATGGCCTGCGTCAGCACACCGTCGATGCGGAACTTGATCACCACCGAGTCGTCGCGGGTCTCAATATGAATGTCGGAAGCTCGTCGCTGCAACGCGGTAAAAATTGTCGTATCCACTAGCCGGATAATCGGACTCGTATCCCCCGCCGCCGTCAGCTTGTCGATGGTCAGAGTCTCTTCGGCACCGGTGTTCTCATCTTCGCGAATAATCTGGAAGCCTTCGCTGGCCTCTTCAAGAACCCGCTGCGATTGCTCAGTCTTCTTGAGGATGTCGTCAATCTGCTTCAGCGTGGCGACTTTGGTTACGATCCGCTTCTGCAGCAGCAGGCTGATCTCATCGATCATCATGAGCTGGCTCGGATCGGCGATCGCGATCGCCAGCTTGCCGTCCGCAGTCTCTTCCAGCGGAACAAATTTGTAGCGGAACATTAACTCCGGGGAGAACTTCTTGAACAGCTCATGATGAAGCTGGAAGTCAGCGAGATCGACAAACTCGCAGCGATAGCGTCGCGCCACGTCCTGAGCGCGTTCCAGGTCGGTGATCGGATTGCCCGTCGTCACCACCTGCCCGCCATTCTCACCGTGTACAAAAAGTGATTTCTTTTCCGCCATCGCCATTTCTCACTGCTCCACTTTCATGCCAGTTTCCAAATCAGTGGACTCCCAGAGTGAAGATCGGCAAGTACAGCGAAATCAACACTCCACCCACAAATACCGCCATTATCATTAGAATCAGCGGCTCGATCAGCGCCATGGACGCATTTAAAGCTGTCTGTACGTCCTCTTCGTAGAATTCCGCTACGGAATTCAGCATCGCCGGCAATGCCCCCGTAGACTCGCCCACCTCAAGCATCTCCACCGCGAGGTCGGGAAATATACCCTGTTCCTCCAAGCTGTTCGCCAGCCCTTGCCCTTCCCGAACTCTCGTGCTCGCCCGCATGACCCCCTTCAGAATGCGACGGCTGGTCATCGAACTGCCCGCCGTCTCCATCGACGGAACCAGTGGCAATCCACCCTGCAGCAGTGTCGAAAGCATCCGAGAAAACGTCGCCACCTGGTGTTTCAGGCGGATGTCCCCCAGCAAGGGCAGACTCAAAATGACCCGGTCGATCTGATCGGCACCGCGATCTGTCTTCCGCCACTGCCAAAAAACAAATCCCGCCAGAACGAATCCCACCACCAGGAACGGAAAGTATTTCTGCGCGTTCTGGCCTACCGCCAGCATAAACAGTGTGATGGCCGGCAGTTTCGCATCGAGACTCTCAAACAGCTCCGCAAACTTCGGCACCACATAGGTGAACAGAAACATAACCATGATCGTCACCACGGTCACCAGTAGCGTGGGATAAATCAGGGATACGAAAAGCTTCTTCCGGAACGTCATCGCCAGTCGCTGGAAGTTGATGTACCGGGTCAATACTTCGTCGATATTTCCGCTCTTCTCGCCCGCCATCAGGGTGGTGGTGTAAATCTTGGGAACCATGCTGTGTGTGGCAAAGGCATCGGAAAGCAGCTCTCCGCCCTTCACCCGCTCCCGCACGTTCTCCAGAATCTGCTGCAGACGGCGGTCTCTCTGCCGCTTGATCAGCAAATCGAGCGAGTTCAAAATCGGCAATCCTGCCTTGAGCAGCGTTAGAAACTGCTGGTTAAATACCAGAAACGAACTCTGCTTCAGCTTGCGCCCGCGGCGCAACGAAAACCCGCCGGATAGCACCCCCTGCGGCTTCACCCAGTACACGAGGTATCCCTGCGAGGCAAAGCGGTCGCGCACCTCGGCCACCGAATAGCCCTGCTCCACCTGCTGGTGCATCCGCCCCCGCTCGTCCGCGAGTTTTACGACAAACTCCGCCATTTACTTGGATTTCGCTTCCCGCCCGGCTGGCAACCCTCTCGGCTCAGTCTAACATTCCGGCTCACCATCTCAATCGCCGATCGTTCCAACTCCCCGCATTTCAAGTATCGCAAGTAACCGCCATCTAAGGCTCCGCCTCACCCTGGACTGTCTCCGTCCCAGCCGGCGGCCTGAACTTGAACTTCCCATCGGGGATGGCGGCATTCTCCTCCTGGTCGCTAAATCGATACTCTGTCGTCGACCCATCGACCTCGTTGATCATGATCCGCGCAATCCGATGCTCCGGCGTGATTTCCACCAAAATCTCGCTCACCCGATCGGCCATAGCCTGCGGCACGCCCCGCAACACCACGTCCCCCGCAGCCAGCGGAGCCACGTCTGGAGCCAGTGAAAGCCCCTGCAACTCCTTCTCCAGCCTGCTCTTGCCTAGCAAAAACGCAAGTGGAGAGCGAATATCGTCCAGTTTCCGTGCCTCAGTCTTGCGCGCCTGCCGGTCCTCCGGGACGTAAAACCACGCATCTCTCCCATCACTCACAAAGAGCTTCTCCCTGGGAGAACGGTATTCCCACCGCATCTTGCCAGGTTTTTTAAGCCCCCCCTTCGCGAGCCAAAGCGTCCCGGCCTCGGTCCGCTCCATCCCCGATCCGCGATAAACCTCCGTAAACTCCGCCTGCAGGCTCCGCAGGTGGTTGTAGTGTTCGTCCACCGCTTGAGCGATGGAATGGACATCCTCAGCCACAGCACCAGCGGACAACATGAAGCCAACCAACATCGCTGCGGAAAGTTTCATCCTTGCAAGTCTACCCTTCCATTTTTCGCGGGATATAGAGGACCTTCTTCCGGCATTATGCACGCTTGGAACGTCTAGCCGCGAAGCGAGGACAGTAATTCAGCGCGAAACATACATTGCATACTGATGTGTTCCTCGTATCTTCTCAAGGCTAGCACTCTCGGCAAGTACATGCTCCAGAAGGGGATTGTGGTAGAGCACATAAACTTTCCGCGGATGCATGCGCAAACTCTGCTCCAGATTCGCCATCCCGCGCCTCAATCCAGACTCGGGAAAGGGATTAAAGAGAAACAGCACGATCGGCTCAACCGGAAAAGCAAACTCACTCGCGTCCTCGCAAATCAACTCGATCGCGAAACACCTCTGTGAAGTATTTTGATATTTGCCGAGATTCTCGTGGGCCACCCGACTCAACGCAGGCAAGAGTTCCACACCAACGATGCGCCGAAAAGGATAATCGGAAGCCATCAACAGGGTTCGTCCCTTACCCGATCCGAGATCGATGAAGGCGAAGTCGCGAAAGTCGAAGCAAGCCTGCGCACACAGCGCTCCGATCATTTCGTGGAATAAAACGGATTCAGTCGGCTGATAGGGAGAATGGAAAACTCCCAGTAAACGATCTCGCCAAGAAACCGCGGCGCTGGTGGTGTTGACGCGATGATCCCAATCGTATTCAGCGTCGCCGTAGCGCTGCCGGCGCCGTTCCGGAGTCGAGTCACGAACGAACTCAACCAGAGCACTCAGCAGTTGCCCCGTAGCCGTCAGGCGTCCCTGGCGCGCCGCAATGTCGTTCCACCAACGCCGCGCCGAGCGCGACACGCTGATTGGTTGTGAGGAAGCAGCTTCGATCTCGTCCATGCTTCGCAATGATAAGCGAAAAGAGATTGCTTACTGCTGGCTATGAAATTTCGGCTCCGGCTTGTATCCCGGAGGAAGGCCCTTCGCGGCAAACGCGAAATCATCCGGCACGCGCACTTCGACGCGGCCTTCCGGTGTGAGTTTGTAGGGATGTCCATCAGGATCGACAGGGATTCCCGGCAATCGCTCGGCACTCGCAAGTTCTGACATGTTCGCCGGCAATCGTCCCGTGCGCTCGCCAAAGCGCGTCAACGCCTCCTGCAGATGCGTGACGTCCTCGTCGACACGTAACGCGCGCAGGTGCTCGACGGCATTCTGGCGAATCAACTGGTCCTGGCTGTTTTGATAGGTTGCGGACCACATCATCCGAGCCGTATCGAACTCTCCCGCGTGCTCCGCCAT
>Ga0185299_10003637_pt1 | contig 19961 bp, 17 predicted proteins | sample PaiPotPPA55metaG_FD_128002 | JGI IMG/M metagenome (GOLD analysis project Ga0185299, IMG submission 128002) | Iron sulfur acid spring bacterial and archeal communities from Banff, Canada, to study Microbial Dark Matter (Phase II) - Paint Pots PPA... ...
TGGCGTGTTGTAGTGTTCGAAGCGCACGCCGCGCCCGCTCAGTGCGTCAACTGTCTGGTCCACGCTGTCGACCGGGAAGTTCAGCACCGTGAACGTCGCGGGCACATGGTCGGCCTTCGGATAGACTAGCACGTTGTTGCCGCCCGCCAGATGCAGCTTAAGAATTCCCATGGGCTCGCTTGTCACTTCGAGGCCGAGGATCTCGGTGTAAAACGCCTTCGCTTCGGCGAGATCCTTCACTGCAAAACCGCTAAACGCGGGACTGTCTTTCAATAGCGATTGCATCGTTTGCTCCTTTCAGGTTGTGCAACTCATGCGTCCGACCATGACGCCTGCAACTCCTTGACCGGACGCACTTCCACGCCGCCTAGCCGCGCGCCGGGAAATCCGGACGCCACGCGCATGGCTTCGTTCAGGTCGCGTGCCTCGATCAGGATGAAACCGCCCACCTGCTCCTTGGTCTCGGCGAACGGGCCGTCCGTGATCGAGACCCCCTCGCCGTGAACCCGCAGCGTGACCGCTTCCTTTGCGGACTGCAGCGCCTGGGAAGTGATGAAATGACGGCTCTCGCGCAAGCGTTCGTCATACGCCAGGGATTCGTCGACCAGTGCGTCGTACTGCCGTTTCGACAGATCGTCGAGCACGCGCTCGTCAAAGAAAATGAGGCACAAGAATTTCATCGATGTCTCCGGTTGGGGTGGCTTCAGCAGGTAGACGCTTGAGGCAGGTGCAAATCGACAGCAAACGCACACAAAAAAGTATCGAAATGTAACGGGTCGCGTCGGGTTGTCCGCTCGGGCTCGGGTCCGGTGCGACGATCTGTGGGATGCGGCGGGCCGTGCGTGTCTGTTAATCTGCGCCTTTCTTTCCGCCGACAAGATTTCGAACCATGCAACAGGATCTCCCCTTTAACGAACGAGGTATTACGTTTGCCCGCGCGGGTTTGAGTGCGTCGGGGCAGTTGTTTCCGTTACGCGATCTGCGCGGCGCAACGGTGGTGATGGTGCCGAGGCAGAAGCCCTTGCCTATTGCGCTGGGGGTGATCGGCTTGATCGTGGCGGTAACGGGTGGAATTCTCGGCTCGGGGCCGGCGTTGCTGCTCGGCGTGATGATTGCCGTGGTGGGATATTTGTCGTGGATTACGCAGGACGTGATCTACAGAATGTACGTGACGACGCCGGACGGCGAGCGTGAAGTGTTCACGACGAAGGACGAGGAGTTTGCACAGCGTGTCGCGAAACTGGTGCGGGAGGCCATTCCGGCCGCGCCGACGCCTGTTTAACGCTTTCTTTACGGGGACGGCAAAGATCCATGCCCCTTGTTAATACGCTGCTCGCTAAAGTGGGGTTGTTCCCACCACCGCCCGTCGCGAGACGGTGCACTATCCGATGCTTCAGGCAAGCGTTGCTTCCCCGGTCCGATCCTCTTCTCTTTCAGTAGCCAAGCCGTTCGTACCGGCCTCACGAAAACTTCACACAGTAGTTGCGTTTGATCTCATCCTGCCGGGGCTTGACTCCAGCGGGCCGCGTCGCGTTTTGCAGAAGGCGCTGGGCGACGAAGCGCGTATGCAGGTGGTGGCGACCGATCGCCGGCATGAATGTGTCACGTTGCATGTTGAAGTGCCATCGCGGTCGTTGAGCGATGTGATTGGAGTGGTCACTTCCCGGTTTGACCAGGCGACCCTGGGTCACGCGACCACGTTCACGCTGCGTCGCTAGTTGGTTTCGTTCGCGCCGTTAGGGGTTCGCTCGCGCCGGTGGACATCAGAAACCCGTCCACCGGCGCGAGCGAAACCTTACACCGCTAAGGGCTCCACGTGCCAAATATGCTTGGCATATTCCGCAATAGTCCGGTCCGACGAGAAAATACCCATCCCCGCGACGTTTTCAATCGCACTGCGCGTCCACGCTTCCTTATCGAGGAATTTCGCGTCGACGTCAGTCTGAGCCCGGTCGAAACTCTCAAAGTCGGCCAGCACCATGTAATGGTCGCCCCAATCCACCAGCGTATGGAAGATGTCATAGAACCGATGCGGCTGGCCCGGCGAAAAATGCCCAAGGCGAATCTGGTCGAGCGCGAGCTTCAGTTCCGGATTCTCCTCGTAGATATGACGCGGCCTGTATCCAGTTGCACGCAACGCATCAATCTCCTCGGTCGAGTGCCCGAAGATAAACATGTTCTCGCGGCCAACCGCATCGCAGATCTCGATGTTCGCACCGTCCAGCGTGCCAATAGTCAACGCCCCGTTCAACGCGAGCTTCATATTGCCCGTGCCCGACGCTTCGGTACCCGCCATGGAAATCTGCTGCGATAGATCCGCCGCCGGAATGATCAGCTCGGCCACGCTCACACCATAGTTCGGAATGAAACCGACCTTCAGCCGGTCGCCAATCAACGGGTCGTTGTTGACCTTCTCCGCCACGTCGTTAATCAGCTTGATGATCGTCTTGGCCATCTTGTAAGCCGACGCCGCCTTGCCGGCGAACATCACCACGCGCGGTGTCCACGCCTTCTCCGGCGCCTCGCGAATCCGGTTATAACGCACAATCACATGCAGGATGTTGAGCAACTGGCGCTTGTATTCGTGAATGCGCTTGACCTGCAAATCGAACAGCGCGTTCGGGTCAATGATCGCCCCCGTCTCCAGCTTCGCACGCGCGGCAAGCCGCACCTTGCTCGCAAACTTTGCGTCGTGGAAAGCTTTGCTGAACTCAGGATCGTCGCGCCATTCACGCAAGCGTCCCAGCTCGAACAAGTCGGTACGCCAGCGCGGCCCAAGCCGTTCGTCGATGAGCGAAGACAACTTCGGACTCGCCTGCGACAACCACCGGCGCGGTGTAATGCCGTTCGTCACATTCGTGAAGCGATCGGGGTACATGCGCGCGAAATCGGCGAAGATGTTTTGCGTCATCAACTGCGAATGCAGCTTCGACACGCCATTCACCGTGTGGCTTGCAACAATCGCCAGATGCGCCATGCGCACACGCCGCTGACCATACTCGTCCACAAGCGAAATACGGCGAATCAGATCGACGTCGCGGCCGAACTTCTCACCCACCTGCTTGAGGAAATCCGCGTTGATGTCGAAGATGATTTCGAGGTGGCGCGGCAACAGCCGCGACAGCATCTCCACGTCCCACGTTTCCAGCGCCTCGGGCATCAGCGTGTGGTTCGTGTACGAGAACATCTGCTGCACGAGCTTCCACGCCTTGTCCCACGGCAGATGATGCGTATCGACCAGCAAGCGCATCAGTTCGGGGATGGCGAGCACCGGATGGGTGTCGTTCAGATGCACCGCCACCTTCTCCGCCAGCCGCCCGAAATGCGTATGCGTGCGCTGATAGCGGCGAATCAGATCCTGCATCGTGGCGGAAACGAAGAAGTATTCCTGGCGCAAACGCAGTTCGCGGCCAGCTTGCGTGGAGTCGTCGGGGTACAGCAGGCGCGATACGTGTTCGGAGGTGTTCTTCGCTTCCACCGAGCGGCGATAATCGCCCTGGTTGAACGCGGACAAATCGAATTCATCGGTCGCGCGCGCCGACCAGAGCCGCAGCGTATTGGTCGCGGTCGTGGCGAAACCGGGGATCACGGTGTCGTACGCCATGGCATTCACGTGTTCCGTGTCGATCCATTCGGTCCGGTCACCGTGACGCACGGTACTCCCGCCAAAATGAATCACATAGTTCACTTCCGGGCGGGGAAACTCCCACGGATTGCCCGCGCGCAGCCAGTAATCGGGCGTTTCGACCTGATTGCCGTCCACGATGGTCTGCCGGAACATGCCGTATTCATAGCGAATGCCGTAGCCAAAACCGGGAATGCCGACGGTCGCCATGGAGTCGAGAAAACACGCTGCAAGGCGGCCAAGACCACCATTGCCGAGCGCCGCATCCGGCTCCAGATTCTCGAGCGTATTCAAGTCTATGCCCAGGCCGGCGAGCGCGTCGCAAACCTCGTCGTGAATGCCGAGCGCGAGCAGTGCGTTGGTAAAGGTCCTGCCGATCAGGAATTCCATCGACAAGTAATAGACGCGCTTTACATCCTGCTCGTACTGCTGGCGCGTGGTTTTCATCCAGCGCGCGACGAGCCGGTCGCGCACCGCGAGTTCCGCGGCATGGAGCCAGTCGCGTGGCTGCGCGGTCACGGCATCCTTGCCGACTCCGTACATGAGACGGTTGGAAATGGAGCGCCTGAGCGCATCGACGGTGCTGTTGAGCTGTTCGAACTCCAGGTCGACGGATGTCATCGAACTCTCCAGAAATGCATCGCTGCACAACGCGCTAGCTGCGAGCCGCGTTCTGTCAAGCGGGACGGGGCCGGGGGAATAGGCAGGTTACGCTATTTTTATTTTTTTGGTAATGACCCCTGGCAGCCGTGGAATCGGCGCGACATCCGCCGGCGGCCCGTCCTTTTGTCGCATTTCCGTCATCGGAAACAGTCCGGCCGCGCTCTGGGCCGGGTATTTTATTAGTTCGGTTTCCTGATGGTATTCCGTTTCAAAAACGGTTTACGACACCGCACGATGGCTTTCCGAGAGCCTTTCGATTAGCTGAATATAGTGGTCCAGCGAGGGCGTGACCCGCTCCGGACACTTGGCGAGATCGTCCCAGCGACGCAATGAAAGCGCATCCTGCGCGAAGGGCTTGTGCATGAAATCATCCACCTCCACCGTGCTGAAAATGCCGCCCTGCAATTTCAGGCTGCGGACCGAATCCGCGGATAGTGTCGAGAAATAACCTGCATCGACGGCGCATAAACAGCGCTTCGCGTCCACGTGCAGGCGGATCGGCTCGAGCACGGCATCGCCGAAAAGCGGACGCAGGAAAGGCAGCGCGAAATACTGATGCAGGTCGTCGATACCCCGCTCGCTCGGCGTCTCGCCCTGGAGATTCAGCAAGTGTCCCAGATCGTGCAAAAGCGCCGCGCCGACGAGCGTTTCGTCAGCGCCGGCTTCCTCAGCCAGCGCTGCCGTCTGTAAGGCGTGTTGCAGTTGCGTAACCGGTTCGCCGCTGTAAGCAATGGCGCCGTAAGTATCGAAGAGATGCCGGATGTCGGTGAGTGTCAGCGCCATATTTATTCCCAGGGCAGCGAAAAGGTCTTGAGGTTCGTGAAGCTTTTCATCGCTTCCTGCACGCCTTCCTTGTAACCGAGCCCCGAGTCCTTGATGCCGCCGAAGGGCGTCAGCTCGATGCGATAACCCGGCACTTCCCAAATATTGACCGTGCCCACGCGCAACTCGTTCACGAAGCGCGTGATCAGGTCCGCCCGATCTGTACATACACCGGACGACAAGCCGAACACCGTGCCGTTGCTGATACGAATGGCGTCGTCGATGGTGTCGAATTCGATGATCGGAGAAACCGGCCCGAACGTTTCCTCGCGCACCAGCGTCATGGCTGGATCGACGCGATCGAGCACCGTGGGCGAATACAGCGCGCCGTGGCGGTGATTACCGCAGAGCAGCCGCGCGCCTTTGGACACCGCATCGTTCACGCGTGCCTCGAACAGTTCGGCGGCAGCCGCGTCGATCACCGTGCCCATCTGGTTCGCGGAATCGAAGGGGTCGCCATGACGCCATGCGAGCGTTTTTTCCACTACGAGTTCCGTGAAACGCGCAGCGACGCCCTTTTGCACCAGCATCCGCTTGACCGCCGTGCAGCGTTGCCCGGAATTCTTGTAAGAGCCTTGCACGGCAAGTGTTGCCGCGCGTTCCACATCGGCGTCGTCGAGCACGATCAGCGGGTCGTTGCCGCCCAGCTCAAGCACCACGCGCCGATACCCCGCCTTCTCCGCAATCGCCTTGCCAATCGCCACGCCACCGGTAAAAGTGACGAGTTCGGCGTGCCGGTGGGTGACGAGCTCCTCGGCGATCTCGCGCGGATCGCCGGTCAAAACCTGCAACATGGGTGCGGGCAAACCGGCTTCGTAGAGCACGTCGGCGAAGTAATAAGCCGATAACGGCACCTTCTCCGACGGCTTCAGGATCACGCGATTATTCGTCGCGATAGCCGGCGCAATCTTGTGCGCGACCTGGTTCATCGGATGATTGAACGGCGTGATGGCAACAATCACGCCGGCCAGCGGTTCGCGCTGGGAGAACACGCGGCGAGCCTTGCCGTGCGGGGTGAGATCGCAGGAAAAGCTCTGGCCGTCGTCGCGCAACGCTTCCATCGAAGCGAACTTGAGCACGTCGGCTACGCGGCCGATTTCATAGCGCGAGTCCTGCTTCGACAAACCCGATTCAAGCGAAATAAGATCCGACGCTTCCTCCGTCCGCTCGCGCAGCAACGCCGCCGCGCGCTCGAGAATCTGCGAGCGTTCATAACGCGTGAGCGTCGCCCGGTAATTCGCCGCGTACTCGAACGCGTCGCGCACGTCGTCCACGCTTGCCATTGGCACGGTGCCCACGCGTGTGTTCGTGTAAGGATCGAAAACGTCGATAGTGCGTGCCCGCGCCACGCGCTCGCCCTTCAGGCGCAGCTTTTCCTCCCGCAGCGCGTGCTGCTCGACCGCGAGAACGGCGTTCATGATTCGAGCACCAGATGGTTCAGCGCGATGTTGAAGACATCGAAGTTGCGCAGCCGTTTTCCTTTAAGCTGAGACTCAAAACCATCGGTCGCGCGATTGAACAGCAAGGGCACTTCCTGCTCGGACACGCCGCCATGCGAGCGCAGCGGCACGGTCAATCCCGACAGGTCATGCTCTGCGCGCCGGGTGCCGAGCGCCGTGTTGCGGCCGCTCACCACCACGAGGTCGCCCACGCGATCGTTCGGCAACTCGAAGCGCTCGCAGGCGGCCACGTTGTCGAGCACGATCTCCACGCCCGGCAGTTCAGCAATGCGCGCCGCCAACGCTTTTGCATCGACGGAATGCGGCAGGTAGATCGTCGCAAACGAGCCGAGCGCGCCGTGGTGGACAACGTAGGGATCGGTGATCGGCAGAATGACGCGCGCATTCGGCGCGTCGAGTGTTTCGTCGAGCCAGTCTTGCAGATACACCACGTTCGGCTCACCGGTCACGGCGTCGTGCTTCGCGTTCATGCCGTGGTCGGCCGTGAGACCGATCACCGCGCCGAGTGCGTTCAGGCGCACGAGGTAACCGTCCATCATTGCGTAGAACGCGTTCGCACCGTCCGTGCCGGGCGCACATTTGTGCTGCACGTAGTCGGTGGTCGAGAGGTACATGAGATCGAGCTTGCGGGTCTCGGCGAGTCGTACCCCGGCGGCGAACACGAACTCCGAAAGTCCCGCGCTATACACGTCCGGCACCGGTTTGCCGACCAGTTCCAGCACGTCTTCAATACCATTCTCCGCGAGCGTCACCGCGTCCGCTTTCTCTGCCGAGAAGCAGATGCCGTCGAGTTGCCAGCCGAGCAGGCGGCGCAGCTTGTCCTTCGCCGTGACCACCGCTACCTTCTCGCCGCGTTGCGCGGCAGCCGCCAGGATCGTGCCGGCGCGCAGGTAAGCCGGGTCGTTCATCATGACTTCCGCGCCCTTGCCGCCGTTCGCTTGCGGGTCGAAGAAATAGTTGCCGCAAATGCCGTGCACCGAAGGAGGCACGCCGGTCACGATGGACAAGTTGTTCGGGTTGGTGAACGACGGAATCACGCAGTCGGCGCGAAACGCCGAGCCGCCCCGCAGCATCGTGCCGATAAACGGCGCAACCCCCGCCGCGACAGCCGCTTCCAGATAGTCGTATTCGCAGCCGTCGACGCAGACGACGACCGTCAGCGCGCGCGCCGGACCATAAGCGCGGCCGTTAACTTCCATGAACGTTTCAGTGGACGTGGACATGAGGTTCCTTTCCGTGATAAACCAGCGTTTTATCTAACAACGCGATTTCCATATTTTGATTCACAACGCCAATATTTGCCACATTTATCGACACAAGACAGGATCCCGGGGAAACGGGATACCGGCAAAACCACCTTGAATCAGACTATTCGCCGTCGTGGCACTTTCGCCGCGATGAGCAGCAGTGCAGCGAGCGAGACGGCCAGCAAGATCAACGAAAGCGCCGACGCCGGCAAGTAATAACCACGGTTCACCTGACCGACCACGACGATCGGCACAGTTGCAAATCCCGGCGGATACACGGTCAACGTCGCGCCCAGTTCACCCAGTGATAGCGCGAAGCCCAGCGCAAGACTTGCGCGGATGGCGGGCACGAGTTGCGGCAAGACCACGCGCGAAAGCACCATCGAAGGCGGTGCGCCGAGACTCGCTGCAGCTTCGCGCAAGATCGTGAGTTCGGGGCGCAACGCGGCGGCGGCGCACCGGTAACAAAAGGGCAATACAAGCGCGAGCTGCACCAGCACCACGATTGCCGCCGACCCCGAGATATCCAGCGGTTTCTTGTGGTACGCGATCAGCACGGACAGCCCGAGCACGACGCTTGGCACACCATTGGGCATCATCGCGATGGTGTCGACCCACGCGCCCACGCCGCGGCGATCGCGGCCTTCCAGCGCCAGCGCAAGCCAGAGGCCGAGCATCGTCCCCAGCACTGCGACGCCGAAGCCGACTTCCAGGCTCGTGGTCAATGCATCGAAGTCGCTGGAGCCGAGGCGTTCGAACCAGCGCATGCTGAAGCCATCGGGGAAGATAGTCCCTGACCAGTGCGACGCCACGCTCGATAGCGCCACCACGATCACCGGCAGCACGAAGAGCCAGAAGCACAGCAGCGCGGCAAAACCCATGAACACCCACGCACCGATCCGCTTCAGCGAATGCGGCTTCGACGTGGTCGCGGGCAGCGTAAATTCAGTTGCCATTGCGGCCTCCCGTGCGTCGGTTGATTCGTCTATATAGAGCGTACAGCGAGAGCGACATCGCCAGCATCACGACAGCGCCGGCAGCCGCGGTCTGCAAGTCGAGATCGACCGTCGCCGAACTATAGATGGCCATCGGCAAGGTGATCAGATGCGCGCTGCCGAGCACCAGCAGAATGCCGAATTCGTTCAGCGTGAGAAGGAAACACAGGATCGTGCCTGCCGCAATGCCAGGCCATGCAAGTGGCAGGATGACCTTGAACGCGACCATCGAACCATTCGCGCCGAGGCTCTTGGCGGCTTCGATCAGGCGCATGTCGAGCGTGGCGAACGACGCGAGTGTCGGCCGCACGACAAACGGCGCATAGAACACGACTTCCGCGAGAATCACGCCGCCGATACCGAATAAAAAGTTAAGCGGCGGGTCCGGCAGACTAAAAAGCCGCTGCAAGCCGATGCTCACCGAACCCTGCGAGCCATACAAAAAGATTAATGTGAACGCGACGAGAAACGATGGAAACGCGACGAACAATTCGAGGAAACGCGTAACGAGTTTCGCGCCGGGGAACGGCTTGAAAAACAGCATGGAAGCGAGCAGCACGCCGAGTATTGACGCGAGTGTCGCGCTCGCGAACAGGATGCCGAGCGTCGTGCCGATTACACCGCTTGTCTCGGGATTGGTGAAGAACGCGGTGTACGCATGAAGGCTTAAACCGTGCGCACCGGTCACGCTGAGCGTCAGGAGTTGCACCAGCGGATAGATGACCAGTGGCCCGAGCACGACGACGAGAATGAACCACAAATGCCACTGTGCGAGCCGTTCGCGCCGCCGCTTCGCAGCGGTATGCGCGACGTCGTCGACTACGTGTTCACTCGCTGATAAGGACGACATCGTCAACCTCATGGCGTAGGGAAACACGCGCGCCCTTCTCGGGCATCGGGCCATGGGCACGTTGCATAGTGACTAGCACGGGTTGAGCGGGCAGCGCGTCGAGCATCACCGATACCGACAAAGCCGCGCCGTACCACTCCAACGAAGCGATAGTGCCATGCAGCTGCGCCGCGCCGAGCGGCACAATCGAGAGACACTCGGGACGGACGCATGCGACCCGGTCGCGCTCGTCGTGACGAGCATCGCCGATGGGGAACATGATGGATGGCGGCAATAGATTCGCCGCGCCGAGATAACGCGCGACGAACGCGTCCTTCGGGTTGTCGTAGAGTTCACGCGGTGTGCCGAGTTGCGCAATGCGGCCATCGCGCATCAGCAACGTGCGGTCGGAGAGTACGAGCGCGTCGTCCTGATCGTGCGTGACGCATACGATCGTCAGGTTCGGCAAACGCTCATGCAACGCCTTGAGCTCGGTACGAACTGAAGCGCGCAGGTTTGCATCGAGTGCGGACAGCGGTTCGTCCAGCAGCAGCACATCCGGCTCGATCACCAGCGCCCGCGCCAACGCCACACGCTGCTGCATGCCGCCCGACAACTGCGAGGGCATCACGTGCCCGGAGTCGCCGAGTTGCACGAGCTTGAGCGCATCGGCTACGCGCCTCGCGATCTCCCCTGCTTTCAAACGCCGCGCCCGCAACCCGAACGCGACGTTGTCGAACACCGACAGATGCGGAAACAGCGCATAACTTTGAAACAGCAAGCCGAGATTGCGCTTGAACGGCGGCACGTGCGTAAGATCACGCCCCGCCACCGTCAAGGTTCCCGCCAGCCCGTCCGCTTCAATGAAGCCCGCGATAAACCGCAGCAACGTGGTCTTGCCACAACCGCTGCGGCCAAGCACGGTCAGCAGCTCCCCACGCTCGATGGTCAGCGACAGATCGTCGAGCACGGTGCGTGTGCCGAAGCGCACACTCAGCCGGTCGATACGCACGCCGCCGTGCGTCTGCTGATCCGATTCCACGGCGGCGGCGTCGCGAGTGGCCGGAGCCAGCGTCAAAGTGTTCACGATTCGCATCCTTGAGAGCTTGGGGAAGACAACGCGGGCTCGAAGGCTAAGGCAAACGACTGCTTAGGACTTCGGCTTGACGACATCGACCTGCTTGCCCGAGTTGCCGATCACCTCGTTTTTCCAGCGCGTGGTCCATGCAGCCTTCTTCTCCATCACCTGGTTCCAGTCCACCGGAATCAGCTTCACGCCCGCGATGGCCTGCTTGACCACCTCGCCGTTCTTACCCGCGAGCGGCACGTCGGTACGGCCCGGAATGCCGTAGATATCCGGCACCTTCGACTGCACTTCCTTCGACATCAGGTAGTCCACCAGCTTCTTGCCTTCTGCCTGGTTCGGGCCGCCCTTGATCAGGCCGATAGCGTAGGGCAACTGGAACGTGGTCGGCGCTTCGCCGGCCTTGGCAGAGAGGAAGATCGGCTTGAGCGAGAGGCCGCCGTTGGTGGCATCGTCCAGGTCCATCTGCAGGTCGCCGTTGGCGAACGCGATCTCGTTACGCGAGAGCAGGACGTCGAGATACCCCGTGCCCTTAGTGTGGAATTTTGCGCTCTTTTCCAGCTCTTTCAGGTAGTCGAACGCCTTGTCTTCACCCATCAGCGCGCTCGTCAGGATGATCACGGCCATGCCGTCGCCGGCAGTGGCGGGATTCGAATAGGCAACTTTGCCGCTGAAGTCGGGGTGCAGCAGGTCGTCGAAGGTCTTCGGAGCGGTCTTCGTGATTTCGGGGTTGATCGCGAACGAGAAATAGTTGTTCACGAAGGTCGCCCAGGCGCCGTCCGGCGCTTTAGCGATTGCCGGCACGTTCTTGTAGTTGACGCTCTCATAAGGCTGCAGCAAGCCGCTTTGCGACGCCTGCTGAATGAATGGCGGCAGCGTGACGAGCACGTCCGCCTTCGGCGAATCCTTCTCTACCGTCGCGCGATTCACCACTTCCCCGCTACCCGCCGTGACGATATTGACCTTCACGCCTTCCTTCTTTTCGAAGGCCGGCAATACGTCCTTGTACAGGTTTTCCAGACCGTCGGCGGTGTACAGGACAACCGCATCGGCAGCAAATGCCGGCACGGTCACCGCACTCGTGAAAGCAGCCACGGCCAGCGCCGGCAACATGCGCTGCACGAGGAACCGGGAAGCGGGAAAGCGATTTTTTGTCATGGTGCTAGATCTCCGGGAAGGCGGATACAACCAGGTGGCGTGAGGGTAGACGCACGTTTTTTTAAGCATCGGCTGCGTCCGATGCGTCCGATGATTCATTGGCCCGGCGTTCAGAAAGTCAGTCGGCCAGCAGCCCGAACCAAGAATCACAGAACTTCATGACAGCGACATGACGATGCCACATTTTTCCAACAAAGAACACATTTCGCCAAAATTCCGCTTAGACTATTTCATGTCTGCAAAACGATGCAAACGTCGCAGCAGCACTTAAAGAATTCGAATGGAGGAAAACGTGATCAACGGAAGTGACCCGATTTTGCTGACCCCTGGCCCGCTGACGACCTCGCCTGCCACGCGTCAGGCCATGCTGCGCGACTGGGGATCCTGGGACGCAGCTTTCAACCGGATGACAGGCGAGATTTGCCGCGATCTGCTTGCGATCGTGTCCGGTCAAAAAGATTTTGTGTGCGTACCCATGCAAGGCAGCGGCACGTTTTCCGTGGAAGCCGCGCTGGGTTCGCTCGTGCCACGCGATGCCGTGGTGCTGGTGCCGAACAACGGCGCGTACTGCACACGCTTACTGAAAATCCTGGAGCGGCTGGGCGTGGCCTCGGTCGAGCTCAAGTTGCGCGATGACGAGCCGGCCAGCGTCGCACGGATCGAAGAAATGTTTCGACGCGAGCCGCGTATCACGCACGTGGCGCAGGTGCATCTGGAAACGAGCGCGGGTCTGCTGAACCCGCTCGAAGACATTGCAGCGCTGTGCAAACAACATGGCAAAAGCCTGATCGTCGACGCGATGAGTTCGTTCGGCGCATTGCCTATCGATGTATCGAAGGGGGGTATCGATGCGGTGATTTCCGCCAGCGGCAAGTGTCTCGAGGGCGTGCCGGGGATGGGTTTCGTGATCGTGCGGCGCGCGTTACTGGAAGCGTCGGCGGGCATCTCGCGGTCACTCGCGCTCGATCTCCACGATCAATACACCTACATGGTGAAGACCACGCAATGGCGCTTCACGCCGCCTACGCATGTGGTCGCCGCATTGCGCGCGGCGCTCGATCAGTTCATCGCGGAAGGGGGGCAGCCGGCGCGTGGCGCGCGTTATCGCCGCAATTGCGCGGCGTTGATCGAAGGCATGGGGTCGCTTGGTTTCAAGCCGTTTCTCGATGCTGCGGTGCAGGCGCCGGTGATCGTCACGTTCCATGCACCACGCGATCCAGCCTACGATTTCAAACGCTTTTATGAAGCCGTCCGCGATGCGGGTTATGTGCTCTATCCGGGCAAGCTGACGGAAGTGGAGACATTCCGCGTGGGTTGCATCGGGGCAATCGATGCAAACGAAATGCATAACGCGGTAGCTGCAATCGGGCGGGCGCTAAGCACGCTGCAAGTGCGTCTGGCAGCGTGACGTCAGCGTGAGTCCCCGGCACTCAGGCGATCACCAGCTCCGGTCCGCGCGAGGCGATGGCACGGCGCATCGCCTTGTCGGGCGCGACTTCGGTAATCAGATAACGCGCTTTATCGAAGTCGCGGATACGCACGGGCGTGACGTTGCCGAACTTCGAGTTGTCCGCAACGATAACCGCCGCGCTCGCCGCCAGGATCATGCGGCTGCGCACCTCGGCAGCCAGGCGCGAGTAGTCGGTCAGGAACCCGTCCGGCGTGATTGCGCCCGCGCCGACAAACGCGAAGTCCACGTGGTATTGCGAAAGTTGCTGCACGGTATCAAGACCGAATACGGCGTCTTCGTTGTCGGAGAGCTCGCCGCCGAACAGCGTGACCTTGTTGTCGTTGTGGCGGCCGAGCAGCAGCGCGATGCGCCAGTCGTTGGTGTAGACCATCAACCGGTGCCGGTCGCCGAGTGCACGCGCGACGGCTTGCGTCGTGCTGCCCGAGTCGATGATCACCGACGCGCCGTCGGGTACGAGTTGCGCGGCACGCTCGCCGATCGCGCGCTTGGCCACGGCGTTCGCGGCTTCGCGGACGTCGAGGTCGGGCTCGCGGCGATCGTTGGACAACGCACCGCCGTGGGTGGTCGCGATCAGGCCGCGTTCGGCGAGAGCGTTGAGGTCGCGCCGGATTGTCTCGCGCGACACGTCGAGCGCGCGCACGAGTTCGGCGACCGACAACGCGCCGTTCTTCGACAACTCCGACAGGATGTATTGATGACGTTGTTCGGCGAGCATCGAGTGCGGCCGGGCATGCCGGCAATGAATGATTGAGCGAACGGATAAACACGGGACCGCGCGTATTGTAGTACGCGAAAGGCCGCTAAACGGATGACCATGACAACGACACATACTCCCCTTCATACCGAAGTCGCGATTATCGGTGCGGGCATTCTCGGGCTGGCGCATGCCTATGCGTTCGCAAAACGCGGCTTGCGCGTGACCGTATTCGAGCGCAGCGGCACGCCGGTCGGCGCGTCGATCCGCAACTTCGGCATGGTGCTGGTGACCGGCCAGCCGCCGGGCGCGATGCACGCGCTCGCGCAGGCATCGCGGGAAATATGGCTCGGCTGGGCAGCCGGCGCGGCCTTGCATGTACGGCGCTCCGGCTCGCTGATGTTCGCCCGCAGCGAAGCTGAGGCGCGGGTGATCGAGTCGTTCGCGGCGACGCGTGCCGAGGCGTCGGGCTACGACGCCGGGTTGCTTTCACGCGCTGCGCTCGACGATCTCTACGACGGCCGCTTCCAGAAACATCGTGCGGCGCTGCATGGGCGCGCCGACCTGCAGGTGTTTTCGCGCGAGGCGGTGCCTGCGCTCATCGACTATTTGCGGCGCGTGTTCAACGTGGATTTTCGCTTCGGGACGCTCGCGCAGGATGTTGATGGCGGGCGGGTTGAAACGACTGCCGGGGTGTGGCGAGCGGAGCATGTGGCGGTGTGCGCCGGACACGATTATCTGTCGCTGCTCGCGCCGCAACTCGCTGCGCTGGAACCGCGCGTGTGCCGCTTGCAGATGCTGCGCGTGCGGCCGGCCACGCCTTTTGTCCTCGATCACGCCGTGCTGACCGGCTTGAGCTGTCTGCATTACGGCGCGTTCTCGGACCTGCCTGAGGCCGCCGCGTTGCATGCCGAAATGGCCACGCGGGAACCTGCACTGCTCGAGCATGGCATTCATTTGCTCTCGAGCCCGACGCCCGACGGCGATCTGATTGTCGGCGACTCGCATGATTACGGTGACGATCCGTCGCCGTTCAATGCGCATGCCATCGATGAGATCCTGCTTGGTCTTGCCGAGAACACGCTCGGTAGCGCGTTGCGGGTCATCGAACGTTGGCAGGGAGTGTATGGCGCACGCACCGGGACTTCAGGGGCGCCATTTTCCGTGCTGCGAGCCGGGCCGAACGTGACGGGTGTGTACATGCATAGCGGCGTGGGCATGAGCATCGGGCCGGCGTTGGGGGAACGGGTCGTGAGTCATTTACTCGATGGCACGGCGCTGCCCACGGTGTGACAACTTGCCGCGGATACCGCTGCATCGGCACTAACCCAAGATCCACAGCCGCCAGCAATCCCATCCGTCCACCGGCGCGAGCAACCCCACCTCACGATCCGTTACACGTGGGACTGGAAAGATTCCGGAAACGATTCGGCCAATCCCCCGCCATCGCCGCCTGCGCCGCGGCCAGCGGCATATCGCCGGTACACACGCAGCGCTTCAGAAACACCGCCAGCCGCTCCTTGCGGCGCTGCCCCGCACGCCCATCCCAACGGCGAATGTCCAGATTCGCCGCGGCGGTCGGAGAACCGCCGAGCAGGATCGGCATCCGGTGATCCAGCGCGTAATCCGAAGCGTCTTCCGGGTCCACGCGGCGCTGCTTCAGCAGTTGCTCCTTCTCGCGCTGCAAGGTGTCGAAGGGCGGCAGGACATCGTCGGCATAACCGGGCCGGCAGATCGTGTCCACGATAGTCGACTGGGTCACACGCGGGTCGAGCAGCTCGGGTTTTTGCGCGTGAACCGGCGCACTGCCCGCCGCAAGCGCAAGCAGCAACCACGCGGTGGCAACACGCCGGTGATAGCGGCGGTGACGGTGATGCGGAAGATACCTTCTATTCATTCGGCGATCGGGCCGCGCCAAAAGCGCAACGGCCAAGTGTCGGAGCGAGAGGAGGGGCTAATTAAAACACATGCAGGTTCGGAGAACCGCATCCGGCAATAGTCATAAAGCGCGGATGGCCGGCCTGGATTGATGTCGTCCGGTCCGAAGCGTACGTGGCGCGCTCAGGTCGGGTGCTGCTCCAGCGCCGTGTCGAGTGCGCTCGCCTCGTCATGGAAATGGTCGTAGGCGGTCCGGATCGCCGCGTGGTCGTAGCCCTGCCCGGGCAGCATCGCGCAGGCGCGTTGCAGGCTCAGGCAGGCATCGGAGAAAGATGTTGCACCAATCACGAACGCCGCCCCCTTCATGCGATGCGCGAGATCACGCAAACGGTAAAAGTCACCCGTCACGAACGCACGGTGCGCCTCGTCGAGATCCTGCCGGTTCGCCGATTGCAGTGCGTCGACCAGGGCGGCCGCCTGATCGCCGAAGCCGTTGAGCTGGTCTGCGCTGAAGCGCGGAACTGTGCCTGACGCCGAGGCGGCTTTGACGGTGGCGCCGTTTGAATCGCCGGATTCGGGAACCGCACTATCGATAGATTCCGGCGTTGTATCGGAGTGGCCGCAGGCTTCGCCGTCCAGCTGTCCGGGATAGAAACCCGGCGCCGGGTGCAGGCAGGACGGCGCGGCGGGCGACGATATTCGAAGGGAAGTTGCGCGTGGGACCATAGACGCAAGCCTGCCCGGAATGCCTCGCGGAACCTATCGCCGCGGTCGAAACATGCATGACTGAAGCGTTCGACGCACGCTCGAAGCGCGAGGCCGGATTTACAGCAGGCGAGGAATCGCTTATTGCGACGACCATCGGCGGTGTCGATGCCTTCAATACCTTCGATGCCCGCGCATCCCGCACGGCAAGCTCCAGCGCGTGCCGCAACATATCGAGCCCGAGCGGCTTGACCAGACACAGCGTCATTCCCGCAACGATCGCTTCCGTGACCGCCTCGGGTTGCGCGTTCGCCGTCACGCCTACGATGGGTATCGGTCTTACATCGGCGTCCTTGTGTGTCAGCGTCAGCGCCATTTCCCGCGCACGAATTGCACGGGCGAGGTCCTCGCCGCTCATTGTGGGCATCGAGCAATCGGTCAGGATCAGGTCGAACGGAGCACCCTCTTGCCGAGCCCGATCCCAGCACGCAAACGCAGCCTCGCCGTCGTTCGCGGTTTCGATCACGCAGCGTAGCGTATTCAACTGGCTCGCAAGCAGGATGCGATTGGCCGGATGATCATCGACAACGAGTACACGCAAGCCCAGCAGGTCATCCGTATCGGGCTCGTGGACCGGCGTGGGCGCAACCGCTTCGAGTGGCGGCCGGGCTACCGGCAAACGCACCCGCATGGTGAAGCGGCTGCCCTGCCCGGGCTGGCTTGCCAACTCTATCGTGCCGCCCATCATCGTCATCAGGCGACGGCAGATGCTCAGGCCGAGACCGGTGCCGCCGAAGCGGCCTGGCCGCTCCTGACGCGCCTGCACGAACGGCGCGAACAACAAGGCCTGCTGATCCTCCGCAATGCCGATGCCTGTGTCGGAGACTGCCAGCAGGAGTTCCCTGCTCCGGGGACGTGCGTGAAAGCCCGGCTCCCGGTGTCGATCTTCACCCGCGGCGCCATGCTCGTCACCCTCCTCCACCGCCCCGGCCACATACTCCAGCGTTACTTGTCCCGTGTCCGTGAACTTGATCGCATTCGACAACAGATTGCCCAGCACCTGCCTTAACCGCAGCGCGTCGGCCATCACCCACACGCGCTCATGTTCACGCCCCCACCCGCGCGCACCGCAAGCGCGATGCCCTTGCCGCGTGCAGCCGGTTCGTAGATCGCCGCCACGCTTTTCACCCACGCGCCAAGTTCCAGCGGCGCGGGCGTCAACACGAGCCGCCCCGCTTCGATCTTCGCCATGTCTAGGATATCGTCGATCATGCCAAGCAGGTCGCGTGCTGCCTGATGCGCGGTGCCCAGCGCCCGTTCGGTCGATGCACGGTCGCCGGGACTGCGCAATTCGAGTTCGAGAAGCCCGAGCACGGCGTTCATCGGCGTACGGATTTCGTGGCTCATGGCCGCGAGAAACGCCGACTTCGCGCGGTTCGCGGTTTCGGCTTCTTCCTTCGCTGCGCGCATCGCGTGTTCGGCCGCGCGCCGGCGTGCGATCTGCGCTTTCAACGACACCGCCCAGCAGTGCGCCAAAGATCACCTGCGGACGCCGTCGTTCCCACTGGCTTTCCGGGTGTTCGACGAGCACCCAGCGGCGGCGGATGGCATCGAGTTCGGTCGGCTGTATATGTTCGATCGCGTGGTTCATGATCGCGAGCAGCATGGGCTGGTTGCGCGCGATGATAAAGCCGTGCTGCACGGGTTGATCCGAAAAAGCGCCAGTAATAACGAGCTTGTTGCGATACGGATTGCCGACCGCATAGTTGGCGAAGGTCATGTCGATGATGGTGGCATCCGCTTCGCCGTTTACCACGGCATCGAACTGCCCATTGATCGGCGACGTCTCGACGATGTGCACCGAGGGCATGCGCTCGCGCAACGTGCTCATCAGCGCGTGATTGCGCCACAGCGCAACGCGTTTGCCCGCAAGCGCACGCGCATCACGAAGCGGCTCGGCACCCGCCCGCGTCAGGATCACAAGCACGCCCTCGCCGTACGGTTTGCTCGACTGTGGCGGGATCTGCCCCGCACTCAGTCCATAAGCGATCAAGCTTGCGCGGCCATCGTCAAGGTCACCGGTGACGCGTTCTATCGAACCACGCAGGCGGCCTTCGAAGCTAAGGCCCGTCAATGCGCCGATAGCGGCAAGCATATCGATTGCAAGACCAGCAGGCTTTCCACTTGAATCGCGGAACGTCATGGGCGCGGCGTCTGCGTACATGGAGTAGTCGACCACCGGATGCGCCGTTATCCATGCTCGCTCGGCATCGCTTAGCGTGAGCCTGACGCAACGCTCCGGCGCTTTGTAACGCGACGTGTGTCCTTAGCGAAGTCATTGGGTGATTGCCTGGCGGACGATGCTAAGCACGCCTTTCTTGATGGAGCGCCAGTGTCGCAAATACGCGTGGCGACCCCAATTGAATAACTTGAAACGATCGATCCGCCTAAATGACACAGTCACTCGGACCGCACGCGAGAAGAACAATGCGCACAACTATTTCAGGTTAATGACAGCGCCAGAGAGTTAACCAGAAAGTTAACCCGATCGTTAGCCGCACCGATCCAGTGCATCGATTATTGCGGGACACACAACACTATTTCGACTGATTCACGGCTAATGCAACAACCCCTACTTACCTACACTTCAATGCTGAGATTGTCCGGCATGACCTCATCCGGTCCCGGAGCAAACTCGACACGCATAGAAAACCCAGAGGAGATTCCATCATGTTCAAGTCATTGGTTCCCGCAATCGTGCTGGCTTCCGCGTTGGGTGTGCCATCCTTCGCTTACTCGCAGGACGAAGGCACGGTAAGCCGCCCGGCAGTCAAGGCCGATCTGATTCAGATGGAACAAGCCGGCTATAACGTCGAGGGCGATCAGACGACCTACCCCGCGCAGGCCCAAGCCGCCGAGCAGCGTGTAGAAGCGACTCGAGGGATCACCGCGACGTCTTACGGCTCGCCGACCAACGGCTCCTATGCGACGGGCGCGCGTGCTCCGGTAGCGCCGGACGGAGCGCGTTCGGTGTACTTTGGGCAGTAAGCTCGACATAAGCCGATGTGGCTTAGATCGCTTCAAAAATTAACGCTTTAGTTAAATTCAGATAAGGGATAAGGGCCGCCAAGCAGCGGCCCTTTTTGCATTCAACTGCGCAAGAGGCGCAAGCAGCGAACCGCCACTTTACAAATTCATTGGCTTAGCCCAACTTTCGCTATTCGCACTTCGACGCGACGGTTTTTCACCGATTTCTGATACGGCTGCCGCCGTAACTCGTTGATTTGTCGTGTGAGTGCGCGCGGAGGATTGGCAGAATCGCTTGTAGTG
>Ga0185299_10003639_pt1 | contig 19949 bp, 11 predicted proteins | sample PaiPotPPA55metaG_FD_128002 | JGI IMG/M metagenome (GOLD analysis project Ga0185299, IMG submission 128002) | Iron sulfur acid spring bacterial and archeal communities from Banff, Canada, to study Microbial Dark Matter (Phase II) - Paint Pots PPA... ...
AAGCCGCAGCGCGAACCCGCGAGACCGTCTGCGCCGCCATCGGCCAGCTGCTCGACAGCTACACGCCACACGAATGCACAAACTACTTCAAGAACTCAGGCTACGGCCTGGCCTAAAAGCATCACGCCCCTAGACTAGATGGGCCGCCCAGGGTTTTCGCCAGCCACCTCTCCCAGCGCCGAGCCGGGCGGCTTCAGCCGAGACCACGTTCGTCGCTAGCGTCGGCCCTTGCTCTCGCCGGAGCGCCACCGCCACCGTTTGGGCGAGCGTATCGACGCGGCAAGGCTGCTTCAGCAGGGAATCCCCGCCGCGCGAACGACTTCACGAATCGTCAAGCAGAACCTGAATCGCCGCAGGTAACGATCGCCATCGTGCTTCGGACGTTCTAAGCCCCGCTCTCGCGCACCAGCACCGCCAGCACCGATCGCCATGCCCGGGCGGCAAGGCTTTCGGCGCTGCCCTTGATCACGAGGCGGCCGCGCAGCACGCGGGCCGGCGCCTCGGCGTCGTGCTCGGGCGCGAGCACGATGCGGTAGACGGCGCGCTCCGGCACCAACTCGCCCTGCGGCGTCTCGCGGACCGGGATTGCGCCGCCGAAGCGCGAGGCGAGATAGGTTTCCGGCAGCTGGCGCGTCGTGGCGCGATCGATCGTCGTCACGCGCGCGTCGAGGGACGAGACGAAGCCGCCATCCGGATAGAACGTCGCGGTGCTGCCGATGGCGATGCGGTGGACGTCGGCCTCGTAGACGTAGGCGTCGATCTCGCTGTGATCCGCATCGACCACCGAGAACAACCGCGTCTTCGGCGCAACCCAAAGGCCCGGCCGCAGATCGTCGGCGACATCGACGACACGGCCGGTCATGGGCGCCACAACCTGAAGCCGCGCCGCAATGTCCGCCAGCGAGCGATACTGGGCGTAGGCAGCGTCATATTCATGCTCGGCGACGCGGCTTCGCGCCAATAGATCGGGAGCGACGCCTTGCGTTTGGATTTGCCACTGCAGCACAGAGACATCGGTGCGCGCTTGTTCCAGCTTGAAGGTCAGATCCGGCGATTCGAGTTCGATCAACGGCGCGCCCTTGGCAATGATGGCGCCCTCGCTGACATGTATCGCGGCGATCCTCGTGCCCTGCTCCGGCGCGAACACCTTTTCCTGGTGGTCGCTGCGCAACAGCGCCGGAGCCTCCACGGCCGAGCGCCACGGCGCGATCAATCCCAGCAGGAGCAAGAGCACGACGGCTGCGCTTAATACCGGCCCACGGCCCGGGCGCAGCTTGCCGCGCAGCTTCCACACCGCCGCCGTCTCGATCCAGATTGGGCGCGCGATGAAGTACCCGATTTCAACGGCCATCAATCCGATCCCCACAAGCTTGACCGTGAAGTGATAGACCAGGGCGGCAATGCCGAGGAACAGCGACAGCCGATAGGCCCAGGTGCAGAAGGCGAAGGCGATGACGAAGGCGCGCCGCCCCGGCGGCAAGTCTTCCGGCGGCGGGTCGCCCAGGCCGAGCAGCAGCTCGCGCAGCCACCAGCGCGCCAAGGAAAAGGCACGCTGGTGAAGATTGGGCATCTCGAGCCAGTCGGAGAAGACGAAATACCCGTCGAACCGCATGAACGGGCTGAGATTGATCAGCACCGTGCTCACCCAGGTCGTGGTGCTGACGAGGAAGGCCGCGCTGCGCAGCGGCCCGTCCGGAAGAAAGCTCCAGGCGAGGGTGGCGAAGACGGCGCATGTCAGCTCGGTCATGACGCCGGAGACACCGACGGCGAGCCGCTGCCCGCGCGAGGCCAGCTTCCAGCTTTCGGTGACATCGGTGTAGAGCACCGGCCAGAGCACGAGGAAAGCCACTCCCATGCTCGGCACGCGGCAGCCGTACCGCTTGGCCGTGAAGGCGTGGCCGAGCTCGTGCACCACTTTGAGCGCGCTCAGCGTCAGCGCGAAATAGACCGCGCCCTCGATCGAGAAGAGATAGCTGAAGGTGTCGAGATACTCGTCCCAGCGCCGCGCCACCAGGTAGAGCGACAGCACTGCCACGAGCAGCACGGTGTGCCGAAAGGCCGGGGTGAAGACCCCGCGGACCCAAGGATAGGCGGCGGTGAGCCAGCGGTCTGGGCGCACCAGCGGAATGCGCAGGAAGAGGTAATTCTTGAGGAGCCACATCGCCCAGTGCTGGCGCAGCCGCGCTGCCTTGGCGAGGAGCAACATCGTACCCTCGGTCCCTGACGCGCGCGTCAGGTTGTAGCCGACGAGAAACCGCGCCACGTCGCCGACATCCTCGCCTTCGAGATCGAGCGTGGTCTCGCTGCGGACGCGCTCCGCCGGCGTCGCGGCATTGCCGGCATCCCAGCGCGACAGCATCTCGAATTCCGGCCAGCCGATGCGAAAGAACTGATTGCGCGCCGGATCATGCAGCGTCCAGGTCGGCGAGCCGTCGAGCGCGCATGGGCCCGGATAGAGCGCGAGCTCATCGCGCAAGGGCGGCAGCAGGCCGTTTGATGCGGTGGCCGCCACGGCCATCAGAAGCCGACCACCTGACGGACGGCGGCGAGCGGCCGGCGCATCAGGAAATAGAATAGGCTCACGCGCTGGCCGTAGATCTTCGCCGTGCCTTTGAGGCCGATGCGGGGCAGCGGCTGGCCATCGCCGAAGCTCGCCTTCAGGCGATAGGAGAGAACGCCATCGGGCGAGGGCGTCGCCTCGTAGCTCGCGTAGCGCAACACCGCGCTGGTCGAGCGCTCCGGCGCGACGTTGAGAAAAAAGGCGATGGGAGCACCGGGCTCGAGCGTGATTGCGTCCGGCACCGACAGGCGGATCTCGAGCTCGGCGCGATCGGGATCGGCGATGGTCAGGATGCGCTCGCCGATCGTCACCGGACGCCCGGTCAAGTCGTTGCGATCCTCGAAAACCGCGATGCCGGTCCGGTCCGCCTTGACGCTGAGCCGGTCGAGCAGCGAGCCGACATAGGCGACTTCGGCGCGGCGTTGCTCAAGGCGACCCTGCAGCGCGGCGAGCTGCGAACGGCTCTTGTCGTCGAATAACGACTGTTGCGCCGCCTGCCGATATTCGGCCTCCGCGACTTCGAGCGCCTTGCGCGCGACCTCGAGACGGTTCTGCACCGCCGTGGGGTCGAGGGTCAGCAGCACCTGGTCCGCCTTCACGTCCTGATTGGGCTGCACCACGACCTGCTCGATCACCCCGTCGAGCGGCGCGCGCACCACCGCCGGGTCGAGCGGCACGACTTCGGCAGGCGCCAGCGCCGATTGCGTGACGGGCAGCCAGAGCAGCCCGAACAATACGGCCGCGACCACGGCCTTGATGCGATAACCGCGACGCCACAGCGCCCGCCATGAGCGGCGGCGCCGGCCGCGCAGCGCTGCCCAGGCATGGCCATAGATGTCAGCGAGCTCGGCGAGCAGGCGCCCTTCGCTTTCCTGCCACGGCGGATCGCGCGCCAGGAACAGGGCACCCAGCGGCGCGCCGTCGCGACCGGGAAGCGGTAACCACAAACCTCGCGAAGGCAGCCAGTCGGCCCATTCCCGGCGGAGCGCCTCGGGCAGATCGGCGGCGCTCACGATGCGTCCCGGGGCGCCGGCGTCATCGCGATCGAGCGCCGCGAGCACGCGCGCGAGCCACAGGCCGAACGGGGCATCACGCTCGATCGCGGGCACGCCGGACACCGCGATCATACCCCCGACGCCCTTGGCATCGCGCCGCCACAACGCTGCCTGGCGATAGGGCACCAGCGCATGGGTCTCGTTGACCGCGATGAAGCCGAGCTCCTCCATCGTCGCGGCGCTGCGCGCGCGCTTGCCGAGCTGGACCAGGGTGCCCAGCCCGAGCAGTTCGTCATCGACGATTTCGGCGCGGGCCTTCATGTCACTCCGGCGCAATCTCGATGCGCCCGCTCATGCCGGAGATGAGCTCGGGCGAGGCTTCGTTGAAGACGCCGGTGATCTTGATCGACTGGCTCACCGGATCGACGCGGGCGCCGATCGTCGTGATATGCGCGGGGTAGCTCCTCCCCGTCTCGTCGATGCGGATCGAAAAGCGATAGCCGGCCTTGAGCCAAGCCAGCCAGCGCGACGGCGCGATGAACTCGACCTCGAGGTTGCGGTCGTCGAGCACTTCGAGCAAGGGCTGTCCGGGCGTGGTGTACTGGAATTCGCGCGCCTTCTGCTCGATGGTGACGCCGGTGAACGGCGCAGCGATCGAGCATTTCGACACCGCGGCATCGCTGATCGCGACGTCCGCCTTCGCCTTCTCGATCTCGGCCTGCGAGACGTCGAGCTCGAGCTGGCCAACCGATTTGAGCGCGGCAAGGCGGCGGTTCACTGCATTGGTCTTCTCCGCCGCGAACAGCACGGCGCGCGCCTTGGCGGACTGTGCCCGCTGCGCGACGCAATCGAAGACGACGAGCACATCGCCCTTCTTGAAATGATCGCCGGCGCGGGTCGCGATCCGATCGATGCGCGCTGCCGTCTCGCTCGCCAGCGTCGTGTAGTCGCGCGGCGTGAGCTGGGCGCGGATCTCTTGCGGTGCCGCGCTGTTGGGCGCCCCTGCTCCCGGCAAGGTCGCCGTCTGCGCCAGGACCGCGCCGCTCCCGCAGGCGAGCTGCGCGGCCAAGTGCAGCGCCAGCCTTCCCAGCGGCCGCTTGCCCTCAATCATCCTGATAACCCCCGTCCTCCGTCAGCGCCGATCAGGCCGCGCGCGAGCCGCTGGATGCTAGAAATGCCGTCTCCGCGCTGCCCTCGACCGCCGGCATCATCGTGACGCGGGCTGCTTGTGCAGGTCCTTGAGCAGGGCCTGACGGTCGTGGATGAAGCCGTGCCGCCCGGCGGCCTTGAGCTGGGTCAGCAATCCTGGCTTGCCGGCCGCGGGCTTGTCGCCGTCTGGAGCATGCCTCTGGTCCGGCGCGGCGAGCCCACGGCGGGCCGCCAGAAGTTCGGCATCCGTGGCCAGGACCGCGTGGCGCAGATCGACGGCCGCGCGATCGTCGCGCTGCTGCGTCCCCATCCAGGCCGGAGCGGTCGTCGAGCTGTCAGGCTCGTCAGCGTAGGCCGACGGCGCGGGCCCCAGATCGGTAACCAGGTCGCCATCGCCGCGCATCTCGGGCACCGCCACGGTCGATGCTTGCCTCAACGACGCGAGCGGTCCGTGCGGCGCGTGGACCGTGCTCTGTCCCGGCGTGAGGTCGATGGTGCTGCTGACCGGGGCGCTGAGGTTGTTCGATGCCGCACCGTCGTTCACGACCCAGCTGATGGTGCGTGTCGTGTCCTTGTTGCCCTGCGACGGATTGTTGTCTGTGGAGCTGTAGGTCACGGAGTCCAGCACCGACTGGTAATGGGCGATCGTGTCGTTGCCGCTCAGCGTGAGCACGCCGGTGGCGGCATTGTAGCTCGCCTTGATGCCGGTGCCGGTGGTCACCGCGGCCAGCGTGTCACCGCCGAAGAACCCGGAGCTGATCGTCACCGTCGCGCCGGTCAGCACCCCGCCGCTGTCGGGGTCGCTCAATGTGAGCGAGCCGTCGATCACCACGGCAGGCCCCTGCTTCGTGTAGGTCACTGTGTTGCCGGCGCCTGCCACGCTCGGCGCCACGTGCGTCGCATTCACGGTGCTGACCGTGCTGGTGGCGCTGCCGGAGTTGGCGACGCCGTCATTCACCGCCCAGCTGATCGTCCGCAGCGTGTTGCCGCCTTGCGTCGGGTCGCCATTGCTCGGCGTGAAGCCGTAGGTGATCGACGCCAGGGCCGCCTGGTAGTTCGCCAGGCTTGCGTTCCCGGCCAAGGTGAGTGTACCGGTCGCGGCGTTGTAGCTGCCGGAGATGCCGTTCTGGTTGGTGAAGTTGAGCAGATCGCCATTGACGAAGCCGCTGCTGATCGACACCGTGGCGCCGGTCAGAGCGCCGCCGCTGTCGGGGTCGCTCACGGTCACTCCGCCGTCGAGCGGCACGGGCGCGCCGCCGCCGGTGAAGGTGGCGGTGCCGCTGGCGGCCACGCTCGGCGGCACATGCACGGTGGTCAGGGTGCTGGTCGCGGTGCCCGAACTGGCGACGCCGTCATTGGCGACCCAGCTGATGGTGCGGCTGGTGTTGCCGCCGCCCGCCGTCGGGTCGCCATTGGCCGGGCTGAAGCCGTAGGTGACGGAGTCGAGCGCCGCCTGGTAGCTCATCAGGCTCGCCGTTCCGGTCAGCGTCAGCACGCCGGTCGCGGCGTTGTAGCTGCCGGTGATGCCGCCCTGGCTGGTGAAGCTGAGGGTGTCGCCGGCGGTGAAGCCGCCGCTGATCGACACCGTGGCGCCCGCCAGGTTGCCGCTGCTGTCGACATCGCCCACGGTCAACGTGCCGTCGAGGGTCACGGGCGCGCCGCCACCGGTGAAGGTGGCACTGCTGCCCGCCGCGACGCTCGGTGGCACATGCACGGTGGTCAGGGTGCTGGTCGCGGTGCCCGAACTGGCGACGCCGTCATTGGCGACCCAGCTGATGGTGCGGCTGGTGTTGCCGCCGCCCGCCGTTGGGTCGCCGTTGCTGGGGCTGAAGTTGTAGGTGATCGAGTCGAGCGCGGCCTGGTAGCTCGCGACGCTGGCAGTGCCGCTCAGCGTCAGCACGCCGCTCGTGGCGTCGTAGCTACCGGTGATCCCATTCTGGTTAGCGAAGGCGAGCGCATCGCCGGCGGTGAAGCCGCCGCTGATCGACACGGTGGCGCTGGTCAAATTGCCGCCGCTGTCGGGGTCGCTCACCGTCAACGTGCCGTCAAGGGTCACCGGCGAGCCGCCGCCGGTGAAGGTCGCCGTGGCACCGGCGCCGACGCTTGGCGCGACGTGCACGGTGTTCAGCGCGCTCGTGACGCTGCTCGAGTTGGCGGCGCCGTCATTGGCGACCCAACTGATGGAACGGCTCGTGTTGGCGCCAGCGCCTGTCGGATCGCCGTTGCCGGGGGTGAAGCTGTAAGTGACCGAGTCGAGCGCGGCCTGGTAGCTTGCAACGCTCGCCGTGCCGGCCAGCGTCAGGACGCCGGTCGCCGAGTCATAGCTACCGGAGATACCGTTTTGGGTGGCGAAGGTGAGCGTGTCGCCGGCGATGAAGCCGCCACTGATCGACACCGTGGCGCTGGCCATGCTGCCGCTGCCGTCGGGATCGCTCACCGTCAACGTGCCGTCGAGCGTCACGGCCGGGCCGCCGCCGATAAACGTCGCCGTCGCGCCGGCCACGACGCTGGGCGCCATATGGACGGTCACCGTGCTCATCGCGGCATTGCTGCGCAGCACGCCGTCGCTGACCGTCCAGGTCAGGCTGCGCTGCGTATCGGTGTGGCCATTGGTCGGATCTGCGCTCGCCGAGCTGAACGCAACCGTCTCCAGCACCTGCTGGTAGTGCGCGGCCGTATCGGCGCCGCTCAGGGTCAGGACACCGGTCGCGCTGTCGTAGCTGGCGGTGATGGCGGTCCCAGCTGTGTTCGCCGTCAGCGTGTCGCCGGCCAGGAAGGTGCCGCCGGTGATCGCCACGCTGGCGCTGGCGAGGTCCTGGCCGCTCGAATCGGCGGCGATGGCGCCCGCGTCGACCGCGACGGCAGCGCCATTTTGCGTAAAGATCGCGCTGCCGCCCGCTGTGACCGTTGGCGTCGCCTCGAAAACGAGACTGGCGGGCTTGGTGGCGCTGGTGACGCCAGAAATCGCCGACGCCTCGAACACCGTCGTCAGTGGACGGGAACCATTGAGGTAGCCGACCTGGATGCTGCCGCTGACAGCGGTGAGGCCGTCCGGATTGTCGGTCATGTTGGCGACGTAGAAGAGCCCGTCCGGCACATCGAGAACGATATTCGCGGGCGCGCCGTTGCTGCCCACGGTATACAGGGTGTTGATCGTGCCCAGCGTTGCCGTTGCCGTTGTGCCGGAGCCGGTAACGGTGAATTGCGAGCTGAAGATATAATTATGGTTCTGGTGGCTGGTATCGACGGTGGTGAAGTACAGCGTGCCGTGCCCCGGATCGACGGCGACGCCGCTGAGCAAGCCGTTATTGGTGCTCACGCCGGCGGCGGCAAGATCGGTCGCGCTGAGGAAGCTCACCGCGCCTGTCGTGAGATTGGCGACGCCGAGATTATCGACCTTGCTTCCCTGACCCGCCTGGTCCGTGAAGAAGACCAGGTTGTCCTGGAAGTCCAACGCGAAGTTCCGCGGCGCGTCGAGGGCCGTGCTCGGGAAAGACACCACCTGCGTAAGGCCGGTGCCGTCTTCACCGATCTTGAAGATGCCGGTCTGACTGGCAACGTTGTGGCCGGTACTGGGATTTCTGGCGCCTTGGGCGAAATAGAGCTCGCCGCTGGCGGCGTCGAGTTGGAGACCGGAGATGTAGGCGTTGGTGATACCGCCCGTGGTTGGATCAATCACGGCCGGCCCGACATAGATCGGTGTCGGGTCCAGGGCGCCGGTCGCGATGCTGCCCTCCAGAATGACGTTGTTCAAGCTGGAATCCATGTTGGCGACGAAGTATTTGCCACGCGCGGCATCTACGACGATCCCCGTCAGGCTGTTCAGCGTGCTCCCGCCGGACTGGCTGCTGTCCAGCACGTCGGTCTGGCCGCTGCCATCCACGCCAATTTGCTCTATGCGAGTGCCGGGGTTGTTGGTACCCCTCGCATTCGTGCTGAACCAGATCTGATCGGTGAGGATGTCGTTGAAAGACGCGAGCGTCGGCGCGGTGAAGGGATTGGCGACGTCGATCGTGCCGAGCTGGACGTTGAGGTCCCAGCTGCCGCCCTGGTCGGCGGCGCCGACGAGATGCGACGCCGCCGCGATATGCGCGCCGCCAGTCGCCATCGACATCTCGACCATGAACATGTCGCCGGCCGCGCCCTGGCCGACATCGCACCCATAGAACAGGATGTCGCCGCCGGCCTTCAGCGCTGCGCCGATCTGGGCCAGCGGCTGGGCGAACTGATTGACGTCGTTGGTGGCGAGAATCGTGCTGCCGAGGCGCACGGTGCCATCCTCGCCGTGCGAGACGATGTGGATGGCATCGACGTCGTGCTCATTGTGGCTGGCGAGCCAGTTGGCGATCTGCTGCACGCCGTCCGTGTTCGCATCGAGGATGACAACTTCCTCGCCCGGCTTCACGCCGGCGGCGAGGATTTGGTAGTCGGGCACATGCGGATCGATGAAGACGATCTGATGGCCGCTCGAGCTGTCGGCGGGCGCGGCGCCGGTCACCGCAAGCGGCGCCAAGCCGGCAACCGCCGTGTTATTCTGCGTTGTGCTCGCATCGGTGGCGTGCGAGGCATCGGTCGCCGGTGGAACTACGGCGCCGACGGTCGTGCTGCTGGTGGTGGTGGAATCAGTTGCATGCGTCGGGTCGAGCACTACGGTGCCGACGGCGGCGCCTGCTGCCGCGTCGTACATGACACGCGGCTCGAGCGCCATGACGCCGATCGGACGGCGGCGCGCCCGTTTAGGAGCGTTCGCGACCCGTGACCCGACCCGATTCGGATTTGCTGTTCCATCCGGCATCGCACTCTCCGCTCAACGCGCTAGACCTCTGGGACGATTCCCGCGTCAGCCCTAGTTCCGTTGCATCGAAGCGCCTGTCGCGCCGCGGCCGGCGCTGTTCTTGTTGCACGATCGAAGGGGGCCCGACCGCTTGGCAACGCAGATTGAGCGTGAGAGGCAATTTCGGGTCAACGTTATTCACTTCGCATCCCGCGCGCATTGTTCAAGCATTTAGCCGGTCTTGCTTGAAACGAGGAAATTGGCGGGCTTGCCCTACCGAAATGGGGCGTGTTCTTAACTCCGTGCTAACCGTCCGGGACGCTGGCCCGCACATCCCGCGAGAACGAAGCCCGCAGTCTCCGCTGTTGACGCCTGGGTATCTTCCGTCGCGCTCTCCCGCGCCGCACCCAGCCGAAAGGCCTCTCGGCAAGCGGGCCGAAATCGGTCCACAGCAGCGCTCATCTCTGGTCGCGGGGGGTCATGACGTAGAGGCTTCGTCTCAACCCTTCGAGGCCGGGCATGTCGCTGCCATCGTCGTCGCCTGCGCCCTCTGGCGCCGCGCGTGGCGCAGGGGTACCGGCCGCCTGCTTCCAGCCCGCCATAATATAGTCGACGGCGCTGCTCAGCGTGCTCACGTCGAACGCCGCCGGATGCGCCGGCTCGGGATCGAGGCCCAGCGTCGCATAGATTCGACCAAGCGCGGCTTGCAGATCGGCATAAGTCTCGTATTGCCGCAATTCCGAGTTCGCCGCGTAGACCTCGGCCGCGACGCGCTCGAGCACGCTTTGCGCATCGGCGGCGGTCCGGTTCGACACTTGGGCGTAGATGCGCTGATCGACGCGGCTCAGCTCTCGCGCTCGCGAGTACTCCTTGCCGGTGTAGACGTATTGCTCGTAGGCGATATGCAATTTCGCCAGCACCGCCATCGCCACGGCCTGGCGGCGCAACTCGGCGAGTTTCTCCGAATCTCCCCCCAGGCGCAGGATGGCCGGCGCCGATAGCAGATTGAGCAGGTTCCAGCTCACCCGCTCGGCGCCTTCCGCCCACCAATGGTGCACGAGAAAGCTGTTGCTGTCGAAATTCCCCGCGTAACTTAAATTGATGCCTGGCAAGAGCTTCAGCATCGATTTGTGCGTCTCGTCGATGCTGATCCGCGCCTCGTAGCTGAGTTCGCGCAGCTCGGGATTGCGCATCACCGCCACCTGCTCCAAAGAAGCGATGGGTTGCTCCAGCGGCTCATAGGTCATCGCCGCCACGGCCGGAATTCGCACCAAGAAATCCTGCCCCGGTGGCACGTTGATGAGCGCGGCGAGGTCGGTCTTTGCGAGCTGCAGCTTCTGGCGGACGCTCTCGAGCTGGCGCAGCAGATCGAGCAGCGTGCGCTGATAGCGCAACGCATCGAGCGGCGCGCGCAGGCCTTCTCTCTCGACCCGTCTCGAGCGCCCGAGCGCCTCGTCGGCATCATGGACGGCGGCGTCGATCTTGCCGCCGAGCGCTTGCGCGCTGGCCGCCCGCCAGAAGGCGGCGCGCACGTCCTGCAGAAGGTTTTGCGCCACCTTGCGGCGGTGCTCCTCGGCGATGAGCGCGCGATTGGCCTGCTGGCGCGCGGCGAAATAGCTGACGCCGAAGTCGAGGATATTCCAAGATAGAGTTAAATCAGCCACCACGTGGTTCTTGTCGAGCGCGGTCGATGGCACCAGCGATTGCGCGCCCGTCGCTATCGAGCGGCTCGAACTGGCTTCGGTATTGTCGCGGGTGAGATAGCCGGCATCGGCGGTCAGCTTCGGCAGCAGGTCGAAATTGCCGACTTCGAGACCATCGTAAGCGACTGCCTGCTCCATCAGCTTGGCGCGGCGATCGAGATTGTATTTAAGCGCGCGCGCATACGCTTCTTGCAGCGTTAGCGGATGGGTTAGTGGCTCTTGGCCGGCAAACATCGCCTGTCGATCAGCTGCCGCTAGCGCAATGATTTCAGCGTCGGTGATGGGATGAGGCTGCACGACGCAGCCCGCGACCAGGACGGCCGCGCTTGGCAAGAGCAAGACGCGCCGAATCCTGCGCACTCCCGCCGCGTCAAATTTTGCCAAACTACCCCCCAACGAGAACCGACCGTCCGCCAACCGCGGTCGGCGTCGCACGGCGTCAAATCAGTCCAGTATGCGGGGGCTTTGTCGAAAGACGGTTAATGTGCTCGCGTACCCACGCGGCGCCGCCGGGAGTCGCCACGGCGAGCAAACACCGACCTCGATGTCTGTCTAAGTATTTGATTTATTTATGATTGTTCTGGTTTCTGGGGACCAGATACCACCCGACAGTTTGAGCCCGCGTGGAGAAATCCAAGAGACCCCAATAGCAGATGAGCCATAAGGTGGCGCTGAGATCGAGCGCAACAAACAGACCAATCATGCGATCCCGGCATGCGTCTCCCAGCCCGTCGCGAGGCGACGGGCTTGAGCAAATTAAGCGGGTTGCGGCGGCCTACAACCAGCGTTATTCGCACGCGCTTCGAGCTAGGGTCCCTCGCCTGCCATGACTGAATAGAACTTCTCGATGACCGCCACGGGTAAGGTGCACAAGCTCACGCTCCGCCAGCAGTACGAGGACTACGATCTGCACGCATGGAGCACGCGCCGGCGTCGCACCGGCGCTGAGCCGCCGGGTCAGACGCGGAACTTGTACTCGACGCCGGGACGGCGTTCGACGTCCGGCGGGAAGTTCTCGCGTTTTTCGGCGAAATAGCGCGCGCGGTGGTCGCCCTCGGACGCGGCGTTGTAGGTCAGGTAGAGGATCCGGCGTGGGCGATCCGTCATGTTCGGCTTAGACGCGTGCGGCGCATAGCTGTCGAAGAATAGGACGTCGCCCGGCTCGGTCAGCACGGGCGCGAGGTTGAAGCCCGTCATCTTCGCGGCCGTCAGCGGCCGCCATTCTTCGCCGATGAGGCCGGTGAAGCGTGCGCCATCGCCCATCTCCAGGCAGCCATTCTCGATCGTCGCGCGGTCGATCGTGACCAGCGCGGTGACGAAGATGCTGGCGTAGCGCGACCAGCCGGCTTGCTGGTCCTGGTGCGGCTCGAAGCCGGCGCCGCCCGGCATCTTGAAATTGATCTTCTCCTTGAACAGGCAGGCGGGCGCATCGAGCAGCTGGTCGACCGCCTTGCGCAGGCGGCCGCGGCGGACGAAAGCGTCGAACGGCGCGTGGTACGGGCAGAAATTCTCGATGCGCTGGATGACCCGCCGCCTCGCGTCGATCAGGCTCGGCTCGCGATAGACCATGTGCTTGCCCGGCTCCTCCGGCCAGGCGGCCAGCTCCTCGGTCCAGCGCGCGAGCGCGCCAACCTCCGCCGGTGCGATGAAGCCGCGGGCCAGCAGCCAGCCCTGTTTGCGATAAGCCGCCATCTGATCCGCGGTGAGCACCGCATTCAGCGATCGCGCCTGATCGGCGCCGCCGCGATCGCGGCTGGTGCTGTCAAGCATGCGCCACCTCCTGGAGCCGCGGCAGGATATCCCGCCGCGCTCGCGCGACATCGGCTTCGAAATCGATCTCCGTCCACGGCAGGTCGCTGATGTCCTCATAACCGAAGCGATCGGGATGCGCGAGGATCAGCTCGCGGAGGGCGGCCTCGTATTCGGCGCTCGCCCGCCCCGCCTGGACGTAGGCCGTGGCGCGCTGGGCGAGCGCCGCCGCCATGCTCGGCGAAAAGCGGAAGAAGCCGACGGATTCGCCATGCCGGTCGTACGCATGCTCCGGTGTCTTGGCGAAATCGACGATGACCTCAGCGCGCAGGCAGATCTTCACCGGCTCGTCGCCCGGCTCGATCGCATGGTCGAGCAGCAGCACATTCTCCGGCACCGCGCCGAGCAGACGGGCGATCATTCTGCCGTCATAGAGCACATCGCCGTCCATGACGAGCACCGTCCCTCCCGCGGCAAGCCGCTCGCGCTGGACCGCAAGCGAGACGATGCTGCCTTCGCGGTAGCGCGGATTTTCGATGAGCGCGACGCAATCGAGGGCGCCGATGCGGCTCAGCTCGTCGCGGATGAGGTCGGGCCGATGTCCGACGGTGATGGCGATATCGCGTACGCCATTGGCATGGAGCGCGGCGACGTGCCGCTCGAGCAGCGTCTTCCCGGCGAAATCGAGCAGGACTTTGGGCGCCATGTTGCCCAAGCGGCGGCCGACGCCCGCCGCGAGGATGACGGCGGAAAGTGGCGACGCTGATGACGCGGTCGAATGCGGCATCGTGCCAGGATGAGCCTCTTGGCGAGAAATTTTCCGCACGGCAGCGGCCGGCTCTGCCGCGAGGCCCAGCTCCGCCACGATGTCGGCCACGGCGGCAACCAGCCGCTCGAAATCGTCCGGCTCAAGCGCGCCGATGCAGCCGATGCGGAAGCTTTGCGCCTGCGTCAGCTTGCCCGGATAAATGATGAAGCCACGCGCCGCGAGCGCAGCGTAGATATCGTCGAAGCGGAAACGCGGATCCTGCGGCATCCGGAAGGTCGCGATGATCGGCGACTGGATGCTCTCGTCGAGAAAGAGGCGAAATCCGAGGCGCGCCATGCCGTCCGCCAATGTCCGGAAATTCGCCGCATAATGCGCGCAGCGCGCCGCCGGCCCTCCCTTAGCCTCAAGCAGGCGGAGCGCCTCGACCAAGGCGGCGACGACCTGCACGGGCGGGGTGAACCGCCATTGCCCGTTGGACTCGAAGCCGCGCCATTGGTCGTAGAGGTCGAGGCTGAGCGACGGCGCCACCCGCTTGGCGCGTGCGATGGCCGCGGCCTCGACCAGGGCGAAGGCGATGCCAGGCACGCCTTCCAGGCATTTGTTGCTGGACGCCAGCACGGCGGTGATCGGCGTCTCGCGCAGGTCGAGCGGCAACGCGCCGAAGCTGCTCATCGCATCGACGATAAAGGCGCGCCGCTGCCGCGCCACGACCGTGGCGACCGCAGCTAGCGGGTTCAGGAGGCCTGACGTCGTCTCGCAATGGACCAGCGCTACATGCGTCAAGGCCGGGTTCTCGGCCAGAGCACGCTCGACGGCGGCCGGCTCCACGGCCTGGTTCTCCGGCCAGCGCAGCGCCTCGACGGTGCGGCCGAGCCGCCGCGCGATTTCGATCATGCGCTCGCCATAGGCGCCGTTCGTCAGCACCAGCAGCGCGTCCGAGGGGCCAACCAAGGTCCCGATCGCAGCTTCGACAATGAAGGTGCCGCTGCCCTGAAGCGGGATCGCGACGTGGCTGCCATGGCCGCCGGCAACATCGAGCAAGCGGCGGCGCAGCTCCGCGGTCATGGCGATGAATGCGGGCTCGCGCGAACCCCAATCGTTGAGCATGGCCTGGCGCGTTTCAAGCTGGGTGGTCAGCGGTCCCGGCGTGAACAAGAGCGGGGGTTGGGCCATGCGCGGCTCGCTAATCGGCTGCGCCAACGTCGATGCGCCGGCTGGTGAGCCGCCGCAGACGCCAGCCGGTGAGCAGCATCATGAATGTCGCGCCGAGACAGGCGGCGACGAGGAGCTGCGCACGCCAACCCAGCCAGATGATCGGTGCCAGCAGGTAAAGAAGGTCGTCGGGATCGAAGCCGAACGCGCCGGAATAAGCCTTGCTGCCCGGGCCCTCGAGGCGTTCCAGCACCTCCGACCAGTAGCCGCAGACATAAAGAGCCGTTCCTGTCCAGACGCCGAGCGCGACGGCGCTGCTGCCCAGCGCGGAATCTCGGAGACCGAGCCCGAGCGCGACGAAGAAACCGGAATTCACGACATTGTCGACGAGGTAATCATAGCGGTGACCGCCCGGCGTCGACATGCCACCGATACGCGCGAGCTCGCCATCGGCGCGGTCGAGCAGCGCCGAGACAAGCCACAGCCAACCACCCCACCATACCCATGCGCCATCGGCGGCGAGCAGCGCGGCGCAAGCCAGCAGCCCCGTCCCCAGCCGCAGCGTGGTGAGATGGTTGGGCGTGACCCCCGAGGCAACCAACGGCCGGACGAGGATGCGCGCCAAACGATGGCTCCAGGATGTCCTGATCACGCCATCAGTCTCCATTCGCCGCCGCCGGCACGCTCACGTCATCGGCGACACGCTCGGCCAGCCGCCGCGATTCGATGGCCTGCCAGGCGATCAACGCCGGAATGCCCAGGGCGACCTCGCGTATCCGCTTCAACAAGGACAGCTCGATCGCCGCCTGCGGGCTGATGCCGAGCAGGCCGCAGATCAGTACATAGCCGCCCTCCTGCACGCCGAGCGAGGCCGGGATGGCAAAGCCCACGGCGCGCAGCGCCTGGCCCAGGCTCTCGATGATCAGGCCTTCGCGCAAATCGACGGACACCCCGACAAGGTGGAGCGCCAGCATCACTTCGGCGCCGCCCAAGAGCCAGGAGATCAAGTGGTGGCCGCACGCCCGTCCCAGCCGCCCGGGCGAGGCGTAGAGCGCCGTGATCGACCGATGCAGCCCGGCAATCTCGCCCAAGGAAGACCATGCCGATCCTCGTTCGGCGAGCCTGATCAAGCCTCGCTCGACAAGATGGAACAGGCCGAATCGCTGCGCCGATATGAAGACGACGATGATGACGACCGCGAGGCCGATGCCGCCGATAGTCCATAGTACGATCCGCGGCTCGTGCAGGCCGGGAACGAGCAGCGCCAGGCCGAGCAGCGTGAAGATGATCTGGCTCATCATCTCCATGGTGAGATCGACGGTGACGCTCGCACCGCTTGCACCGAGCGGCACGCCGCCCTGCCGCAGCAGCCGCGCGCCAACGAATTCGCCGCCGATCTGCGCCACCGGAAGCAGGTTGTTGACCGCCTCGCGGATCCAGCGCAGGCCGATGAAGGTGATCAACCGCGGCATCGGAGGGGGTGGCAGAAGCGCTTGCCACGCCAGCGACGAGAAAAGCATTTGAACCGGGTGGAAGGCGATCACTGCGAGCACGCCCCAGCCCGCGGTGCCGAGGCCGCCGGCAATCTCGGCAAAGCCGTAATAGCCGCACAGCGCGAGCGCGAGCGCCAAGCCAAGGGCTGCGCCGAGGGTGAGAGAAAGCCTCATTATGCGATGCCCGCGGCGGCGACACGCGGGGCGGCGCCGACCGTGCCGGCCTCCGCCAGGAACGCCTTGAAGCGCCGCGCCACGCTTTCGGGCGTGACCGTCGGCCGTCCAAGCTTACGCATCGAGCCCGGCGCGATGCGGACGTGAATCAGGGCGGGTTTGGGACCGAGCGCGGCGGCCCGATAGGCCGCCGCGAACCCGTCCAGGGTGCCGCAGGAAGCGGCGTAGCGGTAGCCGCAGGCGAGCGCCACGGCAGCAAAATCGACCGAGCCCGAAACGGTGGGCTGCCCGCCGGTCGAATCGTGGACGCCGTTGTCGAGCACGATGTGGATCAGGTGGGCGGGGGCGTAGGCGCCGATGGTCGCGAAGCTGCCGAGCTTCATCAGCGCCGCACCGTCGCCATCGAGCACGACGACGGGTCTCGATACGTTGAGGGCGACGCCCAAGGCCATGCCCGAGGCACCACCCATGGATCCCACCTGATAGAGATGCTGCGGCCGGTCGGCCAGGGTGAAGAGCTCGCGCCCGCATTTGCCGGTCGTCGCGACAACTGCCGCCGCCGGATCGACCAGCGTCAGGAAGCGCTCAAGCACTGCCGCCCGGGTGGGCTGTTCTCCCGCGACACTGAAGTCGTCGCGCCTGCCCGGTTCGGTGCGCTCGCGCGGCGCCGCTTCGAGCCCGTCGTCCCGAACGCTTCCCTGCTCCATGACGAAAGCGAAGGGCAACTCGCTCTCTGCCATCCGCGCGGCCGCGCGCTGGAGAGCCGCCGGCAGCGCTTCTGCGCTCTTCGGAAAAGGCTCCTGCTCGACCTCGATCACGGATAGGAGCTTCTGCGTGATCTGTCCCATCAGCTTGTGCTGCGGCTCGTCGCCAATGCCGGGCTGTCCCCGCCACGTGGTGATCAGGAGCGTCGGTATGCGAAAAGGCGCGTTCAGCGAGGTCAGTGGATTGATGGCGTTGCCGAGGCCGGAATTCTGGCACATGACCACAGTCTTTCGGCCGGCAAGCCAAGCGCCGGAAGCGATCGCCACCGCCTCGCCTTCGCTGGCCGCGCCGACATAGGCGAGCGCCTTGCTGCTGAACACGCCGTTGATCAGCGGCGTGAGGAAGCTGCAGGGCACGCCGGTATAGAAATCGAACCCGTGGCGCGCCGCCTCGGCGAGGAAGTCGGCAGCGGTGATCATCGGCGATCCGTCACGTGAAATTGCGCGCGTTCGAAAGATCTTCGAGCGTGTCGACGTCGAGCCAGTGACCCGTGATGTAATGCACGAGGACGGGGTGCCTGGCCGCGAGGCGCGTGATCAGCGCCGGTATGTCCGTGCTTTCGAGCTTGCCTTCGGCCTCGATGCGGTCCAGCTCTTCGCGCAGCCACACGGCGCCTTGCGCCGTGAAGCGCGCGAGGCCGATCCATTCGCCGCAGCTCTCCGCCGGCGGCAGATCCTGAGCGACGGCGCGCAGATGGACCGGCGCATCGTCGAGATAGTTGCCGGAGAACATTCGCTCGGCCGCGATGAGGTCGCGCGGCGTCGCGCGCGCACCGGCCAGTGCGCCGAGCGCATCGACCGCGACAACGATGTCGCCGTCGACCGCCAGCAGCCCGTCGAGAATGTAGCGCCGGAACAGGATGTCGCCGTAGACGACGATGGTCTCGCCGTCGAGCTGCTGGCGCGCGCAGGCGAGCGAGTAGACTTCGCCCGTCTCGGCGTAACGGTCGTTGTCGACCGTGGCGACGCCATTGAGGGCGATCGCCTCCTTGTGATAGCCGCGGACGACGGTGATGGAGCGGATGCCGCTGTCGGAAAGCAGCGAGACGAGCCGCTCGAGCAGCGACTGTCCGCGCACGTCGATCATGCATTTCGGCTGGTCGCGGGTGAGATCGCCGAGGTCGCCGCGCGAAGCGGCGAGAACGACCGCCGAGGCGGTTGCCCGCCCCGGCAGATAGCGCCGTTCGGCCGCCTCCAATTCGGCGTTGCCGGCGAGGCGGAAGATGTCTTGGACGCTGGCCACGCGGCCTTCCACCTCGCGCAGGGATTCATCCTCCCAGATGCGGCGGCTGGTGTCGCGCATCGCGGCGATCGCTGCGCGCAAATTGTGGTTCGCCCAGATCACTGTGGATATGCCTGCCTGGCGGAACAGCGATGTCGGGGTCGAGTGATAGGTCGTGGGCACGATGATCAACGGGCAGCGGTTTTGCCAGCGCTCGGCGAAGGCCAGGATCTCGCTCGCCGTCTTCTGCTTGGAATGGATCAGGATCGCGTCGGCGCCGGCGGCGTGATAAGCCTCGGCGCGCAGCAACGCCTCGCCCAGCCCGTGCCCGGAGATGAGCGCCTCGGTGCGCGCGACGATGACGAAATCATCGTCGCTCTGGCTGTCTTTTCCGGCCTTGATGCGCCCGGAGAACTCCTCGACGTCGGCGAGCGGCTGTCGCTCGCCGACAAAGGAATTCGTCTTCGGGAAGAGCTTGTCCTCGATGCAGACGCCAGCGACCCGGCGCTCGCACAGCTTGCGCACGAGCCGTCGCACGTTGTTGAAATTGCCGTAGCCGGTATCGCCGTCGACGAGGATCGGCAGTTCCGTCGATTCGGCCATGAATTCCAGCACCTCGAGCACCTGTGTCCAGGATGCTTCGTTGCTGTCGCGCAGGCCAAGACTGGCCGAGATCGACAGGCCCGACGCCCATATGCCGGGAAACCCGGCCTCCTCGACGATCTTCGCGGAAATGCCGCTATGCGCCTCCATGAGGAATGTCATGAAGGGAGAGTGGATCTCGGCGCGAAGCGCGGCCGCCCTCCCGCGCTTCCGACGATCAGCCGCCCGATCTTGGGTCGCCGGCTTTAGGGGGAATCTGACCATCTATCGCCTCGCGCGCTGCCCTCGGGTGGGACCAAAATCGTGAGTTGGATGTTTCGGCCCTTCACGGAACGTCCCCTGCGATCGATGGTAGAAAGGCCGCGGGGGATATCACTATCAGCAGAACTGAGGGGAAAAAGTCAACATTGTGACAGCCCTCCTCGGACCGCCTCCGCAGGATCGCGAGGCGAAGGACAGGGAAACCCGGACGCGCTTTACACCTGAGATCGGAACGGCGGTTGACAAGGGGTCGGCGCATGGTTTTCGACGCGTGAGAGGCGACGCGTTCCCGCCGAAGACCCTCGCCTCGCCCCCCGTCTCGCTTCATTCCCTGTGGATCTTCGTGCAGGATCATGGATTGATCGGCCGCTGCAAGGAGGAGGGACGCCTCATCTTTGGAATGAACGCGGGATGAACGCGCCGGTTCTCCGGCCACAGTTCGAAACCGCGAGATAGTGGCGCGGGTCATGTCCCTGGTCGTGGTGTAGGAAGCCGTTCGGTCAGCCGTAGCGACCGCCACGAGTCTGGCGGAGGCTGACCGGACGGCGGCCACCGTGGTGATTTTCGGTAGGGTTGAGTTG
>Ga0185299_10003640_pt1 | contig 19946 bp, 19 predicted proteins | sample PaiPotPPA55metaG_FD_128002 | JGI IMG/M metagenome (GOLD analysis project Ga0185299, IMG submission 128002) | Iron sulfur acid spring bacterial and archeal communities from Banff, Canada, to study Microbial Dark Matter (Phase II) - Paint Pots PPA... ...
TTCGAGCGGCAACTGACCGACGACGGAGTAGTGATTGTTAAGTGCTTCCTCCACATCTCCAAGCACGAACAGAAACAGCGCTTTGGTGCTCTGCGTGAAAACGCCGCGACCGCCTGGCGAGTGACGGAAGCCGACCTGCGGCAGAATCAACAATATGGCGAGTACCTGGCAGCTGCAGAAGACATGTTAACCGAGACTGACACCGAGTACGCCCCTTGGACCGTAGTCGAAGCTCACGACCGGCGGTTCGCGACTCTGAAGGTTTTCGTAACCGTGATCGATGCGCTGGAGCGGGGCGTCGCGGCTGTCGGTCGAAAGGCCGACGAACCGCAGGCGCCGCCGGTTCAGCCGGTCCCGGCGATCAATGCGTTCAAAACGACAGCGCTGGATCATGTTGATCTGTCTTTGTCGTTAACTGCCGAAGAGTACGCTGATCGGCTGAAGGAGGCTCAGACGAGGCTTCGCGAGCTCGAGCACCAGATTTACCGGCGGCGTACGCCGGTGGTCATCGCGTATGAGGGCTGGGACGCGGCCGGTAAAGGAGGCAATATTCGCCGGTTAACGCAGAACCTGGATCCGCGGGGATACGAGGTAGTGCCGATCGCCGCCCCGAATGACATCGAGAAGGCACACCATTATCTCTGGCGGTTCTGGGCGCAGTTGCCCAAGGCTGGGCACATCGCGATTTTCGATCGGACATGGTACGGTCGTGTGCTGGTTGAGCGAGTTGAGGGGTTTTGCACTGAGGAGCAGTGGCGGCGGGCGTATCGAGAGATAAACGCAATGGAACAACAGTTGGTGCATTTCGGAACAGTCCTCCTCAAGTTCTGGCTGCACATCGATCCCGATGAACAGATGCGGCGTTTTCGGGAGCGGCAGGAAGATGTCCATAAGCAGTGGAAGATCACGGACGAGGACTGGCGAAATCGGGCAAAGCTGGACCAGTACCGAGATGCGGTTGAGGAGATGTTGTATCGGACAAGTACGCCGTACGCTCCGTGGACGATCGTGGAATCCAACTGCAAAAGGTATGCTCGTGTGAAGGTGCTGGAGACTGTCTGCGCGGCGATTCGCCAGCGGCTTGGGTGAAGCGCTTCGCCGAATAGCAGATAGCAAACCGCATAAGAATTGTTACTCGGTGCCGCCCTGTGGGTTGGTACCTCGCATGGGTTTCTCGGCGCTCCGGGGCGGACGCCTCCCTGCTTCATAGCTGCACTCATCGAGTAACGCTTATGCCCGAGCAAACCAATCACTAATCACAAATCACCAACCCTCAGAGCTGCGCGCGACTTGAAGGAGGGCGTTGATGGCGCGTGATCAGATGAGGCGTCAAGCCCTCAAGGGTAGCTCACGACAGTGACCGGCTTACCCGGATTAGCGATGGTCACCGACCCTCCTTGGCCGTTGATCACGTTCAGGATGCCGCCGGATCCATTGAGAAAGACCGTGAGCAGATCATTCAGGCTCGAAGGCGGGAGGGTGACGGGGACCTCAAACGCGTTCGCGGCGTAGATGTTTACGCCCTGGTTGAAGAAGCTGTAGCTCCCCATACCATATCCTTTGAAGCTGGTCACGGTGTTGGCGATCTTGAAGGCTGCCCAGCCGTCCACGCCAGGAGCCTCCTTCCAGTCCGCCTGGCTAGGCGGGTCGTAGGGCATTTCGTTTTGGAAAAAGATTTCCGTGCCCCCATTGCCGTTCCATATCACCTGGTATTTCTGGTAATGCTCGACGAACAGGCCGTAAGCCGTGACATTGTCGCCGTTGACGATCGCGCCCGTGTCGGCGGTGTTGTCTGTCCAGGCCACCCCGGTGCCGTGGTCCGCCCGCCAAGCCCAGATGTCGTCCAGAATGACGTTGTCGCTGTTCACGACAAAGCTGATCGTAGCCTTCCCGGCGGTCGCACCACCGATTCGGAAGAACACGTCGGAGAGCAAGGTCGGATCCTCCCGGTCGCTGGCGTGCGAGGTGCCTACCTGCAGCAGCACTGGGGAGTTCACCGGTCCGGCGTCGAACAGCAATCCGGAAATCTTGACTCCGGGCACGTCGGCAACCGACATGGAGACGACGCCGTGATTCGGTACGAGCGTCGGGTAGCCCAAGCCCAGCACAACCGTGTCGGGGCGCTTGACAGTGATTGTGCTGTCCAGCTTGTAGATGCCGGGGGTGAATATCAGGTTCTTGCCCTGGTCGAGTGCGCTGTTGATCTGCTGCACGCTGTCAGTCGGCTTGGCGACGAAGAAATCGTCGATGGAGATAGAAGAACCTCTTGCAACCGACCCAGCGCCCCAAGTCGTACCCACGGAGTTGCGCTGCACGGAGGGTACAAATACCCAGTAGTGCCCATTAGCGTCCACGTATAGGTATGGCGCTTCTCGCGTCACCGGGCTGGTCGCGAGCGTGGTGTAAGCATTGGAAGGGAAATCTTGCGCAGGGGCGCCCACGACACCGGAAAACACCTGGTTCCAGACGCCGTTGCTCCAGGCATCGAGCTTGCTGTTCCTGATCAGCCATTGCTGCTGCGAGCCGTTGACCACGGTGCTGCCGTGAAACTCCGAATCGGCGATGAAACCGCCACTGGCATACCCGGGTTCGGTGCAATAATCCGCCAGGGTGAAAAGCCCGTTGACGTGGACGCGACGCATCGGCGCGGCCTGGGACACGGCCCAGAATTCGCCGGTGTGGCAGCCGAAGCTCGGGTTGGTCACGTTTATGGTCAGGTTCGACAGGGAGCGCCAGAAGTTATTGAGCGCAATGCAGTTGTTGGACCCAGCGCACTGGTTGTACACGTCGATGGACCCGTTGATGACAACGTCGTTCGGGGAGAAGCCGAGGCCGGCCACGGCGGTGTAGTAGCCAACCTGAAAATTAAGAGGTGTGCCTGCGGTTCCATATGTGCCGGGCATGAACAGCAGTGCGTATCGTTGCGTTCCGAACTGGTTGGAAATCTGCTGGTTGGCGATTGTGTCGACGGCCGTCCGGATCTGGCTCGTCGGCATGCTGGGGTCAAAGATCATCACGTTCGGTCCGAAATCAGGCGGTGTCGCGCGAACCAGACTGAGCGTCCCAATAAAGAACAAACAACAAAGGCTAAAGCGGCGTGGCAGATGCATAATATGGGGGGAATCGGGCGATTTTATGGGAGGATGAGTTGCGGCGAGCTGACCGGGAATCTGATTAAATTACTATAAAAATAGTAATTATTATATTTAGCTTAGCTTCCTTTGCTCCTGCGCAACAACAACTTATCGCACCTGGCCTAGGTATGCCGTTAAAGAGGCGCCCAGCGCGACAGAAAGGTGCTTTTGGTGCGGCCGGGATTCTGGAGTGCTTGGCGATGATTCGGTGGCGTCTTTCCTACGCGCCTTCAGCGCTGAGACGTTTTTTTAAGACTTAGCTCGCAGGTAAGCCCTTGTTAACAATCGTCCGGGTCCGGATGTGTTGCCTTTTTTGCCCGTGGTCCTGGAAAGCCGGACCCTCAGACCATTAGACTAACGCCCCGCCGCACGAACTTCCCGCCCCAGCTGTACACCCGAAACAATGGTTACCAACGGCGATCGGCCGATCTTCCGTCCGTTCCGGGTCAAGATCCCATACAAACAATGGCTTTTGGTCATTCCACTGCATCCCAAGCTGTTGATTGAAGTCGCAATCGTAGACCTCGCCGCGCCAGCCAACACTGAGGGTGTTCCGGCACATCAACCCGGAAACAGAAGCCGGGTTGAATGCATTGACTAGCAGATCCATGTAAGCGCTCAATTTTCCCTGATGCTTGAGCGAAGCGGCAAACCGTCCAATCGGCATGTTCGTGATCGTGTACAGCCGGTCAAACTCGATATCGTAATTTCTTTTCAGCTCGCGTTTATAATCGGCTTCAAGCTCGGCTTGGTCCGGCGGGAGAAAGTCGCCATTCGGGTTGTAGACCAGATCAAGCGTCAACCCATTTCCGTGCCCATAACCAAAGCGGTTCAGTAACTGGAGACCACGAATGCTGCGGTCAAAAACGCCATCGCCTCGCTGCGCGTCAACGTTAGCCGGCTGATAACAGGGCATAGACGCGACAGTCGTCATGCGGTTCGCAGCCAGAAACGGCGCGAGCCATTCGTAGCCTGGTTCCACCAAAATTGTGAGGTTACATCGGTCTATAATGGTCTCGATGCGCGGCAGCTTTCGGAGCTGCTCGACCAGGTAACGAAAGTCAGGGACCATCTCCGGGGCACCGCCGGTTATATCAACCGCCGGTATCGGGGATCGCGCCAGCCATTGCAAAACTCGGTTAACCGTTTCACGGCTAATAACCTCCTTCCGCTTGGGACCGGCGTTCACATGGCAGTGAACGCAGGTGAGGTCGCAAAGCTTACCGACATTCAGCTGAAAAATATCAGTCCGTCCCCGCCGCAAGGTCAGACCATGATCGGTCAGGATCTGCGAAAACCTCCTGTCCGCCGGATCAAGGGCCGCTATCATGCTACAGAGAGAATAGCCGCAAAAGAGCCAGCCGTCGCTAAAGCTATGGCGGGCAAGCTGCAAAGAACGACGGCTGGCTCTTTTGCGGCTATTCATCTACCTGTTCCGACTCCCATGGTAGTACCATCGATGCAATCGCTCAGGGCTAACCCCGAGACAGAAAAGCACCATCAACGCGGAGTTCCGAATCGCTGTTCTCCAAGTCCCTTTACGCCGGGGCGGCGACCAAAGCGGTGGATCCAGCAGTTCAACCCGGCCAAGACGCCGTAGCCGTCGAGAGAACTCGAGGTCCTCCATCAGAGGAATATCAGCAAACCTGCCCATTTTTTGAAAGACGGCCGCCTTCACAAAGAGGGACTGATCACCAAACAACGGCCCACCTAACCGGTTGATGCCGCGGACTATTGGTTCGCGCCACAGCATTCGGGGCGGATGAAACCGCCGGTGAAAGGCGCCTCCAACGACGCTATCGTCTCTGGCTACTCGGACCAATGCGGCCACATGTTCAGGCCGGAGTTCGGAATCGGCATGATGAAAGCAAAGTAAATCGCCGCGAGCGACACTGGCGCCCAGGTTCTGTTGCCGGCCTCGGGAAGGTTGATCGCACTCCACCAAACGGATCGCGCCGCTCCGATCCAAGTTTCTAACTGCGTCTGCTGGCCGAACCGCCACGATGATCCATTCGATCAGTTCAGGCCTGGTCCATTCGACAGCCAACTCCCGCAAATCGTTGATCAACTTAACGACCAGTTCATCGTCCTCCCAAACAGGTACGATCAAGCTGATTAAAGGAAAGGAGTTCAGGAGTTCAGGAGTTGCAGGAGTTCATGAGAAAAGCGTGGCGGCCCGATAAACTCCACGCAAAAAAGGACGATTAGTATTCTGATCAGCATTTCAAAATGTGAACCTTGGCCCAGCGCTCGTCGCTACGACCTCCTGAACTACTGAACTCCTCTCCCTACCCCTTCACGCTCGCATTGATCGAGCCCTTCAGGAAATAGCGCTGAAAAGCGAGGAAGATCACTAAAACCGGGAGCATTACTAAGGCCGCATAGGCCAGCAAGGTGCCCCACTCGATCGTATTAGTTCCGACCAGGTTCGCCAGCGACAATTGCAATGTGAAACTATCCTGGTTGTTAACCACGATTAACGGCCACAGATAGTCGTTCCAACGCCAGGTAAAACTGATGATACCCAGGGCCGCGGAAATCGGTGCGCACAGCGGTAAGATAATATGCCAATAAATCCGCCAATCCGATGCTCCGTCCATCCGAGCCGCTTCGATCACTTCGTCCGGAATCCCAAGAATGTATTGCCGCATCATGAACGTCCCGGTCGGGGTCGCGGCCGGGGGAACGATGATCCCGATCAAATGGTTAATCCAACCGAACGTTTTCAGAATTAGGAAAACGGGCACCATCAAGACCTGAAGCGGGATCAGGAGCACGCTGAGAATCAGAAATAGAATCACCCGGCGTCCTGGAAATTTGTATTTCGCTAAGGCAAAGCCGGCCATTGAACTCGCCAGAACCGTGAGCAGGCTGCTCAAGGTCGCGACAATCAAGGAATTCAGCGCGTAGCGCGCTATATTTCCCGTAGCAAACACCGCCTGGAAATTCGCCCAGGTGAATCCGCTGAGATCGAAATTCGGTGGAAAAATGAACAAATCTCGAGAATTCCGGAATGCGGAGTACAACGCCCAGAGCACTGGCACTAGGAATATAAAGCAAACGATCAGCGCGCTCAGATCGTAAAGCGTTTTACCTAGTTTCTCTCGCATATTTTAGGCTTCGCAACTAAGAGAATTTATTCACCACAAAGACGCAAAGGTCACAAAGATAACTCATTCAAAAATAGTTCTGTAATACCTTTGTGTCCTAGGCCGACGTAGCCTCCCGTGAATACCAATTCTCTAGCATAAACGGGGCGAAGTCTGCTTTGTGGTGAAATTCGTCTCATAAAGCGCCAGCTTTCTTAAAGAGCCGCATTTGCGCCCAGGCTACCACGCCAATGAGAGGTAACATTATGATCGCCTGCGCAACCCCATACCCCGGCTGTAAACGGGCAAATGCAGACTGATACATATTTTGGATGATCAAGCGGGTTGCGCCGGCGGGTCCGCCGTCAGTCAACAACAAGATGGTTTCGAACGCCTGGGTCGCATGAATAGTCGCCAGTACGACGATGAGAAGCATGGTCGGAGCTAACAACGGTAACGTGATGTTCCAGAGTCTCCGCCACGCCGAAGCGCCATCAATTCGGGCCGCGTCATACAGATCTGGATTGATCTGACTTAGCCCGGCTAACACCATCAACATGTAAAATCCCACCAGATTCCAGACGGTCGCAGCCACCACGCTGATCCTTGCGCCTGTGTCATCCGTGAGCCACGGAATCGTGTTCATTCCGGCCCACTTCAAGAATCCGTCAATAACGCCCAGGTCCTCATTCAAAAGCCATTTCCAAGAAGTCGCCACCACCACCGGCGACAAGACAAACGGAACGTAAAACCCAACCCGCGCGATGAGCCGGGCAACGGTGCTTTTTCTTAAATAGATACCGACCGCAATACTGCCGATCAGAATTAGCGGCACTACGCTGAGCGTGTACCAGGCCGTGTTTAGCAGGCTCAGGCCGAATTGCGAGTCATGCAACAAGCGCCAATAATTTTCCAGGCCGACAAACGCGGACCGGCCATGGACCGCATCAAAATCATAGAACGACATCCACAGGCCGTAAGCCAGCGGAATCACAGTGAACACGGAAAGCAACGCCACCGTCGGCAATAGAAATAGATATGGCGTCAGCCACGAAGCCCAGCGCGAGCGTTCGCCAGGGATCGGCGACCGGCTTGTGTCGATCGAGGGTGCGGTTCCGGGAGAACTCATACGGAAAAAGTGGTGCTGCCTGTGGGTGCGGAAATACCCACCCGGGGAGAGGAGCCGCTTTGTGGTGCGGCAGCTCTATGGGTTGGCAGCAGGCGGCTCCCGGGAGCAGCCCGGCGGTTGGATTTTCTCAAGAAATTCTCGCGCGTACGCGATAAAACGAAGACCGATGGAGCAATGACGCGCTCGGTCATTCCCGGGAGCCGCCTGCTAGATACCGACAGAACTGCCACACTACAAAGCGGCTCCCCTCCCGTTGGCCGGCCTTTCCACCAACACTCCACCACTCCATTATTCCACCGCTCCGCCTTTGAGGACAGCGGCTCGACTGAGCTCGCCGAAGTCCTGTCCGACGAAGCCCTAGCTCTGTATTGGCGACCGCTCAAGTCGGCCTCGCAAGCGAGGCGCGCTCCACAACCGGGACGTGGGCGAAGTCGGAAGGACGATTGGCGGCCGCTCATTTACTAACCCCCTGGTTTTCTCGATCGAGCTCGGTGGCCCCGATATTCCTCAGATCAACCACCGCTTGCTGGGCTGACACTCTGCCGGTGGCGCCCAAGATTAATTCATTGAGCACATCGTCCTGAGTTAAATTGACCGCCGGTCTGGCTAGATCCACCGAGACCCATGGCGGGGTCGCCGCCAGATCGGACAACATCGGTTGGAGGTACTCCGTGTATTTCCCGTAATTGATCTCCTGATTCTTCATCGGGGTGAGCAGCGAACCACCGAGCTTCTCCAAATAATATTTGGTGGTGGCAGGTTGGGCCCACCAAAGCAGCACCTGAGCGGCTTCATCATGATTGGCGGAACGCTCGAATCCCATTAGAAACTCACCTCCGGGGCAGGCAGCCCTGATAGCGCCCTTGGGAAAGTAGGTGGTGCCAAATGGAAAGGGCATCCCTCCGGCAATGAAACCGCGGAGCTGCCAATTCCCGGACCAAAGCATGGCCGCAACCCCAGTTTTAAATAACTGCCCTCCATCCGTCTTGCCCGGCCAGGCAGAAGTGGGAATAAGCTTTGCCCCCACTAACCCGCGGAAAAAACTCAAGGCGGTTTCAGCTGCCTGAGCGTCCGGCAAATATTCTTTGCCATCCTCTGAGACCCATCGACCGTTTGCTTGATAAAGCAGGTTGGACCACCTCTGAACACTACAATCGTAGGCAACTCCCATCCGGCACTCGGGAAGCTTCATCACTCGTTGAACCGCCTCTTTGAACTGATCCCAAGTCCAAATTTCGTTCTCGTTCTGCGGCACCGAAACACCCGCTTTAGCGAATAGGGCCTTGTTGTAAAAAAGACCGTTTATCGTCGCTTCGATCTGCACCCCAATCACTTTATCGCCGGAGATAACAAACGGCTGATAACTCGGCAAATAGCGAGACAGAAATTCGTTTCTATCCGTGTATTTCGCCAGGTCCAGCGCCGGGTCGGCGTAGTTTTGGATCATGGCGGTGGTTACTTCCACGATATCCGGGAAAGCGCCGGCTGTAGCCAACGTATTGAGCTTTGCCAGAAAACCGTTGGACGGAAGAACTGATACCTGGAAATCGATATCCGGGTGTTGCTCGTGATACTCCTTTAGCAATCCCTGTATAACATTCTGAGTGCTGGCGTTCGAAAGCAGAATGACCGTCAGCGTCTTCGCAGACAGCGTTCCAGCAAGAATCTGGAAGATGACCAATATAGGTAAGACTGCGCTCCTGAGTCGATTCATTCCGGGGGTGGAGTCTAGCGGTTACCAGTTTGCAGTTTGCGATTGCGCCGTTCAGCGTTCACGCTGGATTCGGGCTTGTCAATTCCAGAGGTGACCGCCGAGTCATTTGTACCAAACCAGCCAGGGCCTCGCGAAGATTTTTCGTCCTCGTCCTCGAAAGGTTTTCTTCCAGCGTTCGCGAATTTCCCAAATCCGATCGGCACAGCGAGCTCCTTTCAATCTGGTTCGCGCCAAGTCGAGGACGAGGACGACGACGAGGACGATTTGGTTGCGACCGTGCCGCGCTCCGTCTTTCACGCGATTCCTTCCGGCAGGTACGGCCGCAAAGTACCGCAGAAGCCGAATCGCCGGGTCTCGTGCTCCGGGTCGTTCGGTATCTCAAATACTTCGCCGTTCGAAAGATAGGCTCCTGAGCCTCCAGCCACGGCATCGAGATAACTCTCAGTACGCCGGATAGTGCTGGCCGGCCCGGTTTCCCAGAGCTGCCGCCATTCGGGCGCCTTCGGTTTCATCAACTGGACCGCTTGCTCATAGAATTCGCCGAGAGCGGCGGTTCCGTTCGCTTCATAGGCTCGGCGAAGTGCTAGAAAACCTTCTACAGCTAAGTCTCTTCGGCGACGAGCCGCGTCAGCGCTATTGGCAAAAACAGCGCCCGTCGGACTGAGGGAGGCGCCCTCGAGGTAAGATCGCTCATCCTTCAAATAACTCGATGGAAACGTCAAAACCGAGTCCCCATGTTCCGGTAACCCGGCATTCTCCATCACCGCATAAATCTCCAGGCGGCCGTCGTGGTTAATCAGCCGATGAATCAAACCGGGAGTAAACCAAATCACTGAGCCCGTCCGTAAGGGCAGTTCTTGAAAGCCGCGCTGACAAAGGGTTTGCACGGTTCCCTCACCTGCGATCACAAAATAGGCCTCGCTGCACGCAAAATGGAGGTGCGGACTGCCCCCGCGTAAACCATCCGGGCCCTCGGTGTTGTAGACTCGCAGATGAGTAACGCTGATTCCGCCGGGCAGCGCCGTAGAGACCTCACAACCCATAGTACTTGGGATGCTGCTTTCCTAGCGGCAGTTCGACCCGTTCCCCGGACTCGCTTGAATGATAAGCAGCGCCGATGAATTCCAGGCTCCGCCGAGCATCTTCTATCGTCACCGGGGGATCTCCACCGTCCCGCAACGCCGTGTAGAAACGGGAAAACTGTCCTTCATATCCCTCCGGCTCCGGCTTGAACTCGCTCAGGGCTTGGTTAATCGCCGACTCGTTTTCCTTGTCCGTGGGAGAAAATGACCACGGATCCCGAGTGTTAGTATAAGGCTCAGTATTGCTCTCCGCGGTCAAACGACGGAACGTAAATCGGTGCCGCGAGATTTGGGTGATAGAACCTAAGGTAACTGAAATCGTACCCAAAGAGCCGTCTGCTAACTCAACTGCAATGGCCACACAATCCTCGACGTCAATCGGGCTCACCCGCGTTCGAGCATAAGCGGAAAGCGCCTTGGCCGGGCCGAGGATATAGAAGATCATGTCCAACGCGTGTATCGCTTGGCTGAGCAAGGCGCCGCCGAGCTCGGTCGATCGCTTTCCCCGCCACGGTTTATCCCGGTAATATTCTTCACCTCGCCACCAAGCAACGTCCACGTTGAAGACGAAAGCTTCGCCGGTCAATTTTCGGTCAACCAATAGCTTCAACCTCTGAAAGCCGTGCCCGAATCGATATTGAAAGATCGGCATCACAAACCGCCGGCATTCTTCTGACAAAACGGTGAGGCGATCACAATCCGCCAGGCTGCCGACCAGCGGTTTTTCGCAAATCATATGTTTGCCCGCTCGGAGCCCGGCTTCGATCTGGGCAAGATGAAGATGCGGCGGGGTGCAAAGATCAATGATATCGAGATCCGGGCGGCCGACCAGATCGCGATAATCGTGGACGACTTCTTTGACATTCAATTCTCCAGCAACGTGTGAAGCTTTCGCGGAGTCGACGTCGCAGAGAGCGACGAGATCGAAATAATCGGGTAGTTTTTGGTAGGCCTTAATATGCTGGGAACCGATCCCAGCACCGACGACAGCGACTTTCAATGGGCTCATAAAAGGGGTGGAAAGAACCGAGCGGAAAAAAGAAAGGTGAGCTAGACAACGGCTAGGTCATATATGATATATGGTCAAGGCCTTTCTCTCTCCTTTGTTCCTCTAACACCCTTTACCTATGCCTCGTCGAACCATCCAGATCGCTATGAACGGTGTTACCGGCCGTATGGGTCGTAACCAACACCTCATCCGTTCGATTCTCGCCATTCAAAAAGAAGGCGGTCTCCAGCTCAAAGATGGAACCTGGCTCTATCCCGAACCCGTGCTCATCGGGCGCGACCAAAGGCGTATTCAGGAACTTGCCAGCGAGCTTAAGGTCGCTCGTTGGACCACCGATCTCGCGAATACCCTCGCCGATGGCAACACCGAAATCTACTTCGATTCTCAGATCACTTCGGAGCGCGCGCCCGCGGTTAAAGCGGCCATCGAAGCCGGCAAACATGTTTATTGTGAAAAACCGGTCGCCAGTGATTTGGCGACCGCGCTGGAGCTAGCCCAGCTCGCAAAAGATCGCGGCGTTAAAAATGGGGTCGTGCAGGACAAGCTTTTCCTCCCAGGACTGCGCAAGCTCCAGCGCCTCGTATCCAGCGGATTCTTTGGCCGCATTCTCTCCGTCCGCGGCGAATTCGGCTATTGGGTGTTTGACGGTTATTTGCTACCCGCGCAACGCCCTTCCTGGAACTATCGGACGGAAGACGGCGGCGGAATCATCCTCGATATGTTTTGTCATTGGCGATACGTGCTCGAGTCGCTTTTTGGTCCGGTGCAAAGCGTGATGGCCTTAGGAGCGACCCACATTCCGGCACGCGCGAACGAGCAAGGGAGAAGTTACGAAGCCAACGCCGACGATGCCGCCTACGCGATCTTTGAGCTTGAGAAAGGGATCATTGCTCAGATCAATTCGTCCTGGTGTGTGCGGGTTTATCGGGACGAACTGTTCTCTCTCCAAGTCGACGGCACTCAAGGCAGCGCAGTCGCTGGCCTGCGCCACTGCAAACTTCAACATCGCGTTTCTACCCCTAGAGCGGTGTGGAACCCCGACATAGCGGATTCACACGATTTTTATACTGATTGGAGTGAGGTACCGGATAACCAGGAATTCGATAACGCCTTCAGGACGCAATGGGAGCTTTTTCTGCGGCACGTGGTTGAAGGTGCGCCATTCCCCTACTCCTTACTAGAAGGCGCTAAAGGCGTACAATTAGCCGAGGCCGGAATGCAATCTTGGAAGGAACGCCGTTGGGTCGATTTGCCGGAGCTCAAGCTGGAAGATGAAGATCGGTAGGGACGCGCTCCCGCTCGTCCGTGGAACGTTCCCCGGTAGCGGCGACTGTCCGACGAGCTCTCTCATGTTGATTGTCTAGCAACTGAACCGAAGAAATGGCGAGCCACAGGCCTTGTATGACAGTCGCCGCTACCGGGGTTTCTCGGACGAGCGGGAGCTCGTCCCTACCGATGACCGATGAATCGATCGATTAAGCTTCCCAATGAGAGCGGCTGCCTGGAGACATACTATCTCCGTGAACCGGCCAAATTAACGGTTCACCCGAACCCGAAATCACGCACGGTGTACGCGGCCGCTCATGTAGTGGCTGATCCGCTGGCCGAAAATTGCTTCGGCGCGCCGCCAGCCATCGATTGGGAAGCAACCTTGCGGTATCGCCATTATCTTTGGTCGCTCGGGCTTGGAGTCGCGGACGCCATGGATACGGCTCAGCGCGGGATGGGCTTAGATTGGGCCGCCACCAAGGAATTGATTCAAAGAGTGGCTCGAGAGGCTAAGAGCACCGGGGCCCCGGTTGTTTGTGGCGCCGGTACTGACCAACTGCCCGCAAACCAGCAGCATCCAATACCAAAAATCATCGACGCCTACCTGGAACAATGCGCCTGGATCGAGCAACATGGGGCCCGGATCGTGGTCATGGCGAGTCGAGCACTTGCGGCCTCCGCTCAGTCACCTGAAGATTATGGTCGCGTCTACGAAACGATTCTGGATCAAACTCAGGATCGAGTGATCCTCCATTGGTTAGGACCAATGTTCGATCCGGCTCTGGTGGGCTACTGGGGCAGCAGCGATCTTGATTCCGCGACTGCGCATTTTCTCTTTCTGCTGAAGAAGCTGCAGCCCAAAGTAGAAGGCATAAAGGTCTCGCTCTTGGATAAAGATCGCGAGATCGCTCTGCGACGCGAACTACCCGGCAACATCAAGCTTTTCACCGGGGATGACTTTAATTACCCGGAACTCATTCTCGGAGACGATCAAGGGTTTAGCCATGCATTGTTAGGTATCTTCGACGCCATCGCTCCCGTTGCCTCCGCAGCGCTGGGCGCTCTGGATCTAGGCCAGAAGAGCGCTTTCCTTGCCCTCCTAAATCCGACCGTGCCTCTGGCACGCCACATTTTTCAGACGCCGACTTACTATTATAAAACCGGCTTAGTCTTTCTCGCCTATCTCAATGGGCACCAATCGCATTTCCGAATGATTGGCGGCCTGGAATCCGCGAGGTCGGTCCTTCATCTGTCGAAGCTATTCAAACTTGCTGACCAAGCTGAGCTCTTGACGGACGGAGCCGATGAACGAATGCGGCGCTTTCTAACTCTCGCAGGCGTGGAAGATAGCCAATAGCCGATAGCCAATGCCGAATCTTCTTATTGATTACTGATTACTGATCACTTCGCGCCACCCCCGTCATCCGCCCTGCCTCTCCACTAATCACTAATCACTAGTCACCAATCACGTCCCGCCGCCATGCATCGCCTCAGCATTAACCACTACTCGATCCGCCAATGGGATCTTAACGAGTTGGTCGATGGCTGCCGTAAGGCCGGAATCACTAATGTGGGACTTTGGCGAGACAAGGTGAGCCCGCTCGGACTCGATACGGCACGACGTTTGGTCGAAAAAGCCGATGTCACCGTCTCCAGCCTCTGTCGCGGCGGCTTCTTTCCTTATTCTTCGGATCAGGATCGAATCAAGGGCATGGATGACAATCAGCGCGCCGTGGATGAAGCCAAAGCGTTAGGCAGCCCCCTGCTGGTTCTGGTTTGCGGCGGGATCGCTTCCGCTGGATTGGAACGTAGCCGGGAGATGGTTTTCGAAGGAATCGCCGCGTTGACCCCATACGCTCAAGCTCGGGGAATTAAGCTCGGTATTGAACCCCTGCATCCGATGTTCACAGCCAATCGGTCAGTCATTTCCAGCCTCGAACAAGCGAACGATTTGGCGAATCAGTTTCCGGCAGACACGGTCGGTGTGGTTGTTGATACGTATCATGTTTGGTGGGATCCTCACGTCTACCGGGAAATCGAGCGCGCCGGCAGCCGGATCGTTGCGTTTCATGTGAGCGACTGGCTGGCGCTGCCCCCGGATTTCCTGAATGGCAGAGGAGTGATGGGTGACGGCTGTATCGATTTTGCCAAGCTGGTGGCTGCGATTAACCGAGCGGGTTATCAAGGGGCAATCGAGGTTGAAATTTTTAATGACCAGCTCTGGGCGCTTCCAGGGGATACTGCATTAGCATTGATCAAGACGCGGTTTTCAGAGTTTATTAAATAAGCGTCCCCGTTTTGGGGGTTACCTCTCGTTCCATGCAACCGATCACGAACTCCGTTAATAGTAAGAAAGATCTGGTCAAACAGGCGTTGCGAGAAGCAATTCTTAACGGCGAATTGGCGCCCGGCACTCGCCTGATCATCGATGATCTTGCCAATCGGTTAGGGGTCAGTCCTATCCCCGTGCGCGAAGCCCTGCAACAGCTGCAGGCTGACGGGTATGTAGAGATTCAGCCGTTTCTGGGAACCCGGGTAACGCCGATCGAAGCCGAGTCGGTAGTCGAGGTATTTAGTCTACTGGAGACCATTGAAATTGTTAGCAGCCGTTATGCGTGTCTGCACGTAACCGAAGATGAGCTGCTGACGTTGCGAGCAGTGGTCAAGAAAATGGATGAACTCGTCCGAACCCGTGACGCTGAGGCGTGGTCTCAAGAAAATCGCCGATTCCATCAAATTATTTGTGACCGTGCCGGTACTCGCCTCATCGCCAGCGTGATGACCAAAGTGCTGGACCATTGGGACCGGCTACATCGGGTGTTTTTGAAAGAGGTCTTCGCTCACCGGTTGCCCGCCGCTCAAGAAGAACATCGCCAAATTCTTCAAGCGATCGAAGCAGGCGATCCCGACAAAGTCGAGAGCGTCATCCGAAAGCACAACCGAAATGCTCTCGCCGCGTATCAAAAGTATCTGGAAAACGGCGCGGGGGGGGTAGGGCGAGGCTCCCGAACGACCTAAATGCCTTCGCAGAGATGGACGTTATCCCTTAGAAATGATGTGAATGGACCGGTGCGCGCGCCGAGCCGTGGTTTGTCGTGGGCCACGGCTCGGCGCGATTATAGGCGAAGGCAACGATGGGTTTGAAAAAGCGTACTTCTCTGCGAAGCCGTTTAGGCCATTCGGGAGCCTCGCCCTACCAATCGCCGTTCCAACCGCGCCACTAGCATCGGCTCCTGAAACGACTCGATCCGTCCCGAAATGTCGAACTTCAGCCCGAGCTCGCGTCGAACAACTTCGCCGGCGGTTTCTGCTTGGTCGTGCAACTGCCGAATCGCTTCTTCTTTGCATCCAGCCTGCTTGACCCACCAATCAAAGTTTAATTCGTAAGGCACCAGCTGATCTTTCATCCAGGAAAACCCCGCTGCGGCCGTCAATTCACGCCACTCCAATATCGTCCGTTGCCGGAAATGTGACGGGTCACGAGTCCGCTCCCATCGGTCAACCCAGTCAGCTACCTCCGGCGAGGGACTGATCTGATCAGCCAGTACAAACCTTCCGCCAAGTCTCAGTACCCGGCCGACCTCGCCCAGAAACTTCTCCAGATGATGGAAATGATGCGGCGCATGCCTTGATACTACCAAAGAAAACTCCTGGTCCGGAAAAGGCAATTCTTCAGCGGATCCGATCACGAATTCTACGTTCGCTATCTTCTCCGCGTGCGCTCGGGCCCGACCTTGGTCTAACATCGCGGAAGCGATGTCCAAGCCGATCACGCGGAGAACGTGAGGCGCTAGCGCTAACGCCGTATTCCCGGTACCAGTGGCGACATCGAGGGCGACGTCGGCAGGCCCGGGAGCCGCCATCCCTACTAGCACCGGCAAACTTGGGCCAAACCGGTGTACTGAGCTGACGGCGTAAAGAGCAGCCTGTTTGTTGAATTGATCCTGACTAGAGGTTGTCTCCATCGTTGCTGATGCTTTGAGTTCTACTACGAGAAAATCGATGGCAACTTGCGTAATTCAATTTAATAATACTAATTAGTATCTTAAGCATTGCTAATGATCAGCGCTGAACTCTTCCGCAACTTTCTACTGATCTACCGAGAAGGCTCGGTTTCATCCGCCGCCAGGGTGCGGCATCTAACTCAGTCCGCCGTCAGCCAGCAGCTTTCGACCTTGGAAGACCTGATCGGCGCTCCCCTGTTTCAGAGAACCGTGCGAGGAATGATTCCTACGCATCGAGGAAAATCGCTTTACGACCAGGTCTTCGAATCTCTGGACAAACTTGAGCGGATATCTCAGGGAATCCTGAAGAACACCCCACCTAGCCCGACGGATCGGCCCCTCCTTCGCATGGGGGCTTCACCTGACTATTTCGACGTCTTCGTGCTTCCTCGGCTGGCCGATAAAGACTTTGCCTGCGTTGCGACCTTCGGCGAACCGCGCGAGCTCCATGCGCAGTTGCAATCGGGCTTGCTCGACGCCGTTATCAGCGTCGCCAAACCCACGGTGCGAGCGTTGCAATTCAGGATACTAGCCGAGAAACGCTATGTTCTGATCGGGTCACCGACCAAAAAACCAAAAAAGGGGCTCCACCATCTGAGTGAACTGGCGCAGTGGCTGAAGAAGCAGGATTGGGTCGGCTATAGCGTCGAGCTGCCAAACACTCGGCGGTTCTGGCAACAGGTCCTTGGTCTGCGTCTGGAAACGCAGCTACGATTGGTCGTCCCCGATTTGCGCGCCGTTGTCAATGCCGTCGAGCATGGGTTCGGCATCAGCATCGTACCCGACTTTATCGGGATCCCCGCGATTGCTGCAAAACGAGTCTCCGAGATCTGGCCGATCGGCGACTTGATCCCGCCGGATCAGTGGATTCTGGCTTTCCGCGACCTGGACGCTGAACGCCCGGCGATCGAGTACCTGATCGAAGCCCTGGCCGGCCCGGAATAAGTAACCAGTAATCAGTAGGTCAGTAATCAGTAATTTCTGCTGTAAAACCGAGCGCCGAGCCTAGCTCCCTCCTCGTGGCGGCCGCTTGCCGGCAACACCTAGACCTGCCAACGTATAGCGCACTCTCCCCCCAGCACGCCCGCCACCAATCACCAATCACCTCTTCACCTCTCACCAAATGCCTCCCCAAACCCTCTCCGGCAAAACCGTCCTGATCACCGGCGCCAGTTCCGGGATCGGCAAAGCGACTGCTAAACTTTTCGCTGCCAACGGCGCAAAGCTCGCGCTGCTGGCTCGGTCGACGGACCGGTTGCAAGCGGTCGCGAAAGAAGTCGGCGGCGAGACAATCGCTCTCACCTGCGATGTAACTTCGGTTGACCAACTCCAAAACAGCGTGGACGCCGCCGTAAAGCGATTCGGCAAACTTGACGTTCTCTTCGCCAATGCTGGGCTCTACATTTCCGGGGACGTAGCGGACGGCAACCCATCCGCCTGGTCGGATTTAATCGACACTAACATCAAAGGCGTCCTTAATTCAGTGCACGTCGTACTCCCCGGATTCTTGGCGCAGGCTTCGGGCGACATTCTCATTTGCAGTTCGATCTCGGGACATCAAGCTATCCATTGGGAACCGGTCTATAGCGCTTCGAAACATGCCATCCAATCGTTCACCCATGGCCTCCGCCGGCAACTATTAGAGAAAGGCATCCGCGTCGGCGCTATCGCCCCAGGTATGGTGTTGAACGAGCTTTGGGGCATCCATGAGCAAGCTGAGATCGATCGCCGAGCCGCTTTGGGAGAAGGTCTCCGGTCGGAAGACGTGGCAGAGGCGGTCCTTTTTATGTTAACTCGCCCACTCAACGTCACGATCCGCGATCTGGTGATATTACCGCGGACACAAGATTTGTGACTCAGCGTGCCCACACCGCCAAGCTCGCATGGGACCTATAGCCGCTTTGTAACCGGTATTTAACAAATCCCCGCTTTCACCTGCGGAAGATTCTTCTAGCTTCTAGCAACATGAAGCCACTGCGATTCATTTCTTATTGGACGGTTGCTCGGCTGGTCGGCCTGAGCTTGGCGTTCGGTTTGCCCAACCTGTTTTCTGCTCCATTAAATGTGGGCGACCCAATCGCAGTCCCGGGAACAAAAGGGAAATTCGATTGCCTGCGAGTCGATGAAGAGTTGCATCGGCTATTGGCCAGTCATACCGGTAACGGGACGCTCGATGTGATCAACCTTCCCGACGGGAAACTCATCAAGAGCGTGGCCACTGGGGCTGCTCAAGACGTCGCGGTGGATGTGCAGCATGACCGTTACTATGTCACAGTGAGCGACCAGAAGAAGCTGGCTATTGTGGACCGGAAAGCTCTGGAAGTGACCGGCGGCATCACGCTGCCAGGAGCGCCTGACACCTGTGTTTTTCAATCAAAGAGCGGTTTGGTGTACGCCGGCCACGATGATGAGGAAGATCTCTGGGTGGTTGATCCAGTCGCTCAGAAGATTGCCGCTACTATCAAGATTCCGGCTGCACCGGAATTTGCGGTCTACGACCCGGTCTCTGACCAACTCTTTCAGAATATTAAGTCGAAGCCTGTCACTCTGGCGATTGATTCCAACTCGAATTCAGTTAAGGCGACCTGGTCAACTGCGCCTGCCGAGAAGCCGCACGGACTTGCGATTGATGCTGAAAGCCACCGGCTTTTTTCAGCAGGCGGGAATGGGAAACTGGCCGTCATCGATTACAACACCGGGGCCTCGGTTATATCAGTCGCTATCGCCGTCGGAGTCGATCAAATCGCGTTCGATGCTGGAAACAAACGAATCTATTGCGCGAGCGGTCAGGGGAAGCTTACTGTTCTGGAAGAAACCGACGCTGGTGTTAAATCACTGGGCGACGTGGTAACCCCAGCCGGGGCGCATACTCTAGCGGTAGATCCGGCGACTCACTCCGTTTGGATTGCTTACGCTAAGGGAACAGCAGCGTATGTAACCGAGCTCAAGCCCTGAGTAAGTCGACAGGGGTGGATACGCGGTTAATCGGCGACGCAGGCAGCCAGCCCCACAGTGGTAGGGCGAAAACCCGACTTCGCAAAGCCTACGCGCGGCCCGTCCCAAGGCGTGACACGACCCAGGACAGGGCCGCGCCAAAGCGCAGTGGCGGCGGGTCTCGGCGCGGGTAATGATAACCACCTCGTAGGCTTAGTCGCGCCGGATTTGAGCCGCGACCCGGTGCGACGTTCCATCCCATGATCGAGACGTTCCGCTCACCTTCATCAAGGCGCGTCGCGAGAATCGGACGAGCGGGAGGCGACGACAAGGCACCCCGGGCGAGTGCGCCTGGCGTTTGCCAGTGCACCAAGTCGGTGACTGGGGTAGTGGCGTTGCGATAAAAATGGGCCGCCGGCAAGGCGCGACGAAGGAGCATATCTGGAGGTCATACGTGACTGAGGAGCAACGCAGCCGCCGGCCCATTTTCATCGCAACCCTTCGGGCTGCGCGTCTTTTGGCCGGCTGTCCCGCGGCCGCGGGATCGCTCATCGGTCAAAGACCACAGCGGGTATTCTCCCT
>Ga0185299_10003641_pt1 | contig 19941 bp, 21 predicted proteins | sample PaiPotPPA55metaG_FD_128002 | JGI IMG/M metagenome (GOLD analysis project Ga0185299, IMG submission 128002) | Iron sulfur acid spring bacterial and archeal communities from Banff, Canada, to study Microbial Dark Matter (Phase II) - Paint Pots PPA... ...
CCGGGTTGTCGTAGTTCCGGCAGGGGGTTTTGGTTGCGGTTCGGCCGCCGCTTTTTTCGGCTTCGGAACTGGAGGCGCTGGAGTATTGGGCACGGCCGCTGTTGGCTCTGTGTCCAGTTCTTTGCCGGCAGGCTCGTTCGCGGCGGAGGAGTCGGGAGAAGAATTCGACGCATCGCTCGGAGCCGGAGCATCCGGTTTCGCGGACGACGTATCTGCGGCCTCAGGAGTTGCGGCTGGACTGGCCCCGGCCGGGTTATTGCCGGAGGAAGAATCCGGCGCAGGCTGCGCCGCCGGCGTGGCGGGTTGTGTCGGGGTCGGCGTTGGCGTTGGAGGTGTGCTACTCGCGCCATTCGTATTACCCGAGGACGGGACGTCGTAAGTGGTGGCTGATGGATCGGGAGCTTGCGATGTGACTGCCGGGCGTTTACTGGTGCCAACCAGCCACTTCCAGCGGAAGTAGCCAAATCCCCCAGCTAATGCAAGCATCAAGAGAATTAAGGCGAATTTTCCCGCGCCGCCACGTTTAGGTTCTTCATCTTCGAGCAAGTAATCGAGACTGCTACTGGATTGTGAGTCAGCGCTCAAGCCCCGCTGTCGCGGAGGGGGATCGTTCAACCCCAGAAACGACGGACCGCTGATGCCGGGCGAATCTTCTGGCACTGGGGCTGCGGATCGAGGAGGCGCGACAACCTGCGACCTTGCTGGAATGGGGGCGGGCGCTGCGGGGGACGTGCCCACTCGGCTGCCAGACGTCGATGAAGCGGCAACAGCCACCGGTGTAGATGCAACCACCGCGGGCGCACCCAATAACTTAGCCCCGCACATTCCACAGAAGCGGTTCTCCTCCGAATTCTCGTTACCGCAGCGAGGACAGCGCAATGACCCCCTCCTATCTCCATATATAGCTTACGATATCTTGAAGATTCGATGCAGGACGCAGGCCAGGGGTTCCTGCAAAATGACCTCAAACGGGCGGCAGGGGCGCGGCAAGAATCTCTTTCTGGTTGCCTCCTTTGTATCCTCATTGCGGCGCAGGGTGGGAACAAACTCGCTGGAATGGTGTCTAAATCGTTGTCGGATCGAATAATGGCAAGGGCAGTAGTGTATTCGGAGTAGGATCCCGAGAAATTCCGAGCCCGCATGGAGGTTTGCATGGCATGGCGTCTGGCGGTATCTCTCCTTCTGATTTCTCTCACCACTGTCGCGTCCTCTCGCGACGCTGGGCCGCAGCGAGTTGAAGTTGCGGATGCGCGAATGTCTGGTCTGATAATAAAGAAAGTCGCTCCCGTCTACCCTCCGATGGCTCGGAAGGCACGTGTACAGGGCACGGTGATTCTGCGAGTGCAGATCAGCAAATCGGGAAACGTCGAGAACATCCAACTGGTCAGCGGACATACTATGCTCGCGCCCGCCGCCATCGAAGCGGTGAAGCAGTGGGAATACAAACCGTACTTGTTGAACGGCGAGCCAGTGGACGTAGAGACCAGAGTGACCGTGAACTTCACGCTCGCGGGTAATCCACCGGCCGATGGGGTTGTGGGCGACATGCCCGGAGGCGTTCCGCACGGCGAAGAGGGCGGGATCGTTTCTAACGTTCCGGCGGAGCCAGGCCGTCCCGGAGTCGTGCGTGTGTCGCAAGGGGTGATGGCGGGGCTTTTGGTCAGCAGGTAGCTCCCGATTATCCGGCTGACGCGAAACAAGCTCGCATTCAGGGAACCGTCGTGATGAAGGTGATTGTCGACAAGGAAGGTAATGTTGCAAACATCCAACTCATCAGCGGACATCCGTTGCTCGCGCCGGCCGCCATCGAGGCGCTCAAACAATGGAAGTACAGGCCGTACCTGCTGAACAGGATGCCGGTCGAGATCGAAACTCAGGTCCAGGTGAGCTTTACGCTCGCGTCATAGTAGAGGTTCGTGGACAGTGGTTGACCGTCTCTACCTAATAGGAGTCATCCTGAACGGAGTCGTTCTTCAGGCGAAGTGAAGAGTTTGCCCTGAGAGAAGTCGAAGGGATCTCGCGCGGGCCGTTTGCGAAGCGCACCGCGCCGCTGTGATTGGCAAGCCGGCGTCACGCCTTCAAAACCAAAGTCACTCCGGTTCTCTCCTCAAACAATTTACATTTAGGCGGGAACTGGAATGCGCCGCAAGAACCGCAAGTGGGTCGCGATTGCCGCAGGAATTTATCTGCTGGTGATGTGGTCTGCCTATCGGTGGGCGATTGCGCAGCGGCCCACCGACGGCAACATTTTTGCCCACATCGAGCGCGTTGGTTTAGCGGCGTTGAATATGCCGCTCCGACGTGACAGTGCGCCGCCGGAATCGTGCGTTGCTCCGTAGGCAATATCAAATCTCCGCTGTCCCTACGAAAAACGGACGGACAAGGACGGGGCACCCAGTTATTTCGTCATGGTGTGACTCATCGGAGTGGGAGTGGCCACTGAAGTCAGGCTGTCTTTCACAGTGTGTGGCAGCTTATCGGAGTTGGCCAGTAACAGACTGACTTGCCACATTTGCGTCGGCGAGAGAAGCGTCTGGAATCCCGGCATTCCGGTCATCCGAATTCCTCCCTCAACCTTCCAAAACGTTTCTTCTGGAGGATCGTCGGAAACGCCGGTGCCTTCGGTGAGCTTGGGAGGCTTGGGGAACATTCCCAGCGCGATCGCGGTTTGCGGCTGTCCCGGCAGGCCGTGACAGACGGCGCAGTTGTCTTTGTAAACCTGGACGCCGGCTGTAAAGGTGGCCTCATCCGCTGGAATGGGGGAAGACTTCGGCATTTCTTTCCGCATGCGCGCATGCAGAGCCAGGTTCGCCAGCATCTTTTCAAACGGCATTGGAGTCGACTTTGTCGCCACTGGCGCGCTTCCAGAAGAGAAATACATATAAACGCCTATCGGAATCACGATTAATCCCACAACCAGACCAAGCAGGAACTTGCCCATGCACTCTCTCCTCAAAAATTAGTTGGACATTGATAGTAACCCAAACTAGCAAAACGGCGGCGAAGTTGGTTTCACAGGAAAACGGAAATGTCCGATGTCATTTCGATAACCCGTATGCGTAGCCACGTGCGAACATGCGAACTGAGAACTGAGAACTGACGTTCCTCCGAGTGCTAAACTCAGCATTCGATATGCTGACTCACCTGGAATGCACTCGCTGCGGCGAACATTATCCCGCCGACCGGCCCCAGACAGTTTGTTCGAAAGATGCCGGCATTCTCTATGCGCGCTACGATCTCGCTGTAATCAAGCGCGCGTTTTCCTCCGCTCGACTGGCGGGGCGAGCGTCCACCATGTGGCGCTATGACGCCGTTCTGCCCGAGGCCAATCCGGTTTCGCTGGGCGAAGGCTTCACGCCCATGCTTCCGAGCCGCGAATATTCCAACGTTTACATAAAAGACGAGGGCCTGAATCCGACAGGATCGTTCAAGGCGCGCGGGCTGTCGGCCTGTGTGACCATGGCTCGACACTTCGGATTGAAGAAACTCGCGATTCCTTCCGCGGGAAACGCCGCTGGAGCCCTCGCGGCCTACGCCGCCGCTGCCAGCCTTGAGGCGCACATCTTCATGCCTAAAGATGTTCCGATGGCGAACCGCATCGAGTGCGATTACTACGGGGCGCATGTGAACCTGGTCGACGGGCTGATTAGCGACTGCGCACGCAAAGTCGCCGATCTGAAAAAAGAAAGCTTCTGGGAGAAGGACGGATGGTTCGACGTCAGCACTACGAAAGAACCCTATCGCGTCGAAGGCAAGAAAACCATGGGCTACGAAGTCGCCGAGCAGCTGGGTTGGAGAATTCCGCAAGGCATCATCTATCCCACAGGCGGCGGAGTGGGACTGTTAGGCATGTGGAAGGCGTTCGAAGAAATGGAAGCACTGGGATGGATCGGTTCCGAGCGCCCGAAGATAATTACCGTGCAAGCCGCCGGTTGCGCGCCCATCGTGAAGGCTTGGGATGAACGGCGGCCGACCGCCGAAATGTGGCCTGATGCCGCAACTCTGGCCTCCGGTCTGCGCGTTCCGAAACCGTATGGAGACTATCTGATCCTCGACATACTGATGAAGAGTAATGGCACAGCGATCAGCGCCACCGACGACGAGATTCTCGAGGCAACACGCCATTGGGCAAAAGTCGAAGGCATTTTTGCCGCGCCCGAGGGCGCAGCTTCGCTGGTTGCCTATCGCAAGCTCCGCGCTAGCGGATTCTTCAAGCCCGAAGACACTGTAGTTTTGTTCAACACCGGCAGCGGCCTGAAATATCTGGATGTGCTGGACACTCGTGCACCTGCAGGCCACTCGCCCGCGAGGCCCGCGAAGCCGGCCACCCGGCACATCGGCGGAATCATAGGCCCGTACTGACCTCGTAAAGTCGCTCTTCGTAGTGCCCCTCGTCGTAAAACGGCAGTCAAAATAAACGTTGTCATTCCGAACCGGGCTGGAAGTCCGGTGAGGAATCTGCTGTTCCTCTTTCCCGACGAAGCGGAATGCATAGTCTCGCGGCTCCTCCGTGTTCCTCTGTGCCCTCTGTGGTTTAATGGTTTCTTCGCCATGTCCCAGCGCCTCTATTATCAAGATTCGTTTCTCTATGATTTTGACGCGGAAGTCCGTGAAGTCGTCGACAGCCCGCGTCCCGCGGTAATTCTCGACCGAACTGCTTTCTATCCGACAAGCGGCGGTCAGGTGTTCGACACCGGCTGGATCACCTCGGACGAAAACGCCAAATTGCGCGTGACCGAGGTTGTCGACAGCGAAGGTGGCCGAGTGATCCATTATTTAGAAGCGCCGACGAAAGACCTGAAGCCCGGAAGCCGCGTCCGCGGCCAAGTTGACGCCTCGCGGCGCCGCGACCACATGCAGCAGCACTCCGGGCAACACGTGCTTTCTGCAGCTTTCGTGCGGCTGCACGGCATGGCGACGGTTTCTTTTCACATGGCCGATGACTATTGCTCCATCGACCTTGACACGCAGGTGCTGACCAAAGAGCAAATCGAATCTGCCGAGCGTCTCGCCAACGAAATCATTCTGGAGAATCGTTCAGTCGACATTCGATTCGTGACACGCGACGAAGCGGGGAAGCTTGGCCTGCGCAAACTGCCGCCCGCGGAGCGCGGCGAGCTACGGCTGGTCGACATCCGCGACTTCGATCTCACAGCCTGCGGCGGCACGCACGTCGCGCAAACCGGACAGATTGCCAGCATTTTGCTGCGCAAAGCCGAAAAAGTTCGGCAGGGATGGCGCGTCGAATTCGTCGCCGGACAGCGCGCTGTCACGACCGCGCGGCGCGATTTCACTACGCTGAGCGAAACGGCCGGGCTATTTTCCGCGCACATCTACGATGTGCCGCAGCAAGCTCGCAAGTCGCTGGACGAGATCAAGTCGCTGCGCAAGCTATACGAGCAGTCCCAGGATGAATTGACCGCTGCCTACGCTTCGGTGCTGCTCGCCGACGCCAGTGAAACGCACGGGCGACGGATCGTCGTCCGTGCGCTCGCCAACCGCGACCTGAACTTCGTCAAGCTGCTCGCACAAAAACTCACTCGAATTTCTCCCAACGTCGTCGCGCTTCTGGCGACCACCTCGCCGCAACCTTCGATGATCTTCGCGCAGTCCGCTGGCCAGCCATTCGACATGGGAGCATTGATGAAAGAGACCATGAAAAAGCGAGGGGGACGCGGGGGAGGGAGCAAGGATTTGGCGCAGGGTGGCATTCCCAATGCCGAGGGCATTGAAGCCACTCTCAAAGGCATAGCCGCGACGCTCGCGGCTGAAAGCGCGGCGTTGGAGAAAGATTAAAAATGGAAGCAGGGTTGCTGGATTTTTCAGATGGCGGGAGTCCACGCTTCGAAAAAAACGTGGACTCCCGTGATCAGCCTGTGACTTACGCCTGCTGGTGTCTGCGGGATCGCTCCCACCAGACTTTGGGATCCTCGGGACGATTCAGCATGTTTGACAATTCTTGTTTGATCTCGCGCAGGCGGCTGGTCCGTAGTTCGAGCGCCGTCTGATCGAGCGCATTGTGCCCGCCCTTTTCCGCGAAACGGGCGTTCAGGTTGCGCAAATCGGCGATTTCCTGGCGAAGGCTGGAGAGGTGTTCCGTGATATAGGGCATCTCCTTCATCATACGCTCTATTTGGTCGATTGCCCTTGAATTCGGCTGTACGTCGTAATGGGTACACTAGAGAGCTAGCCTGAAAGCTGACGGAGTGCCGAGTTAGACTTTATCGCTCCTGATTACTAATCCGGGTGATTCACCATGAGCAGTCGGGCGTGTGCAGTCGGCGCGGGTCCAAATGGCTTGGCCGCGGCCGTTGTTCTGGCTCAGGCCGGGATGCAGGTGGACGTGCTCGAAGCGGAGTCTACGCCGGGCGGCGCGGCGCGTACACTGGAGCTAACTCTGCCGGGTTTTCGCCACGATTTCGGATCGGCAATCTATCCCATGGCTGTGGGGTCACCATTTCTTTCGTCGCTGCCGCTGCGCGATCACGGTCTGGAGTGGATTCACTCGCCCGCTGCTTTGGCGCATCCTTTGGATGACGGCACAGCGGTGATCTTAGAGCGTGACCTTTCTGCAACCGCAACTTCGCTCGGTGTCGATGGACCTGCGTGGGACAAGCTCATGCGTCCCTTTGTCGAGCGCTGGAGTGAATTTGCTCCCCAGATACTGCGCCCGGTTTCTCTCTTTCCCCGACATCCCTGGCTGATGGCACGCTTTGGCATGGTTGCGGTGCAATCGGCGCTAGCTGTCGCCCGCAGGTTTCGTGACGCACGAACCCGGGCGCTATTCGCGGGATTGGCCGCCCACTCCTTCCTCAGCCTGGACGAACGGTTGAGCGCGGCGTTCGCGATCCTGATGGCGGTGCCGGCATATGCCGTGGGTTGGCCAATTCCTCGCGGCGGCGCGCAGTCGATCACGAACGCACTGTGCTCCTTTCTCACATCGCTGGGTGGGACGGTGAGAACCTCATCGCCCGTCGAGAGTCTGGCGACCTTGAAAAATTACGAGCTGTTTCTGTGCGACTTGACCCCGCGGCAGCTTATCAAGGTTGGCGGGAAACGACTATCGGAAAGCTACAAAGCGCGACTGGGAAAGTTTCGCTACGGAGCCGCCGCCTTCAAAGTTGATTACGCGCTGAACGCTCCAATCCCTTGGAAGGCTTCTGAATGCTTGCGGGCCGCAACCGTACACCTAGGCGGAAGCTTTGAGGAAATCGCGGCCTCGGAACAGGCGGTGCGAAATGGACAATATGCCGAGCGTCCGTTCGTTCTTCTCGCCCAGCCTAGTCTGTTCGATAGCTCGCGCGCTCCGGCAGGAAAACACACGGCCTGGGCTTATTGTCATGTGCCGAATGGCTCCCACATAAACATGCTGGAGAGGCTGGAAAATCAGATTGAGCGCTTCGCTCCCGGCTTCCGTGACTGCGTATTGGCGCGGCACGTATTTTCACCTGCGGATCTGGAAAGTATGGACGCCAATCTGGTCGGCGGCGACATTGGCGGCGGTGTGATGGACATGCGTCAGTTTCTTTTCCGGCCGACCTGGCGGCACTACGCCACCTCGGCGCGAAATATTTATATTTGCTCGGCATCGACCCCGCCGGGCGGCGGAGTCCATGGCATGTGCGGATATCATGCGGCGAAGATGGCGTTGTCGCGGCTCGGATAGCTCATCGGGATAGCTCATGTGGGGACGACCGCCTTCGGCCGTCCCGGCAAGCGCAGCGAGCCGTTACTTCGATGCCGCTTATTCGCGTGGCGGCGACGCGGCTGGCCATTCGACGGCGTGGATTGTTCCATCAGGCTCGCGCACCAGCGTGGGAGCGTAGAGTCCGAGGTATTGACGCCGCCACCACAGCCCCTGCGTGCGCTTCTCGGACATGCTGGTAAACCAGTATTGCCACTTTACGGCGCGAACCTCGCGCGGCGGGCCATGCGGGAAGGGATTGTCCGCAAACAGGTTGAGAACGTCGGCGTCGTTCGCGAGCAAACGCACTTCGGTTCGGGGCACGATTGAGTACTCGTGCCAGGAGCCCAGCGAAGCGAACCAGAGATTCCAGTCGAATCGTGGCTGATACGGCGCGTAAATGCCCGGAGGCTTACGCACATCCTGCGGTTTGCAGCGGAACGGATAAGCGACCCAGTTCTTACCGTCGTCCGAACCCTGGAACTCGATCTCGTATCGCCCCCGGGTCATGATGCCAAAGAGGCCGTAGCGATTGGCGACGCGAAAAGGCTCGAGGGCCACGACCGGCGAGGTGGGCAGCGGCAGCGGGGCAAACATCCAGATCAATTCCGCCGCGGTGACGTAGAAAATCCAGCTCAGCACAATGCCGGCCAGAGACAGCCGCGCTATTTTGAAATGACCGCGGCGAGCCTGTGCAGTTTGAGTTTGAATGGGCGTGTCAGTTACATCTGCGCCGAAGGATTTCTTCCAGCCCTCAGGCAAAAAGGGCAGCAGGGAGCGATCATCCAGCAGAAGTACTCCCAGCACGAGGACCAGGTAGTTGAGAAAAGTGTAGTTGGCGGTGAGAATTACGCCCAGTTCCCAGGGCGTGACAATCAGGAAGTATACGATGCGCCAGCGGCGCGGGAAAAATAACATCCAAACTAAACCCAGTTCGAGCGCCATCGTGGCGAAGGCGGTCGAAACATGGAACCAGTGCGGCAGATGTTGCACGTACCAGCCGATCCAGGTGGGCAGAGGACCGTTCTGGTAGTACTCGTCCATGGCAGTGAAGTTGCGCCACTCGGGGTCTCCACCGGCAATTTTTGCAATGCCGGATTCGAAGTAGATGCGAAACCATTCCCACTGAAGCAGAAACAGGCTGGCGCGCGACGGTGGCGACGCTCTTCCCATGCCGGGGCGGATTCCCGGGGGAGCGAAGAAAAGTCCGATCAGTCCCGCTTCAAGCAGCATCCCGTCGGACTGATAACCGGAAAAATCCTGCGCCGCGCTGACGAACGAAAGAAAGCAGACGAAACAGATCAGCAGCATTGCGCGCGGCGAGACATTCAGCACCAACACAATCGACGCGAGCATGCCGGCCCAGCATATGGCGGTCAGCATGTGAGGGCCGCTGGAAAGCCACAGCAGAGTGGGCGCGAACCAGAGGCCGCGGGTCTCGCCGAAGGTGCGCGCTACGGCTTGCAGGTATTCGTTGGCGGGGAGAATTCCTTGCGGGCCGATGAGACCGCGGATCTGAAAGACAAGGGAGAAGAACGCGGAGAAATAAATTCCGCCCAGCGCGCGCAAGAATAGCCAGCGGGGGATGAGGCGGTCGGCGGCGCCGTGCTCCGAGTCGAATAACCACCGGGCGGCGTGGGCGAGCCGGTTCATGGCGTCCGCAATTATAGCGAGCGGGACGTGTCTTACCTCCCGTTCGCAGGCCCTATTCGCGCCGTGATCACCGCTACGCGGCGATGCGGCGGGTGATCTTCTTCACTTTGTCGCTGAAGCGGGGTTTCCGGACGGGAACACTTGCTTCCCAAGGTTCTTCGACGCCCATCAGCGCGAGAGCTCCGCCGGCCAGCGCCATGTTCTTCATGAAGTTGATCATGTTGTTGTTGCGCGTCTCCGGATCGTCATTGCGCCAGAAGTCGTGCATGATGGGAGAGACTCCAGCGAGGAAACCCAGGAGCGCCGCGGCTCCCAGCTTCGGTTTCACGCCGAGCAAAACGCTGGCGCCGCCGATCAGCAGCGGCACAGCCGATAGCGTCACCGCCAACTCGGGCTGAGGCACGCCCTTGGCGCGCGCGTACGCGGCCATCGATTTGCGATTTTGCAGGTGGCTGATTCCGCTGTTGATAAAAAATCCGGCGAACATTAAGCGACCGATTAAAAAAGGAGCTTTCATTTCAATTCCTCCCCGCGGATCTCCGCCTGCGGATTTTCCGCGTCATCGACGAGTGCGCCCCGTTGGGATGAGAAAAGAGCGGTGGTGGTTGCAACCCGACTCGCTTGCAATCCGACCGCCGGTTCATGTTTCCAAAATCGTGTTTCCAAGTACATGTTTCCGCCAAGGTCGCGACAGGTTACGCTGCGGCCAGGAACTGCGGCTGTTTGTATGCGCCGATTTGCTCGAGCATTCCCAGCTGATCCCAGTTGTCCCAGCCTTCGACGATTTTTCCATCGACAATGCGCGCGATCGAAATCCCTCGACTGCGCACCGTGCGGCCGCTGGCGGGGAAGCCGAGACCATCTCCCGTATGAGTCATGGTGGCTGACCATCGCAGGACAACTTGGTCGCCGACGCCGAAGACGTCCTCCACTTTGACTTTGATATCCGGGAACGCGCCGCGAATTTCCCGAGCGAATTTCTCGAACTCTTCGGGCCCACGAATTTCCGCCTCCGCGCCTCTCTGTCCTCGGCCTATCGAATCCGGAGAAAGCAAGTCATACACGGTTTGCATCCGGCCTTCATTCCACACTTCCTGAAACCAGCGTCGCATGAGTTGAATATTTTCGTCTGCTGACATATGTGTCTACTCCTATCGAACGATTATCGGGCAGCCCACGTTAGCTCGCTGCCGTGGAGCGGGCAAGGGAAAATTCGAGCGGGTCCGCGCTTCCGAGTCGACCTGACAATCGCGCGGTCGCACTTGAAAGCTGATACCCCTCCCCCCCCCCAACATTTTTTTTGCTGTATCGGCCTAAAATCCTCATTTCATTGGAGTTGGCGTTGGTAGATATGAGCCGATCTGGGCAAAATCTTGAGCCATAAGGGCTTATGGCTAAAATCTTCCGGAGTAAGGACTTACCTTCGGTTTTTAGACTGCTGACCCGAGAGTTTTTGGCGAATTGGTTGGGAGAGCCCTCGCGCATATAGCGAGCTTGCTCGTTCTGAAATCCTCAGTAAAGGTTGTTCGTCACAAGAAGTGAGATTTTTTCTGTGGAAGGCTGTGGAAAAAGGAAGGGTGGAGTGTTTTTGCGCGGCTATGCTTCGCAGTCGGCGGACGGACGAATGCGTCCGTCGCTACGTGAGCGTCGTGCTGGCGGAAATGAAAAGCAGATTCCTCCACTCCGCCCTCGCATTCGCTCCGGCTCCGGTCGGAATGAGGGGTTTTCTTTGCAACCGAACCAGGGGTGCATTTCCCAGTTGTCCGCATTGTTATATAAGTATTTATATACAAATGATCCGTCTTGACGAAGGGATGAGCTGGAATGGCGAGACACGTACTTGAAGATTTGGGATTCTCGCCGGAGGAAGCGGCGGCACTTAAACTCAAGGCGGACCTGCATTCCAAGGTCGTGAAAAGCGCAGCCCGCTATTCGCAAAAGCAACTCCAAACCATCCTGGATGAGCCGCAGCCGAGAGTCAGCGATTTCTTGCGAGGCAAGATGTCGAAGTTCAGTCTGGAGATGTTAGTGATCTACGCCGAAAAACTGGGGCTGCGCACCGAGATTAAAACCAGGCTGATTAAAACCAGAAAAGCGCGGTCGCGCGGAGCCGCTGCTGGCTTGGCTCTCCTCTAATGGAGTGGGCTGACGATTGTGAATGCTTTGTGCGCCAAGGGACAGCGGAAGTTCACTCCGTCGCAAGCGGTGGAGCATCGGCGGTCGCTCGGGGCAGCTTGGGCATGGCGCCGATTGCGGCTAGAAATCGCGCGTTGTCGATCAATTGCCAGACTTCGACACACTTCCCGCGGTCGAACAGATGAAGCAGCACTCCAGGCACGACGACGAAATTATTGGTGGCGGCATACCCCATATATTCGCCTTTGTGCCGGGCATAGAAGGTATACCGGTGAGCCACTTTTTCACCGTCGCAGAAGATATCCTGACTATCGATTCTCCGGTCGGGAAACCCCTGCAAAATCTGCTGGAACTGCTCTCGCAATCCTCCGACACCGGGCTTTACGTTACCGAACCCGTGGTGCAGAACGCCCCGGTCATAAAGCGTCAGGTAGCCTTCCATGTCCTTGGCGTTGTAGCGCTCTGCCGCCAGTTGAACGGCCTTTATGTTCTCGTCTCTCGGCATCGGTGCTCCCTCGCAGCCGCTCCGTCTTGTTACCGGCGAATCGCTTGTGGAGGTTGCGTTTTGGCAACCTTGAAAGCAGATTCCGAATACCATCGAAGAAGCTGCCGAGTTTCTAGCGAGAACTGGAATTTCGGGAAACTCGTGAGGATTACCCTGCACAGGTCCACGGCCCGACCGCGAACGATTTCATCAGAAACTCGTGGAAGGTTACGAGCGACCCCCGACCTGATCCAATCCTCCATCTCGCCAGGTTTGTCGTGAAAGCTAACATAGAACGTTAACACCTCACGCCACCAATCATCTCCTATCAGGAACGCATCAAGCCGTTGGTTGGCGCGATCAGGAAGAAGTTGAACCAGATCCTTAGCCGCTAGGAATTCCTGAAACGAGAGGTGTGGAAATGACAAAATCGATCCGGTCGGTACGAGGAGACAGTCGGCTATTAACTCGCTGAGTAGTTCTCTGACCTCATTCTTTTGCATACCTGGCACCCTCTCGCGAACAGCCATCTGCACGTCCCGAATAGAGCAGTCGCGCTTCTTGTCAGCATGCAGGGTGCCGGCAAGATGGCTCAGGACGGCAATCTTTATTTGGGAGCCAATCTTCGACCCTCTGTTGATGTTCTTCGCGGCATCCCACCCACCGGCCAGTAATCGTACAAACATCTCGTATAGCCTCGGCCTGCTTTCAGGCAGACCTTCGTGACCATGTTTGTACACTGCGAGGATAAGGGTCCCCAAAAGAGGAACCTTCATAAGCGATGCTAGAGAAGGAACCTGTTCTATCTTGTCGTGGAAACCTAGGATTCTTGAAAGATTGCCGTCGAGCCATTTCTCAACGAGTTGGTCCACTTCGGTTTTATCAAACGGTTGTACTTCAAGACGTCGCAGCCACGAAAGCCATGGCCCACTGACGTGGTCACGAGCGGTCATCACTACCTGCGCTCTACTAGATGCCCCGGTTGCTGCTAGGTTCGCGATCTCAATCTGCCTAGACACTGACGGCACCTCATCTAGTCCATCGAGGTACAGTCTCAGAACCCAGCGCCCACTCGAGGTGCTTGCGTGAATATCCTTCCAGACCGCGATCAATTCGTCCGACCCGAGGAACGCGCTCTGAAAGGAGTCGAGCGGACCTTCGGCCAGTTTGTGCAGTTGGATGTATACCGGTAAGACGTTAGACGTTTTTTTCTCAAGTGATTCGAGATCCTGCAGAGCATTCCATCTACAAAACGAAGTCTTCCCATAGCCTGCCGGCCCGGTTATTAGAAGGGGTGCCATTGTCCGGTCGACGAGTCTCGTTCCAAACAACACCTTCTTCGATCCGTGAGCCGCCTTGACTGCAGATGGGATACGGCGGGAGAGATCGGAGACGAAGTAGAAATCGGGTAGCTTATCAGAGCGAATGAGGGCCAGCTCTTTTTTCTCGAAGTCGGTTTGACTGAGGGCGTTTGAGATGGCAATTTTCTCTCGGAGCTTCTCAATGAATGGAGCCCCAGCCTCAAGGAGTCTCACGGTCCGATCGTGAAAAATGGACGCGCCACCAAGGGGGACGGAGAGATCAGATCTGTTTCGTCCGGGTTGCTGCACATCGAAGTTATTCTTAATGCGGAACACGTTGAAGCTAGAGATCCACTCTTCCTGCAGATCATTTGCTGCGCGAAACGCTTCCTGCTGTAAGGCATCGGCCGGGTCGCCGTTCGCAGTCATGAACGAAGCTGCTACGTTTGCCAAATTGCGGAACGCATTAGCGATCCTGGCGCACTCGTCCTCCCGCATCGAATGGTGAAGGTCTTTCGCTTGGGGTAAGTGGAGCTTTAGTTCGTGCATCCGTAAAGTACATGCAAGCCGCGGCTGCACATATGGTGCTCCCCGGTTTGGGCCCTGAGTGACTGAGAAACCCTCCTTGAAGAGTAGGCGTGACACAGATGAGTCGCCTTCCAGTTCATCTCTTAGGGATTTGACGTGTGCGCCAAGAAATTTAACGTTTGCCAATAGGAAATCCGGCCAGTGGCGCTTAAACTTGCTGAGCAACTCGTTGCCGCATATGAAGACGATTTGGCCTGATCGCTGTTGAAGCTTTCCCCTCACAGACGAAATTGCTTGGGGCGAACACTCGTGAGGCGTGATTACGTAAACGCGCGCGACAGCCTGTGGTTGGCCCTGTTCATCGAGTTTTGGGGTATCTAACGATTGCTCAACCTGGTGGAGCACGTTGCGTGCGCCGGAGTTCGAGTCAGCCGAGCCTGTGATTTTGTCATTCTTGATAACGCAGGCATTCAGAATTACTTCTCCTAATGGTCCGGGCGAGCAGAAGAGAATGTCGCTGCCATCCTCTTGGGAACCGTGGGTTGCCCGGACGCTGGTGCATTCAGGCAGTCTAACCAGTAAAGCTTCTACTGCCCTCCGAAGAGCGTCCTCGTTCTCGAAACCCTCAATGAATCGCTTGAGATCATCGGTCACTGTAATTCCTTTGCGACTAGGTCCGACAAAATCTGCTGGCCCGCCGTCCATTTGCGCTCAGTATATCCGAGGCGGGCAAGAAGGGGCCGTAGTCCTTTACGCCCTCCAACTCCGCGTGATATCCTCAATAACGTCACCAAGATAAATCGAAACTAGAAGACAGGAGTGCACCAGGCAAGTGTTAGCCAGAGAGCACAAGAAATCCCTCATCGACCAGTACGGCACGCATCCCAGCGATACTGGGAGCCCTGAAGTCCAGATCGCGTTGCTCAGCGAACGGATTGGCCAATTGACGGAGCACTTCAAGACGCACCAGAAAGACCACGGCTCGCGCCGCGGCCTTCTCATGCTGGTCAGCAAGCGGCGTAGCTTGCTCGACTACCTGAAGAAATACGATACCGAGCGGTATAAGACGGTCATCACGAAACTCGGCATCCGCAAGTAGACGGAGAGGCAAGGTTTCAAAGGCAAGGTTTCAAGGTGGCAAAGTTTCAAGGTTTCAAAGGAACACCTTGAAGCTTTCGAAACTTTGAAACGTTGAAACCTTGTAACTTTCCCTTCAGCATTTCTGGAAATCCGTCTCTGGAGAGACGGTCCAGCATCGAGGAATTTTCCATACGTGCGTTTTCTAAGCGCTACATATATTTCTCATCGCATTGTTGCGGGTGAGGTGTGCCTTGTTGGGGATGGAGTCAAAATCCGACGTCAAAATCCCCACCCTAACGTCGCAAACGGCGCGACGTTAGGATGGGGCACCCGCTCTCTCATAGCTAACAGCTCGGAGCTAGAAGCTGTCTTTCCAAAGGAATGAATTATGAAACCAGAACCAACTAGCGTTACAGTCAATCTCGCCGGCGGTAAACAGATCTCATTTGAAACCGGAAAGCTCGCCAAGCAGGCTCATGGGGCCGCGGTTGTGCGGCTCGGCGAAAACGTTGTGCTTGCCACGGCTACTGCCAATCCCGACCCACGCGAGGGCATCGATTTTTTCCCGCTTACTGTGGATTACCGCGAGTACACCTATGCCGGTGGGCGATTTCCCGGCGGATTCATCAAGCGCGAAGGGCGCATGAGTGAGCGCGAAGTGCTGACCAGCCGGCAGATTGATCGGCCGGTGCGTCCCATGTTTGCCGAGGGATTCAAGTGCGAGACGCAGATTATTGCTTTCGTTCTCTCCGCCGACACGGATAACGATCCGGACGTGCTCGGCATCAACGGCGCGTCTTGCGCGTTGACGATTTCCGACATTCCGTTTCTGGGGCCTCTCGGCGCGGTGCGCGTGGGTCTGGTCAACGGGCAGTTTATTGTGAATCCCACGTATGACGAGATGCGCGAGAGCCTGGTCAACATCATGGTGGTCGGAACCTCCGACAGCATTGTGATGATCGAGTCAGGTGCCAAGGAAGTGAAGGAAGATACCGTGCTTGACGCGATCGAGTTCGGGCATACGGAGATCAAGAAAATCTGCGCGGCGATTAACGATCTGCGCGCCAAGGTGGGCAAGCCAAAGCGGAAGGTCGAGCCTCCGCAGTTTGACGATGCGTACTATAACGACCTGCGAGCCCGCGTTGGCGATGAAGTGGCCGACGCGCTCGACACTAAGAAGCATCCCAAGGCAGAGAGCTATACGCTGGTCAGGGACATCAAGAAGAAATTGGCAGCTACTCTGCCGGAAGATGATGAAGAAGCTAAGAAGAAGCTCTCGCACTACTACGAGGCGCTGCGCGAGCGCATCTTCCGAGAGCAAGTTATCAATCAGAAGCGTCGTCCGGATGCGCGCGCCTTTGATGAAGTTCGCGAAATCTGGATTGAAGCGGGGATCCTGCCCCGCACTCACGGCAGCGCCGTGTTCACCCGCGGTGAAACCCAGGCGTTAGTCACGACGACTTTGGGCACCAGCGATGACATGCAGCGGTTGGAAGGTTTCGAAGGTGAAGCCAAGAAACGATTCATGCTGCACTATAACTTTCCGCCGTTTTCGGTTGGGGAGGTTGGGTTTATGAGGGGGGCTGGGCGGCGTGAGATTGGGCATGGGGCATTGGCTGAACGAGCCATCTCCGCTGTATTGCCGACGGAGGAGAAGTGGCCTTATGCGATGCGCGTGGTTTCCGACATTTTGGAATCGAACGGGTCGTCGTCGATGGCGACGGTTTGCGGAGCGTCGATTGCGCTGATGGATGCGGGAGTTCCGCTGAAGGCTCCGGTGGCAGGAGTTGCGATGGGGTTGGTGAAGGAAGGCGAGCAGTATGCGATTCTGACCGACATCGCGGGGGCGGAAGATCATTACGGCGATATGGACTTCAAAGTTGCCGGGACTAAGGACGGCATCACCGCGCTGCAGATGGATATTAAAGTGGCCGGCATCACTTCGCAGATCATGCGCGAGGCGCTGGCGCAGGCGCAGCGGGGACGGTTGCACATTCTGAATAAGATGGAAGAGGTCATCACCACGGGGCGCGAGAAGATTTCCGACTATGCGCCGCGGTTCTATACGGTGCAGATCCCGGTCGACAAGATTCGCGATCTGATTGGGCCGGGCGGAAAGATGATTCGCAGCATTGTGGAGCAGACCGGAGTGAAGATTGACGTGGAGGATTCCGGGTTGGTGAAAGTGGCGTCGAGCGATCAGGCGTCGGCGGCGAAGGCGCTGCAGATTATCGGTGACATTACGGCGACGGCCGAGGTAGGAAAAACCTACCTGGGCAAAGTCACGCGGCTGGCGGACTTCGGCGCGTTCGTAGAAATTCTGCCGGGGACGGATGGGCTGCTGCACATCAGCGAAGTGGCGGAGCATCGCATTGCCGATGTTCGCGACGAGCTGAAAGAAGGCGATCAGGTGCTGGTGAAAGTGCTGGCGGTCGAAGGCAACCGCATCCGGCTGTCGCGAAAGGCGATTTTGAAAGAGCAGCGCGCGAAGATGGGGGGCGGGGAAGCGCCTCCTGCGGTGGCTGGCGTGGCGCCATCGGGCGACGGCGAGGAGCCGGCTTTGACGGGATCGCTGGTGATCGAGGGGGGCGGTGATTTTCCCGACGAGCCGGAGGGCGAGCCCAACTTTAACCGCGAGGGCGCGCCGCATGTCGGTGCGGGAGTGGGCGATCGTCCGCGCGGCGGCGACCGTGGAGGAGACCGCGGCGGCGATCGTGGCCGTGGGGGGCGTCCCGGCGGCGGTGGTGGGCGTGGGCGCGGGCGCGGCGGGCGTCCCGGAGGCGGTGGGGGCGGAGGTCGTGACCGGCGTCCTGGAGGCGGCGGTGGGGGCGGAGGCCGACACTAACTTTGCCACGTGTGACATGGAGAATCGACCAGGGGCCGCAACGAAAGTTGCGGCCCTTGTGCTTGGCAACTTGTGCTTGACAATCTTGACAGTAAGAACGTGGCACAACTTCCCGCAGACTATGTCCGGGCGAAATCGTTGGTTTGTCAAAGTTGGTTTGTCAAATATTGAACGAACGCGGCAGGTCGCTATTTTTTAGCCTGGAAATTGTTTCCTTCGGGGCGAGCAAGAAATACTCCTATCCTTCTGTAACGGCTGTGCCGGCGTCTGGTTTCTGGCTACAGCGTCCCCTGTAGTCGGCAAGAAATCATTCCTGACATGGAGAGGCGCAGGGCCGCGTAACTCCAATAAAAACGTGGAATTGCAATGTGAGCGGACGAAGTCCCGCGGCAACGGCGATTTGACGGCATGCCGTTTGCTATTCATTGTTCGAGAGCCGCATGGCTCCTGGAGGATTTCGTGAAAAATCGTATTCTGTCTCTCGCTTCTATCGCCACCCTGGCCATCGTCTTCGGTTCGATCTCCTGGGGCAGCGCGTTCGCTCAAACCACACCGTCCACACCGGCGGACCAAACGACGCCGCAAACCCAGCCGACACCGACACCTGACACACCGCCGACGCAACAGACACCGCAGACTCAGCCGGCGCCGACGCCAGAAGTTCCGCCTGCTTCGCAGCAGCCGCCTTCTTCTTCGACGCAAACGCCCGCGACTCCGTCGACGCAAACTCCGTCGACGCAAACTCCGGATCAGTCAGCGACGCCCAGCTCGAAAGACAACAGCGCCCCGGCCAACAGCACGCCGTCCGCGACCGCGCCTAATGCTGGCGCAACAGCCGGCGCGACTGCCGGTGCTGCGGATAGCCAGAGCTTTTCGGGAACGGTCGTGAAGTCCGGCGACAAGTACATGTTGAAAGATGACGCGGGCAAGACCTACGACATCGATCATCAGTCCGACGTTGCCAAGTTTGAAGGCAAGCGCGTCCGGGTGCAGGGTAAGCTGGACGACAGCGGCAGCAAGATCCTGGTGAAGTAGTCGCTGCCTAAAGTTCGTAAACTGAGTTAATGCACCGAGGACATGGGGTGATGAGCCCTGTGATCCTCGGTGACTTTTTTGCGTCCACTTCTGCTTTACTTTTCTACTTCATTTTTTCAGCGATGGTGATAACCCAACCTTCGGGATCCTGGAAGGCAAATTCACGCATACCATAGAATTGTTCTTTCAACGGCATGGTGATCTTGGCGCCGCTTTTCTTCACTGCTGCCAAGACCTCTTCGATCCCTTCCACTTCAATGAACAGCGTAAGGCTGCCGCCGATAGGTTTGGCGCCGAGCGCGGGATATTCTGCGGCGACGGCTTTCTGGTCGTTGAAGAAAATCTCGACGCCACCAGCCGTGACCGATCCAAATACGTAGGGCGGCTGATCGGGGACGGTGATGGCGGGTTGAAAACCAAGCACAGAGCGGTAAAACTCCATGCTGGCGGCGACGTCGCGGACGACAAGATTGGGCGTGAGTTTCTGGAATTTCATGGTGTCTCCTCTTTAATGTTTATGGCGGTGGGTGGGCGCGGCCTGCTACAGCTGGAGGCGCGTGCACACCGGGGCTGTGTGTTCGCAACGCCTCCATCCATGCTCCTTGCGAGGGGAACGCAGGTAGGGCCGCCTCATTGTCGGTGGCGCTGCCAGTGAAAAGGGCACACGCGCGGGGCCCGCGAGGTACGAGGAAGAGGATAGCATGAGTGTCAAGTTCCTGGTCACGGGGCGGTAGCGGAGCAAAAGCCTTTAACCGCGAAGTGCGCGAAGGAGGCGCAAAGGTCGCGAAGAAGACAAAATCGATATTAGGACTCTATCGACGGGAGTGCAGAATTGACATTGACGAAGAGAGATGCCGCGTTTTGGATCGAGAAACTGCGGCTTGAGCCGCATCCGGAGGGCGGGTACTTTCGCCAGACTTATCGTTCGGGAGTAGTGATTGCGCGTGAAGCATTGCCGGCGGGGTTTTCGGGAGCGCGGGCGGCTTCGACGGCGATCTACTTTTTGTTGGAGGGGAAGAATTTCTCGGCCTTTCACCGGTTGCAATCGGATGAGCTTTGGCACTTCTACGCGGGGGAGCAGCTGGTGGTGCACGTGATCGAGCCGGATGGGAACTATTTCCGGATTCTTCTTGGGCGCGATCTTGATGGCGGCCAGGTTCTGCAGGCGGCGGTGCGGGCGGGGTGCAGAACCTGG
>Ga0185299_10003643_pt1 | contig 19935 bp, 19 predicted proteins | sample PaiPotPPA55metaG_FD_128002 | JGI IMG/M metagenome (GOLD analysis project Ga0185299, IMG submission 128002) | Iron sulfur acid spring bacterial and archeal communities from Banff, Canada, to study Microbial Dark Matter (Phase II) - Paint Pots PPA... ...
GTTTGCTCGCTGATGAAGAGCTTTTCGGCAATTTCTTTGTTACGAAAGCCTTGGGCAACGTGCTGAACGATTTGCTTCTCGCGGTCACTGAGCAGCGATTTGCCGCGCTTTGATTCGGACTCATTGGAGGTCGAGAAGGCTTTCACGATTTCGCCAGTCATACGGTTATCCAACCAGATTTCTCCGGCGTGAACGCAGTGAATGCTCTTGACAAGGAGCTCCGTGGCAGACTGTTTCAGAACGACTCCGCGAGCACCAAGACGCATAGCGCTGACGACATCACGGTCATCTTCGGCGGCGGTCAGTACAACGACGCGGGTGGCGATCGTGTCGAAATTGACCTCCTCTAGGACGGCGAGGCCGTTCTTAATCGGCATACGGAGATCAAGGAGAAGCACATCGGGTTGGAGTTTAGCGAGGAGCTTTATACATTCCTCACCATACTGTGCTTCGCCAACAATGGAAATACTTTCGTCTGAACCAAAAGCTTCCGCAAACCATCGCGGAAGATCGCGTGGTCATCCGCAATGAGCACTCTGATATTCGATCGCTCTTTCGGCATCAGAGAAAAATGGTTCCTTTTAAGCCCACTAAAGCTCGGCGCCTGTCGAAAAACGCGATCTATGAAGGAATGGTTACCCACAGCACGCCGTCTTCAAAGGACTGGTTCGCTGTCCTTGCAGGCGGGCAAGTGCGCAGCCGGGTCAAGTCAGAGACGCAATCCGCCGAGCAAATACACTACTAACAGAATCATCAGCACAGTCCCGACGATCCCAAGGCCCCCTCCGGTGCCCCACCTGGAATAGCCGTAGTATCCGCCACCACCGCCGAACAACAGCACTAGAAGAATAATTAGCAGCAACATAAAAAGCCACCTTTCAGAGTGCGAATACCATCAGGATTTCTTTCCGTGCTAAGCACCCACGATAAAAAGTGAGTGCCGAGCAAGGACTTTATGCGTGTTGAAGCATCTCCGTCCGATACCTTGGGGCGAGTGCCTCGGACTTCGCTCTGAACTCCTCCTGCGCCGTCTCGTCGAGCATGGGCGGCGCCGTGGTCCGAGTCGCGACGGCAACGCCGACCTCCGCGAAGAAGTTCTCCTGGCCGGCTGCCGAGCAAATGCATAGCAGCCGCACCGGTTTTGCAGATGAGTTGCGGAACTGGTGCGGTGCGTTGGCCGGAATATGAATGGCCTCGCCCGTCCGCGCCACCGATTTAGCGCCCCGGAACGTAGCCTCGATTTCGCCTTCCAGAATGATGAACGTTCGATCTTGCTGAACGGCAGATTATTGCAGGGGCCAAGGTTAGGCTAAAGGAACTCAAGAGGTAGGGCAGGACCTAAGATGATCGCTCACGGTCCGCTGCAGGAGCTCGATTTATTGTTCTTGCGCTCAGGCACAACGCTTCGGCGGCCTCGCGAAGCGTGAGCAGCTTTTTCCCAACCGGTTGAGCCTGGCTTTTCGAGAGCGAGCCATACCATTTGCGGAACTAATCAAAAAAGCGGCTCCAACAAAAACGGAGAAATTGCATGCGACTATGTTCTTTGGTGGTACCTCAAGGAACGAAGCGTCGGGTCGTTAGACTCTCAGGGATTTCTTCCAGCTCTGATCTGAAGGTTTTTCAATCGGTCTTGCTCATCGTCAAGAATGCGAGTGATTTGTTCGGCGAGCTTTTGCAGTTTTTGAAGGTCTTCCTCAACCTCGGCCTCACCGCACAGGTCGCTCCACCGTCGCTTGTTTCGTGCGTTCATAAGAACAGACCGTCCGAATCCGTTGGCTGCTGACGGTCGATTGTCGCACTAAACTCCGGTTCATATACCGATATCTCCATTGTGTACGTTAGCGTACTGTAGATAAACTCACGCCGCGCTTAGGTAGCGAAAGCTCGAAAAACAATTAGGGAAACTGAACCACCAATTGAGTGGAGTCCGAGCGGCAGCAAAAGCATTGGGCGGCTCCGCGGAGCGCGAAGTCACCGGCGTGAAAAAGCGCGTCCTGTCGGCTGCTGGAAGAGCGGCGATTGTGAAGGCGGCGAAGAAGCGGTGGGCGAAGGTTAGGAAGGAGGCGAAGAAGGCTTAACAACGCAATAGGATCGCTGACTACCTAGCTCGCAAGCCTTAACGTCTCGGATCGTTGACTGAACATAACATCGGCGTAAACTACCCCGTAGGTAAGCAGGGATTCCTGAACCGGGACCGCTATCGCGCAGTTTCCGGGCACTTGATTCGGGGACGTCAGCCGGGTGAAGACCTTTGCCGATCAAGAGGAAGTCTAGGAGAGAAAGTGACGGTGTCGAAAGCGCAATTGCGCAAGGCCATGCACCTCGATTCCCAGTCTCTTTCGTCACGTTGGTTACGAAAACTAGCTCTGCAATCTGAGAACGGACGGCCTTCCAACTGAGCGTACTTATCTTCCCAGACCTTGTAGCAGCATGACAATGCTCGACAAATCGATACCTGTCTCTTTGCCTGAGGCTAACAAGTCGGCGAAGTCTTTCTTCTTGGGGTTGCTACTACTTTGCGCAGGTGCGCTGATGTATGAAGTAATCCTGACTCGCCTTCTGAGCGTTGTCTCTTGGTACTACCTTGCCTTTGTGTCGGTTTCGATGGCGATGTTCGGAATGACCGTAGGAGCCCTTTTCGTACATTTGCGCCCTGACGTCTTCGCGGAAAAGCTGATACCTCGCCGAACTTACCAAGCCACGTTGGCAGCAGCAATCTCGATGCCCGTTGTCTTACTGACTATGCTGGCCATTCCACTCGACCTGTCCCTCGCCCTGCAGACCGCATACAGCTTTCTGTTATTCTCAACCGTGATTGCCGTTCCGTTCTTCTTCTCGGGCATAGCTGTCTGCATCTCGCTTACCAGGGCGCCGTTCCCAATGGGGCGGATCTACTTCACTGACCTCGCCGGTGCCGCTCTTGGATGTATCGCTTCGGTGGCGCTCCTTCGACTCATCGACGCACCTAGCGCGATATTCGTGATTTCGGCCCTACTGTTCGTAAGCGCCGCGGCCTATGCCAGTTACGCGAAGGAGACACACAACCTCAAGGCGTCGCTCTACTGGGCCGTGGCCATGTTGGCCCTTGCGGGACTCAATGCTTCTACGCTCTATGGCATTCAGCCCATATGGTCCAAGGGCGCCATCGATCGCCGCACGAACCTAGAGGCTGAGCTATGGAACCCAATTTCGAAGGTTCGCGTGTTTCGGCCAAAGTGGGCCCCCCCACTTATGTGGGGACCCAGCTCTCGAATGCCTAAGTTCGAACTGGAAGAAATCATCTTGGACATCGATAATGACGCTGAGACGGCGATCACCCATTTCCAAGGCAACCTCGCGCCCCTGCAATTCCTTCGCTACGACGTCACCTCCCTGGGCGCTCAGCTGCGGTCTGGTGGAACGGCGGCCATCATTGGCGTTGGTGGCGGTCGAGACGTAATGAACGCCGCCGTGAACGGGTTTCGCCGCATCGTGGGCATCGAAGTAAACAGCGCAATCGTGGAGTTGACTTCCAAGCGTCTCGAATCGTTTTCCGGCTTTAGCAAGATCCCTGGTTTTGAGTTACACAACGACGAAGGCCGTAGCTATTTGACCAGGTCAGGGGAACGTTTCGATCTGATTCAGGCTTCTCTGGTAGATACTTGGGCCGCGACCTCCGCCGGCGCGATGACCTTGAGCGAGAATGCCCTGTACACGGTGGACGCCTGGCGGGTTTTTTTCGACCACTTAAAACCTGGAGGCATCATCACCTTCAGCCGCTGGTTTTCGGGGAACAGGACGAACGAGACATATCGCCTTTTCTCGGTGGCCCAGGCCATGCTGCTCTCTGAAGGCGTAACCAACCCGGGAGACCATCTCGCTCTGATTAAATCCGGACAGGTTGCGACGCTACTCGCTAGCAACCGGCCCTTTACAGACCGTGACATTGGCAAACTTAAGGCTATCTCTTCTGAGATGGACTTCACACCGATCGTCATGCCAGGAGAAAAGACCGCCGTGCCGGAACTGCGAAATATCTCCACCATTCGCACTCTGGAAGAGATGGCCGCGTTACAGAACGCAAGTGATCTCGACTACTCGCCTACATACGACACGTCGCCATATTTCTTCAACGCCGTCCATCTTCGGAAGATACCCTATTTCATCCGCACCCGTAACCAAGACTCGAACATCCGGGCGATTCTCTTTCTGTTGGCTTTCATGTTGGCGGCCCTCATTCTAGTCATCTCTACCGTCGTATTACCTGCGAGGCTCCTGGTGAAACGGCAAAGCGGCGGCCAGACTGCCCCGTCGGGAGGCATCGCCTACTTCATCGCCATCGGACTGGGATTTCTGTTGGTCGAGATGGCCATGATGCAGCAGCTATCTGTCTTTCTCGGGCACCCGATCTATTCAATGGTGGTGGTCCTCGGCGGCCTGATTCTGTCGGCCGGGCTGGGCAGCCTGGTTTCAGACAGCTGGCCGGTGAAGTCGACCTGGCATTGCCGAATCCCGGCGCTTGCGGTGTCCCTCTTGGTGGTCCTTTATTCCCTTGCAGTCCTGCCAGTGATTCACGCTTTCATCGCCGGGGTGCTTTGGGAACGTGTCTTGGTGTGCCTGGTCCTGGTGTTTTCTTGCGGTTTCTTGCAGGGTTTCTGCTTCCCTGTCGGCTTGCGCTGGATGACTGCATTATCACAGGAAAGGAACCTCCCCTGGATGTGGGCCTTGAACGGCGCAGCGGGAACCCTCGGCAGCTTCGTAGCGATCATCATATCGATGGACAGCAGCATCGGGACATGCGCGTTGACCGGCGCGGCGTGTTACCTTCTCGCCGGTTTGGTGATGCCGCCTAAGCGGATTGGTCAGGTGTGGCGCTGAGGGCACGTGCCCAGTGCCAATCAAGAGCCATTAAAGTCACAAAAAATGAAGAGTTCTTTAGACCGGTAGACCGGTAACCCACCGTTCCACTACAAACTACCTCAGATCCGAAGTATCAGAGTCGGATTCGCTATCGAACCCGGTGCTTCATGGGCTCTAAAATGACCGCCTTTCGTAATTTCGAGGTGTACGACACTTCTAAATTTGGGTTTCTACGCTCAACAGCGGGAACGCTGGCACCGCTTTAGGACATTCAGCCGCTGTCGACGTGAAAGGCGCGAAGAAGCGCGTGCTATCTGCGGCGGGAAGAGCCGCGATTGCGAAGGCGGCGAAGAAGCGGTGGGCGAAGGTTAGGAAGCAGGCGAAAAAACTAGCGGGATAGCTGAGGCCCAGATCCTGTTCCTGATCTTCTTGGTACCTTGAAGCGGCGGTCTAATCCTGCTCGCAGTCGTGCAGTGGGCATTTCCGCGCTTTATTAATCAGGCCCGTCAGTAGGCTCGGCAGAATCGTTGTAGTGTATTTTCGCGGTGCGCCGGGATTCAGGGTCAGTTCGTAAAAAGGCCAAAAGTTGTCATGAAGACCGAAGTCCGTCATGCATGGCTTTCAATTACACACGTTCTGAAAATATGAGGCGTCGGCGACCACCGGGCCCGGGTTGCACGGGATAGCTCTCAAATACTCGTAAATCGCGTGAAGTTCATGCTCGGTCATGTTCTGGAAGGTCGGCCATGGCATGACTTGGAGAAGATCTCCGTTGAAGGGGGGCTCGAAGCAGTTAGGCGGAGTGTTGGGGCCGGTACAATTCGGGTGAACATGATCAAAGTCTGTGCCATGCCTCAAGATCTGAAGAAACTGTGGAAAGGTGTGGCCACCTTCAGGCAGTCCCGTATTGTCCGGTGTCAAGTTGCGGGAGTAAATGTGCGGCACTGACCCGATCGGACCGAAATCTCGGCCTCCTGCTAAATAAGTCGCCCGGTTGACCTTTTGCGTCCCGTCAAAGAATGTGGAGAAACGGAGGTACGGGTTTCCACCCCGGCTGTACTGGGTGGATGGGTCGACGGAGTGGCAACCATTGCAGTCGGCCTGGGCGTTGACAATGTAACTTCCCAAGCCGACGAGGTCATGGTTTTTGTTTTCAAGATTGAGAGGAACGGGAACAATTTCGAAACCGATTGCAATCTTCGATTGTTCGCCATCTCCATCCCCCTGCCACGCGGAGACACCCCCAACCCTTGCACCAATGAGAATCCCGCCAAGGAGGCTACGACCAATTTGACGCTCGTGAGCGATTTAATGTTCGTGCCTCCTTGCCTCAGCTTTAGCAGTAATCCGAGATATGTGGCGATAATCGCAGTTCTCGACAACAACCTCGTTCAAGTCGGGCGTGGTCTAGTCGTTATCGTGATCCGATCCGAGCTTCCAGGCGTCAGCGCTAGTCGTGTTTAAGGTGGGCTTTGTGGCTCCGGGAGGAGTGATTTCAGCAACGACCACGTGGATTGCGCGGCCACCATTAGTCACTATCAGCATGAGTTTGATGACTCCGCTGGAAAGGCCTGGAGGAACCGGCGCGTTCAGATCTATTTCCGCGCTGCCCGTGCAATCCGGATTCACCTTGTACGTTCCGGTCTCGCCCGTTGAAAAATGAAACCCCGTCATGGCATTGCCGTTGCTGGGCTGGGGCACGCCAGCGGTTATCACGAAATCCGTCTGCGTGAACTTGCCAGCGCCGTCGTAGTGCGTTATGCCTATCCCTTTTATGGGGCTGGTGGTGCCATCGGGATTAGGCTGGTCTCCCTGGATTGTAAAACCATAATCGCCCTTGAGAGTGGCGTTGCTACAGCCATCGTTATCAGCCGCGGCCGCGACGACATTGAGCGCAAGCAAAAGGATCAGCACCGTCAGGAGCCTACCCAGGAGCAGCATCGAGGTACTCACAATTGCGGAAGTTTTCAAGTCTATTTTTTTCATGGGACCTCCTTTTTAAGGTCTATGGGCGAACTATGTCCGGGTTGGGGTTAGCCCCCAGACCCGCTTCTGGAGGCATCGAAGGAAGTCTCTACATTGAGCGGTCGTGGAATGCAATGCACCAGCGCTCACTTGGCACTCAACTGGAACTCATCCCGCAACTGACTGAAACGAAGGCCATAATCTGAGGCTCCCCAAACTCTCAGCGAATTCCACTCCAGCCGTGGCGAACTATGGAAGCCGCCCAATGCTGCCGGGCCCCCCACCCTGGTGTAAACTTCCGCACCAGGCTGGTTCCCAATGGAAACCGCGATGCCCAACTGCGTGCGAGTCGGGGCCTTTGAGTTTGATCGGAAGGCGGGCGAGCTCCGTACCGAACATCGGAAAGTTCGTCTTCAGGAACAACCCTTCCAGATCTTGCTGATGTTGGTGGAGCGGTCGGGCGGTTTGGTCACGCGCGAAGAGATCCAGAAGAGGCTTTGGCCAAACGATACTGTGGTGGAGTTCGACCACAGCATTCATACGGCAATCAACAAGCTGCGGCAGGCATTCGGGGATTCGGCCGAACATCCGAAATACATCGAAACCGTGGCGCGGCGTGGGTATCGGCTGATGTTGCTGGTGGAGCGAGTGCACACGAGCCCGGCCAGCCCACCACTCGATGTGCCTGCTACGCCGGTGCCGGAACCGTCCGCCTCAAGTCTAAGTGGCAAAAGAGTTTCACATTACCGCGTGCTGGAGCTGCTGGGTGGCGGGGGCATGGGCGTGGTGTACAAGGCGGAAGACCTGAAGTTGGGCCGCCGCGTGGCCCTGAAGTTTCTGCCGGAGGAGATCGCCAGCGACGGGAAGGTTCTGGAGCGCTTTGAGCGTGAAGCGCGAGCCGCTTCCGCGCTTGACCATCCCAACATCTGCGCCATTTACGAATTCGGCGAACACGAAGGGCGTCCCTTCATCGCCATGTCACTGCTTGAGGGCCAAACCCTGCGGGACCGGATGGCTGCGAGGGCAGCGCCGCTGGCGACCGACGAATTGTTGAACCTTGCGATTCAGATCGGGCATGGCTTGACTGCAGCTCACGAAAAAGGCATCACTCATCGTGACATCAAGCCGGCGAATATTTTCATTACGAATCGGAGCGAAGCCAAGATTCTGGACTTCGGTTTGGCGAAGCTGACGGACGCAGGAGATCTCGAAGGCCTCCGACACCAGGAAGGACGATCGCGGGAGCCGCAAACCGCGACAGTCAACGACCTTAGTCTCTCGGTGACCGGTGTGGCCATGGGCACGGCGCCCTACATGTCGCCAGAGCAGGTTCGCGGCGAGAAACTGGATGCTCGCACGGACCTATATTCTTTTGGCTTGGTGGTCTATGAGATGGCGACGGGGACGCCGGCATTCAGCGGGGACACGTTGGCTGCGCTTCACGAGGCAATTCTGAATCGTACGCCCGTCCCGGCGCGGGAGTTGAATCCTGAACTTCCGCCCAGGCTCGAAGAGATCATCAACAAGGCGCTGGAGAAGGACCGCGGCCACCGCTACCAGCGTGCAAGCGAAGTCCGCGCCGCCCTCGAAGCCGTTCAAACGCAGCCCGGCGCATCTTCCTCCGCCATTCCCGCTTCCGCCTCCCCAGTGAGTTCCGCCAGGAATAGCCTGTGGATTCCCGGCGTCATCGCCCTGGCTGTCCTTGCCGCCGCTCTATTCGCCGCCAACACCAGTGGTTTGCGTGACAGGGTATTCCATCGCGCCTCCGCTCCCGCCATTCACTCACTAGCCGTGCTCCCCCTCGAAAATCTGTCCGGCGACCCTCGACAGCAATACTTCGCTGACGGCATGACCGAGGAACTGACCACCGAGCTGTCCCAAGTCAGCTCTTTGCGCGTCGTCTCGCGGACCTCGGCGATGCGGTATAAGGGAACACAGAAGTCGGTCCCGGAGATTGCACGAGAGCTGAATGTCGACGCCGTGGTTGAAGGTTCGGTCCAACGCGAAGGTGATCGCGTCCGCATCATCGCGCAATTGGTGCAAGGTCCCACCGACACGCACCTGTGGGCCAAGGGTTACGAACGCGATTTCCGAGATTCGCTCCGCCTCCAGGACGAAGTCGCGCAGGCTATCGTCGCTGAAGTCCAGTTGAAACTCACCCCGCAGGAAAGGGCCCGCTTTTCCCGAAACGAAGTCATTGATCCTGAAGCCCACGAAGACTATCTCCGCGGCCTCTTCTACCTGAATCGCCGTAACGGTCCTGACGAACGAAAAGCCATAGACCTGTTCCAGGCCGCCATCAAGAAGGATCCAGCTTACGCGGCGGCCTACGCTTCCTTGGCGGATTCCTACCGGCACCTCATATTCAACAGCAACACCGCTCAAGCGGACGTTATTCCTCAATCTGAGGCTGCCGCGAAGCGCGCCCTCGAGATTGACGGCCAGCTTGCCGAAGCCCATGCCTCCCTGGGCTTCGACCTGGGGAGCTACGATTGGGATTGGGCGGGCGCCGAGAGAGAATTTCAAACCGCGCTCCGACTGAATCCAAACTCCTCCTACGCACGCTCCTACCATGCACATCTCCTTCGCGAAGAAGGCAGGATCGAGGAATCGATTCGCGAAGGTCGGCGAGCAGTCGACCTCGACCCGGTGTCCGCGGACGCGAGTTTTATTTTGGCGCAGTCCCTATATGAGGCGCGGCGCTATGACGAGGCAGTCACCCAACAGCGCAAGACCTTGGATCTCGATCCGCGCTTCTGGCCCGCGCATCTCTACGCCGGCAAGGCGCTCGCCGAACAGGGGCAGTTTCAGGAGGCCGTCGAGGAATTGAAAAAGGCGGGAGACTTCTCGGCAGAACCCTACGCGACGATCGGCTACGTTTACGGCCGAATGGGCCGTGCCGCGGACGCCCGCAAAGTGATTGCGGATTTGCAGGAGCAGTCAAAGAAAGGCTATGTGGCGCCCACCAACTTCGCGAAAATCTATATTGGTCTCGGCGACAAGGATCAAGCCTTCGCCTGGCTCGAAAAGGGCTATCAGCAGCGCGATTACTGGATGGCGTTCCTCAAGAGCGATCCCATGTTCGACTCTCTGCGCTCTACCCCCCGCTTCCAGGACCTGGTCCGCCGAATCGGCTTCCCTCAGTAAACTCTCCTGTTCGTTGAATGCTCATTATCCGAGTCCAGAGCTTCTGCGCGGTCCCATGAAACTGGACACTCTGCTCTCCCTCGGCATCGAGATCGAAGCGGTCTGGGACCCGCTGCGTTCGGATCCCCAGTTCGCTGCAGCTTCGGCGCATCGGCATCCCACCGTAGCTTGTTTGATCAGCGTAGCCTATATTTAATTTCCTCCTCCGGGCACCTGAAAAGAGGTGGGCGATGAGGGTACATTCTGGTCTTCTGATTGTTCTGGCAGCGGCGCATTTCTTGGCTTGTACGAGCCCGGCCTATCCGCAGGGAAGCACAGCCGTGGCGCAGTTGAACGGCACTGTGCTGGACGAAAGCGGAGGCACCGTCAAAGGGGCCGCTGTCATTCTGCGTCAAACGGACACGAATCGTTCCTACAAGACCACCTCGAACGATTCTGGATACTACGCCCTGGTAGACCTTCCCCCGGTGCACTACGAACTGACGACCGCATTTAAAGGCTTCGCCACAACTGTACGCAAAAGCATCGAGCTGTCGGTCGGCCAGTCCGCTACGATCGATGTCACCCTTAAGGTGGCGACCCACGGCGAGACAGTTGTGGTCACTAGTGAAACCCCCACGATCGAGCCAACCAAGACCGAAATCAGCCAGGTCATCAACACGCAAGAAATCAGTTCCCTCCCCATCAGCGGGCGATTGTTTACCGACTTCGCGCTGCTGACTCCCGGCGTTGCCACGGGCCGGACGGGCCTGCAATCAACCTTCACAGAATTCGAAGTCACGCGCGTCTCATTTCGCGGGATGCGCGACCTCAGCAATCTAGTTACGGTAGATGGCGCGGACACCATCAACACCGCAACCAGTTCGCAGCGCTCTACGCCGCCCCAGGAAGCCATCTCTGAATTTCGTGTCGTTAATAGCAGCTTTGGCGCGGAGTACGGGCGCGCACTCGGCGGGATCGTCAACATCGTGACCAAGTCAGGCGGCAATGAGTTTCATGGTTCGGTGTACGACTATCTTCAAAATAACGCTACCGACGCCCGCTCGCTCCTGCAGCCAGCGCCGCAATCAGACGCTCTGCGCCAAAATCAATTTGGCGCAGCAGCAGGCGGCCCGATCAGGAAAGACAAGATCTTTTTCTTCGTGAATTACGAGGGCCAGCGCCGCGGGGAGTCTCCCACTTATCCCACCACGCTCCTGGAACCGGTGCTGGTATTTTCCAACACGGCTCCATTCGCGCCAACTATACAAACAACAAACCTGGCTCTCATCAATCAGGCGAAGGAAGCCCTGGGAATCGCTCCGGAAAATACCAACATCCTGAAGACGAAGGACAACGATTACGGCATCGTCAAAGTGGATGATCAGATCAACGCGGACAATCATTTGACGATCCGCTATAACATCGAGGATGGTCGCGACCTGAACCAACTGGTGGGCAGCACGCTGGATGGTGGCGGCATCGGCGCACCCAGCAGCGGACGCGACGTGTACCTCCGCGATCAATCGCTGGTGGGCACTGTGGCGACCACGCTGAAGCCCGATCTGGTGAACAGCGCGCTCGTTCAATATGCGCGGCGGCATTACAACTTCCCCGGCGTCACGGGCCAGCCAAACCTCGACATCCCCAACACGCTCTTGTTCGGAAACAACTTCGGTGTCATCGAAGCGATCTATGAAAGCCGCGTCCAGGTGTCGGATTCGCTGACGGAGGTGAAAGGCAACCACGTCGCGAAGTTCGGCGGCGATTTCAACTACGTGAACAATTTCGCTGTTGTTCCGGGATTTACACCGATGCGAATCGTGCTGCCGGGGATCAACTGTCTGGTGGATTTTGCGAACTTCGTGAATCCGGCCGCCGATGTTCCCTCGGCACCGACCGATGGCCCGTGTCCCGTTGCGAACCCTCCCTTCTTCCCCGCCCAACCAGGCCCCAACCGGGTGAATGATCCATTGAGCGGCGTGCCGATCGTATTCTGGGGAGCGCCAGTCGGCACTGTCGCTCCCGGTGGCCCGGGACTAAATCCTGGTCAACTTCCGACCCCACCTCCGATTCCGACGGATTGGAAGAACGCTTATCTGCCGTCCGAGGCGGCGAACTTTTCCGAGACGCTGGACCACAATTATTACGGGCTGTTTGCGCAGGATCAGTGGCGGCTGCGGCATAACCTGACCATGAACTACGGCATTCGTTACGATGTTGAGTCGGGGCTCTCGAAACAGATCAACCCGCACTACAACGGCATCCAGCCCCGGATTGGCTTCGCTTATTCGCCGGATAGCAAAACCGTGATTCGCACGGGGTTTGGGATTTATGATGACCGGTACAACCTTTCGTTTCTGTTAAACACGCAGCTCAACCGTCCGGTGATCATCCCCGGCGAGACGCTCCCGGGCATTGCAGAGGGCGCGAACACCGCGACCTCGGTTCTGAACCAATTTACACCCGGGCCGTTGGGGCTTCCTTCACAGGCAGCGGCCACATTGGTCACCACGGGCCAATTTCCGGATCAATATGTTACCGGTCCGTGCCCTCCATCGTGCACACTGGGCGCTGGAATGGTGGAACACAACAGCAAGATCCCGTATTCCGAACAGGCCAATCTCGAGATCGACCGGGAAATCGGACATGGGCTCACGGTGAGTGGCGGCTACCTGTGGACCGCGGCTCATCATCTTGTACGCGCCGAAAACTTGAACGTCTGCCCGCCCTTCGGGGCACCTGCAACAACCACCGTCCCCGGAGTGACTCCTGGCACCCCAAATTGCACGCCACCGCCGGCGCCTCCTACCGGCTGGCCTACCGGGAAGGCGTATTTTGGCGCTCCGGGTATTACAGGCGGCCCGGCATACAACAATGCCGGTCTCCTCTACTACACGGACAATTCCGGCAGTTCGGTTTATAACGGCGTGACGCTGCAGGTGATCGAGAGGTTTGGTAACGTTTTTAACTTGAACGCAAATTACACTTTTTCGCACACGCTCGATGACGGGACATTTACCACATTCGTCAGCGCGCCGCAGGACCTCTATGATCGGTCGCTAGAGCGCGCGAATTCGAACCAGGACTTGCGTCAGCGATTCATAACGAACTTTACGGCGACCGCGCCCAGCGATAGTATCCTCCGCAACTTCGCGCTGAGCAGCATCGTCACATTGCAGACGGGACGGCCCTTCACGATGTTCGTGGGATTCGACTCCAATGGCGACACGAATCCCGTGACCGACCGCGTTGGAGACCTGGGCAGGAATACTTACTACGGCGACCATCTCTACTCATGGGATCTACGCGTCTCTCGTTATTTCCAGATTCGGGAGCGATTGAGACTTGATCTGATGGTTGATGCGTTCAACCTGCTCAACCGGCCGAACGTCGACGAGGTGACCTCCGTGTACGGCGCCGCGGTTCTATGCGGAGGCACAGCGACTCCGAAGAACTACAAGGATGCGGCCACGCTCCAGACCCAGGCGCAGGCCCTCGCTTTCGACACCAGAACCGGAGGACCCACGTGTCCTAACCTGACGCCGATACCGAGTCCGCCGGTTCCGAATGGGCTCTTCGGCACGCCGAGGACGATGCTCAACCCACGGCAGTTCCAGTTCGCGGCCAAGCTCTTGTTCTAAGTTTCAACCCGAGGCTGGCCACGGAACTCAATTTTGCGGCCGACCCGGCGAGGTGCAAAGTGTCAGGGCTCGCATTGTCCTTCCGTATCAATCGCGCGGACTTCTGGCGCTGAGTCAAGTTCTTGAAGGCAGAGACTCAGGCCTCAGGCGTTTTGCGACCGAGGGCCTGCCCTGTCTCACCCACTTTAGGACTTCGCCTTGAGCGCCTCGTCGAAGTCCTGGGCGTCAACTCGCGCTTGGCTCGCTGAACCCCGGCTTTTTGGTACTCCAGTACCATTCGCACCGGGGCGAAAGAGCAGTATCCTTATTACTGTATCAAGAGTGGCGGCGCTTTCAGCCGTCCAGCAACCGAGCCGACAGGCCACGGTGCTCCCTCGAAAGAGGATACGGCCACAGGGGCAAAAACCTACCTGAGCGTCTCCCAAACTAAACTTTCGCGGGCATCTTTCTCCTTGGAGGATCGATGTCTTCGCATGATTTGTTTTCAGTCTCCGGTAGTTCGCCAACGCGCAAAAAGAAAACCGCAATTCGCCAGTGGGATTTCCGCGTGGAATTTCACGGCGCAATCGTTTTGCTGGTACCGCTGACCAGGCCTGGCTGCGCCTGGGCCAATAAAAACATCGGTGCAGATAATGGATTCCAGCCGTATTGGCCTACGGTTATTGTGGAGCCGCGCTACCTCGACCAGATTTTGGGCGGCATCAAAAAATGTGGCTTGGTGGCGCGATGAAGAACGAACAATCCTCCATCGCCTTTCGCGTGCCGGATTTTATCGACGCTGACGGGATCGAGCACACCGACATCGAAGTGATCGTGGAGATGCACGGCGATATTCGCGACAGCGTTCAGCTTGTTAAAACGCTGGAGCGCCCATTGACGGAGCGCAAAACGAAGGCCGCGAAACGGAAAATCTCTAGCCGCACGACCGTACTGGCGTAGTTCGAGGTCGGTCATTCTACGGAGGCGTTCGCGGACTTGTTCGATGTTCTCTGGCTCTGACTGAACTAGGTTGCGGGCTGAGAGCGCGATCCTGGACGGAGAGATCGTCTGCCTCGACGCCAACGCGTGCAGCCAATTTAAGGAGTTGCTGATCGAGTGCGCGAGCGTAAGTTTGTTGAGCGACGCCTGGCACAAGCCCGTCGCGCTGCACCCCCGACTAGAAGCCGGGGGGTGCAAGCCAGAACGGTGAGAGTCAGCTAAAAGGTCGGTCCGGCAGGAGCTGCGCAAGGGTATGCCGGAAATCGGTTAGGGTTGAAAGTTGCAGCGTCGCGGCCTCACTGGCCGTGATCATCGTCGCTGATGGGTTTGTGAAGCCAAGGAGTGAAACGAACGTCCGATCCGCTGGCCGTCGTGCATTGTAACCCACCGGGACCCGCAGCACATCCCCAGTAGTTCTGGGTAGCATCGACCGTGCCGGTGCAAACAGTAGCCTTGTCGAACGCGCAAACGTCGGCGACGCCAATCTTGCCACCCAGCAGATCGTTGAGATGTACGTCAACCGGTGCCGGAGTGTTGATGGCAATGTCCACGTCCTCATCACGGATCACGTTCTGAGAAATGACGGTGCCCATAACGGGAGAACCTCCCCCACCGCTGTTAATGTTGATGCCCACATTACCGGGCGTGGCCGTGTCCGCCTGGTCCGCCAGGTTTCCGGCAATGAAGTTGCCGATGATCATGTTCCCGTCCATGTCGTCCGCGGGAGCGCCAAAGGCTGGGCCCACGTGCGTATGGAGAGCAACGCCGCCCAATCCATTACCGGTCAGCTTGTTGTGGATGATTACGTTATCCGACGTTCGGCCTGGGCCGTCGCCATCAGAGAAAAGCCCTACCCCCGAGCCTCCAATTTTCACGCCGTTGTCAGCAGAGATGTTGTCGGCCACGGTGTTGTGATCCACTCCAAAGTGCGGAGCAAAAAAAGGTCCACTCGAGCCTGTGGGCGGATGCGACGCCAGAACGATGCCGCACTCCAGCGGATTGTTCTTGACGATATTGTGAGTGAGCAAATTGTGATGACTTTCCGCGGTCTCGTCACTGATCAGGACGCCATCGGCATTGCCGGTAATAAGGTTGCCGGAGATGATCGAGTTCGACGTGCCGATCAGATGAAGCGCGCCGCCGCAGTCACCCGTTTCATCGTTCTCGTACATGCCGCTGCCAGGCTGGCCAGGGCAAGCCTCGGGCGCTCCCGTAAATGACAAGCCTGGGACGGCATCATTGTTCAAAATGTGATTGTCACGGACGGTGACATCCGAAGCGCTCACGATCAAAATCCCTTCATATAAAGCGTTCTTCACTGTGAATCCTGCGATGGTCACGTCCGCGAGGCCGTGATGGTCGAAACCGTCCACAAAGATGCCATGAGCTAGGTTCGTGGCGTCTATCACGGACTGACCGGCGCCGGCGCCGAGGAGCGAAAGCGGAATTCCAATCACAACCTCTTCTTTGTAAGTCCCGGCTTCAACATTGATGACCTCTCCGGAAGAGGCATTGTTGACGGCCGCTTGGATGGTTGAGAAGCAGCCATTGGAGCCATTGGGGTTGACGCAAAGGGTCCACGCCGCGGCGCTCTCAGAGAATGCCGCGAACAGAACGATGGAACAGACGATTACCCAGGGGCGCAATCGAACTAGCAGCATCGACGATCTCCTTTTTTTAGCGGCACAGCCATTTCGGAAGCATTGAATCAATGGACGCTGGGAGTCCACTTCACGATTCTTTTTGCAAATGGCGCCTGTGCTGCTCGATGGGGAAAGATTCCGTTGGAAATTCCGGATTGAGTTCCGGCTGGCGCATCATACGCTTCTGCTGCTGTGGAATACAACAATTCTGCGGCGGGAATCTCGCTCGCCAGAAAGTATGTCCACGCGCAGCCTGACGCTTACGACGAGCCTGCAAGTACATTCATTGGTCACCGCCCACGGCTGGGTTGTCTGTGCAAGCGCGGACTACGTGTTCGTGATCGGAGTGCGGAAGGTAGTTTTGGTGGAATTCAGGGCGCCGCAAGCCGTCGTGGGACAGAATCACCAGGCCGGTACATATAAGAGGTAGGGATGAGCTACGATTCGCGCCCTCTCTTCCGTTAAGAGCCCCAGATTCAACAGCAAGCAGACATCGCAGACTGTTCCGCGTTTTGATTTCGAGGCTTGTACAGACGCCTGCTGGCAAGTGCACAAGAAAATTCTCGAAGTGGTTACACCCGGGTACATCGTCTGCCCAGGAAATGGCGAAGCCGACAGCGCATACAGTCTGGTGCGAAAGAAGGCATATGGCGTGAAGAACGAGAAGACCAGCGACAAAAAGGTCGGCAGATGCAGAGCCTTCAAGAAGTTCGTCGGGGAATTTCACTTCGACGAAGGCGAGCCTTTAGACGCGATTGTTGTCGGAGTGTTGCATCCGAGTCGCTGGCAGTCCCCATCGGGACTAGTTCGTTTCATCGAGTCAAAGTGAGCGGAGAATTTCCCGTCCTCCAGATCGGACACAGCAGATGGTCCACAGACATTAGTCTCTCAACCAGCAGCAACCTCGAAAATCCGCGTTGCCAATTCAACAACTTACGGGAACTGCGGAAACAACCCTTCTGAACCGGCACCAGTTTTCAACGAGTTAGCGGTTGCGCCCCAAGCAGCGGTAAACAACGGTAGTGGCTATCTTATGTTCCAGTTTGGTCCCTCGGACAGGAAGGTTCATCCGCGACAGGATCTTGCTGACAAGGCTCTTCCTGCCCAAGATGCATCTGTCCGCGAGGAGCGTGTACTTGCCGGTCTTTTCGTTGTAAGACACACGCCCGCAAAGGCATTCCTCATATTCGATATCAGGAACAGCCCCTCTGCGGACGAGTTGCGCCCAGTATTGGTAGTGGTCCCGCTCGTAAATTGCGACGTCGCCGTAACGACCTTCTTAAAGCGAGCGGCGTTGCGTACCAGGACTCCAGTTGTACGGTTTCCGCGTTTACCAGGCACTACGAGAAAGCGGGCCATTCCGCCGTATAATTCGGGTATGCTCCTCGAAACTGACAAAGCTCAACGGCTTCGGCTGTTTGGCGAAGATAGCTGCGAACTGGTCAGCACGATTGAGCAGTCTTTCGGAGTGAAGTTCAGCGAGGATGAGCTTGTTCAGGCCACGACTATTGGCAGGCTCGCGCACATTGTATTCGTGAAGTTGGAACACCCTGTCAGTCCGCAATGTCTCAGCGCCGTCATGTTCTACAAACTCCGCCGTGCTTTTATTGAATTGTTTGATATCCCTCGCACCCAAATCGTCCCCACAAAACCCTTGCACGAATTGATGCCGTGGACTGCTCGCAAGAAGCAATGGCGAATAATCCAAAACCACATGAACTATGTTCTTCCACAGTTGACATGGCCGGTATGGTTGCTGGCGCTCTGGTTGTTCCTAGCGGGTGCGACGCTCTACGTTATTTTGGGATCGAAGATGCTGAGAACGTTTGGCGTCGGGGTCATCGGCGTTGTTTCTGTTTTAGTTCTGATGCCTATCATTCTGAATCCATTGGGGCGAGAATTTCCTCGAAACTGTAAAACCTTTGGCGACCTTGTGAAACTCGCTCTCGCTCGTAATTACGGAAAGATGGCGGCGACGCACGGCATGACGTCCGAGAAGAAAGTGGTCCAGTCACTGCTACTGCTAGTTGCGGCAGAAACTGCCACCGACATTGAAAAACTTTCACCGGATACCCTCTTTCCTGAGGGACTGAAAATTTATTGATTCAGCGCAAAAGAAGTTCAAGGCTTCCGTCAGTGCCGGTTAGTCGGATTACCGGAAACTTGCCGTACCAGGACTCCACTTGTACGGTTTCCGCGTTTACCAGGCACGATCGGCGCGCGTACGCTACAATTCAGCCAAGTCAAGCTTAATTTAACCCAGAGGGTTCACCAAAAACGGGATGGCAAGTCTCGAACAGATTGGAACTGTGATAACCCGTTCCGGCGGGCTGATTGTTATCGATACCGGCTATCTGGGCATTTGGTCGCACGACGCCGAACCGTTAATGCCAGAGGGTTCTCTAGACACGGAAGAACAAACCAGTCGGGCCAATAGTTTCGTGGACCTTCGCCTCGTTGGTGCGGACGCAGAACGTGCTGGGCAGTTGCTCGACATGTCATGGAATCCTCTGTTCGTTTACGACCAGCCACCAGCGCACCCAGAACTTGAACAGAAGTTACGAGAGGTAGTTCGCAAGCAGCATCTCGACGCAAGGTTTGAAGTTATCTCGCCCCGCATTCCACATCGCAGGCGTATCAACCAAGCCTTAGAATATGGCCGCGGCGCTGGAGAATTTCAGTTTCACGGTGTTTGGGCCGCTGTGGTCAGTGGAGTTCCTGTCGGCGAGTCCCTAGCAGTGTTAGGGGAACGGATGTCTCCACCGGACCAATCCAAATGGAAGCGTGTTTTGGTTCGCTGCAACTCACAGTTAATTAGCCGCTCTGAAAGGGTAGGACATGTCGGCGTGGACTATGCTCGGCTGCTTATTGCGGATTTCGATGTGTTGGGTGCGTGGCATCATGAAGATTCGCTGGACGGCCTTGCTGACTTCGTTTTTTGGGGACGCGATGCCGAGAAAGCGGCCCACTCCCTCGATGTTCAAGTCGTAGCGCCAAATGAATACGGATGGACCGATCTTCCCGAGGCATTAGCCCAGGAGCGTGGCGTGGCGGTGGAAGAATATAAGCAGAAAAACAATTTGAAATTCGGCACCGACTATCGACCTCATTCTCATCACTGGCAGGTCATGCGAGAAACAAGGAATAGCCCAACAGAATCAGGCATGACGGAAGTAAATGGAGTGAAGGTATGCAACTTCATGACGACTTGGGGTGACGGGATTTTTGAGGTCCATCGTGACCTTGGCAACTCTGCCGAGCTAGTGCAAATACGAATCGAGTTTGATGTGGCATAGCGATTCTCGAAGTAGTGCCCGGTTAGTTCTATAAAAGGGGAAGTCAAGAAAAAACACTTCCGCATCGGCTGGAGCTTTTCTTGCTTCACAGCCCACTTGATTGAGCTGGATCTGTTCTGACCGTCCGCACCAGATGCTCGGTTGCCGGCTACTTTGGCCCAGCGGTTTGGGTTTTCTCTACCAGCGGTTTTCATCGCCTGTTCGCAACGAAGCCGGTCTGTTCCGAAACCAACAAAGCAGAATGGCGGTCAAATTTGGCGACCATAGTTCTATCCGGGACTCGTAGCCCATGGCTTTTTCTGGTTATCCGAGAGGGCCTAGGGTCGGGTATGAGACTAGGTGCCCGAAGCACGCAGCGCCTAACTAATCAGCTGAGACTCGCTCTCGAACCAGAGTGTCTCGAGAACCCACGGCCACCGCCAGAGAAATACCCAGGGATGGAGC
>Ga0185299_10003644_pt1 | contig 19931 bp, 17 predicted proteins | sample PaiPotPPA55metaG_FD_128002 | JGI IMG/M metagenome (GOLD analysis project Ga0185299, IMG submission 128002) | Iron sulfur acid spring bacterial and archeal communities from Banff, Canada, to study Microbial Dark Matter (Phase II) - Paint Pots PPA... ...
GATTGTCCCATTGGAAGCCAGGGTCAAGCCGTTGGGCAAATTACCGGAAACCACAACCCAACTGTAAGGGGTCTTTCCGCCTGAGGCGGCCAACCCACTCGAATACACGCTCCCTGCGATACCAGAGGGTAGGGACGTAGTAGCAATCGTCAGAGTCGAAGAACTCGACGTAATTGTAATCCACAACGAGCTCGACGCCGACTGCGCTGGTGACCTTGAGTCCGTAACTTTCACTGTAAAGCTGTTGGACTGGGCCGAAGCCGTCGGCGTACCGCTAATTGTACCCGAGGAAGCCGCCAGCGTGAGACCTGCAGGCAAGCTGCCCGAGGTAATCGTCCACGTGTAAGGGGTCTTGCCACCGGTTGCAGCCAGAGTCGTCGAGTACCCTACGTTCTGCGTGCCATTCGGCAACGAAGAGGTCGTGATGCTCACAGGCGTGCCCGCAGCAGCAATGACGATGCTGAAGCCCTGCGATGCCGTCTGGGCCGGAGAGCTGGAATCTTTCACCTGCACAGTGATCGGGAATGTGCCCGATTGCGTCGGCGTGCCGCTGATTGTCCCATTGGAAGCCAGGGTCAAGCCGTTGGGCAAATTACCGGAAACCACAACCCAACTGTAGGGCGGTTTCCCACCTGAGGCACTCAACGCACTCGAATACGAGGTTCCTGCGACACCCGAGGGTAGAGATGTCGTGGTAATCGATACAGTCGAAGAACCCGACGTAATCGTAATCGACAACGGCCGCGACGCCGATTGTGCTGGTGACCTTGAGTCCGTAACTTTCACCGTAAAGCTGCTGGACTGGGCCGAAGCCGTCGGCGTACCGCTAATTGTCCCGTTCGAAGCCAGAGTCAAGCCGGAGGGTAAATTGCCGGAACCCACCATCCAAATGTAAGGGGTCATTCCGCCTGAGGCAGCCAACACTTGCGAGTAAGGGACTCCCAAAACACCGGAAGGCAACGAAGTGACAGTAATCGCCATGCCGTTGCTCTTGCTTTGATTACCTGCGACTTCGGCGCAGGAGGCCAACAGCAAAGCGAACAAACAGGTCAGCATACTGATCGAGACCGCGCGGACCATGCAGCGTGCAATTTGATGAATTCGCCCACATCTCAGAGTATAAATGTCCAATGTGCCCCCACTTCTACGGCAAGTATAGAAGGGGAGCTCTGCTTAATCTACTGGCCTGAGGGTCAGGTAAGCATGGCACCCTGGCCAGGATGAACTAACCGCCAATACCGTGAGCACTCACGAAAACGACAGTTACGAGGAACGCTTTCATTATTCCGAGAAAAATCGCGCGCAACGGAAAATACGCGTTGACTCAATGAAATCAATGAATTAGCGGGGGAGCGCTCTAACCTTTTCACGGCGGACCGATTTCGTCTCGCCGTCTATATATCTCATAAAAATCTGACTGATAAATGCGTTCGTAACATTGGCCAAGGGTCCGGTCGATATAAGCGGCCAGCTGCGGTCTTTTCTTGCGGAAACCTTCGAAAGCTGTGCCGTAGACATTTTGCGAAATAACGATGAAGGTCGCGTAACTCCCGCTCGCATACCCTAGAAGAGCATGGTCGCGAATTCGTTTCGGATCAAATCCGAAGATGAAACACAGTTCCGGACTAGCTGTCACAGTTGCATCTGGGGTTAATTGCTTTTGGAGAAAGTCTGTCATCGGCAAGAAGCTCTTGTGGAATGGATCGCGAATGACAGCTCCTGCAATCCAACTGATCTGTAAGACGAGAAACACAGCACAGACTACCAAGGCCATCCAGCGACTAGTTGGGCGACCCCTGAAGCCCCACACCAGCGAAGTTGCCAATACGAGACAATACAACGGCGTCACGTTCACAAGATAATATGGCAACTTGCCATGGTCGATTACGCAGAGTCCGATCGCAGCCACGGCAGTCAGCAGGACCAACAGTTTTGTGGTCCTTCGTAGTGCGGCGCTGGTCAATACAAACGCGATTGCGCCGACAAAAGCCAGTGGTACCAAGAGCCGCAGCGCGCCCAATCCGTGACGGGCATATGGCGGGAAGTACGCGACGATATACCTTCTGACTTCACCTACCAAAGATCCAAGAAGGGTGCCTGAAGAACCCACGCGCTTTCCGATTCCCACTGAAAACTGGGCCCAAAATACTCCAAAGTCTGACCCGACGTAGGCCGCTACTGCTAGCGCGGCAGCAAGGTACGGCAAGGCTGCCAGGCCCAGGTGAAATGGCCGCAACCGCTTTAGGTCCAGGCTCAACGTTAGCACCACTAGGCACAGAAAGCCGACAGCTCCAATCGGATGTGTCAGGCAGGAAAGCACCACAAGCGACTGACTCAGTAAGATGGCCGTGCCGAGTCGAGACGTTCGCAATTCCAAATAGACGGCTAGTGCCGCGGCCCAAAGGGCCATGCACATCATGTCCATGCGCCCGTCAGATGCCGCGTCTATAAACACGTAATCGATTCCAATGAGCAGCGTCGCGAGCGCAGCGCAAATGTCATCACCGATAAGAAACCGGGCCACGCGCCACCACGCCAGTAGTGCGACCAGTCCCCAAAGGAGAGCGTTGGCGCGCAGCACGAATAGGCTGAAACCAAACAGCCAGTACCACCCCGCCATGAGTGCCTCTTGCGTCGGCATCCAGGTGTATAAGTGCTGATCGATTCCCGGCAGTGGTTGATCCGCCAAAACCGCGTTTTCTAGGGGATCGGCTACCTGAATGCCGGTGTGGTGGTTCTGCAGGATATTCATGGCGCTGGCCGCAAACCAGCCCTCATCGACAAAAGGACGTTTGGTATAAAGGCGCGCAGCACCTAGTAAGAGAAATGCCGAAATGCCCAGGAGAACGACGCGCCTCGGCGAAAACATCAGGCTTTGATCCTGTACTTCAGCATTTCCCATAGGTTCTTGGCCAGGGTTCTGGGATTCGCTACCTTTGACGCGCCAGCACGTCTCGGTCGAAGATCCACTGTGATCTGGCAAATTCGTTTCTGATGTTTGACGCAAAGTAGCGGCACTTCCAGGTTATAAAAGACGTCTTCCGCCGTCGGAGCCAATGTCGTCAGGAGTTGTCGAGGCAACAAATATATACCGCATAGGTTAGTTGCATCAAAATGAAACAGCATTCGCGTTAGTGCGTGGAAAAAAAACGTGATGAACCCCCTGGTGACTTCCTTCCGTCCCCGGCGGAGCACTAAGACAATGTCGCAGTCCGCCAGCAGGGGCAGCCCTTTCAGAATTTCACCCAAGTCGAACTGACCGTCCCCTGGAATCCACGTCACAATTCGGCCGCTTGCTGTTTCAAATCCGGTTTTCAGCGCCGCGCCCAGTCCTCGATTGCGTTGGTGTGAAGCGACTCGGACGCAGTCTAGCTGCTGCCGTATCTGTTCCATCCTGAATTTAGTTTTGTCTGTACTTCCATCGTCTACTAGGATGACCTCGAAGGAATTAAGACCTGTTCTCTGTAACGCGCTAAAGGCTTCTCTTGCGACCTGCTCAATGATCGCCTCTTCGTTGTAAGCGGGAATGATGATGCTGAGGGATGGTTCACTCATCTCAAAAATTTACTTCACTGCAAAGTAACCGCCACTCTGCCAAGGCTTCTACGTCTGATCGCCACTCCGGGCAAATTTGCGCGCTCATGTATATTCTTTTCTGATCCCCGATCACACACGGAACTTGAACACCGATTGAAAGTTGTCTTCTGATGTTGGTTCCGAATTCGCAGAATCTTCGGAAGATGCAATGGGCTGCCTACAAGGATTTTACCCCTGCCGTGTGGATAGGACGGCGGCTGTTCCCAACCGAACGTCGTTCTTCATTGCTGTTGACGTGAACTATCTTCGAACATTTCGTGCCAGCTCAGAATGCGGGTGCTGCGATCACGTCCCAAGGCTTCGAGCTCCGCTTGAATCTTTCCGCCAAACGTCTTCGACATGATGACGGTCAGGTCGGGAGGGCTTCCGGCCCACTCGCCGCGATTTTCGATCCGAATCGGTATGCCTGGGAAATAGCTTCCCCACAGCCTTCGGTTATCGTCGAAGAAGCGGCAACTGGAAAGATCGGCGCCCGTGACCGTGAGAACATTGATTGCGCGGATAGGCACGTAAAATCCGATGGTCTTACAGTTGCACCTTGCCGAGGCGAGAAAATCGCGGAAACGGCTCACCGCCTGCTTTCCTCGCGCGAGGAAAGCCTGGTGGCGCTCCACCGCCAAGGACAAGTCTTCTGCGGCATCCCCCAACGCGACGGATTTCACCGCAAACGCATAGATGGTGCCGCCGAAACCGGCAGGCCGCAAATCCCTTAGCTCGAATCCAGCCGCAAGCAGGGTGCGGTGAAGCGAGTCACCGGTAAAGTAGCTCCAATGCTCGTGCCAGAACATCGAGATGTCACCCCCCTCGATGTAGGGTTCACAGTCCGGCACCGCCAGGAGCAAGAAGGCTCCTGGGCGCATGAGAGCGGCAGTCGATTTCAGAAAGCTCACCGGATCCTGAATATGCTCCAAGACACAATAGCTGAGCACAATGTCGTACGGCCCTGTCAGTCTTAGCGAAGGGAAAAAATCATGAAGGATGGGCACACCGTGCAGTTCGGCTCCGGATCGAGAGTGGCCACCTGGTTCTATGCCAAGCACGCTAGCGCAATGCGGCCTTAGCCGCGACAACAGATATCCAGTTCCACAACCAATCTCAAGGACGTTCGCTGTTCCCAACCAGTCGCCGGATACTTCGTCAAGCAGGAATCGCAAAAAGTCGTCTGCGTAGCTACGCCCCAATCCTTCCTCTTCCATCATGCCACTGAAGATGGATCCCTGAAGGTAGGCTTGTTCCAGGGCGCGCTCGGTTTCTGTTAAGGACTTCTGTACTAGAGATCCCGTGGAGATATTCAGCCCTGCCGCGAATGGCAATTTCGTGGGCAGGGTAAGGTTGTCCTGCCAGGCTGCGAGGGGAGTGAAGTAAAATGGAATCTCTCCAATCTGCCACTCTAATGAATATGTGTCCATAAAGGTTCTGAATTCTACCAGAAGAGGGCTCTCACCGATTCGAGTGTCTCAATTGCGATTTGGGGTACTACGTCGCGGCGGACTGCAGTGGCGACATGCTAGATCCGAGGTACGGACCGAACACACTTTGGGTTCTGGAAAGGCCGGCGTCGGCCGCGATATAGAGCGACACCGCCAGTGTTAATTTGGTGCGGCTCTTCAGCTCGAATCCCTAACGACCCAAGACCCGAAGGTCGTTTTAGGTATTTCTTGCAGGCTTAGCTTCTTTGCGCGGCCGAAAGACGCTCAATCATGTCCGAATCCAACAATGATTCTGACAAGCCGCGTAAAATGAACCGTGATCTATACTCGAAATGCGGCTCGATGTGTTCGTTCAGCACATGGCGGCGAATGAGCACGTCGGGTTCGTTATACCCAACCATGGCACGAAGAGATGTAGTTCCCGAAAAACGTGGGTTGATTTCGAAAACGCTCACCTTTCCATTTACCAAACGGCATTGCACATTAAGCGGTCCCCGCGAACCAATCGCCGCAGCAATCTGCTCGCATGGGTGGGTGACTTCCAAAAACGCACCGATTTCCCCCTGCGAGAAACCGTTGCTAATTACTAGCCTTGGGCCCAGATCGGTGCGCGCCGTGCGATTCGGCTGGTTGATCCGGGTGCTCAGGGCTGTCGTGATACTGCGCCGGACCGCGATGGAATTCAAAAGCGCGCCGTCCATCGCCGTGAGCACCCCAACTGTAAATTCCGCCTCAGGTCTGCCAACATACTCCTGCACAATGAACTCGGGGTAAATGGTGAACAGGTACTTTGCAAACATTTCCATTTCCTGCGACGTTTGCGCCAAGAAGACATTCGCTGACCCTCCACCGCCGGTAGACGGTTTGAGGACAGCTGGCAAATGTGAAAATCCCGCTAAATCCTCGAGCGATGAGATTCTTCGAAAATCGGGTGAGGAGAATCCGTGGGCCGAAAGAAACCGTGCGGTCTTAACTTTATCGAGGCATACCTCCAATACGCTCGGTGGGTTGATGGGGACGAAAACTCCCCTACGTCCAAACTCGTCTCGGTCGCGATCCAAGACCTTGAGCTCAGCTTCCGACCCACACAGCAGCGCTCGGATCTGATGTGTTTCACACAGTCGTAGCAGAGCACCAGTAAACTCCGGATCTCTCGCGGTAGGGACGATTTCGGCGCGGTCCACATCCATGAAACCTTTGCTGTAGGGGGAGATATCTGTGCCGATGATCCAGTACGGTGTCGAGGCGAGCCGTAAAGCCTTGGTGATCTGCTCACCGAGCCCACCCCCGCCCACGGCGGTCACAAGCACATTGATCGGTTGCATATATCTTTCTAAATTCCTCCGACATACTCCCCTACTAACGCTGTCGATGTCCTGTATAGGCACCGTCTCACGTCGTCATGTATAGCGCAGTCGCGGAAAGCGTGCAGGATTTCTTCCGGTTCAATGCGGACTCGATAGATCGTCGCGTGATTCGTTTTCGAGTCATAGATGGCAAACGACGGAGCATCACCTTGATCCCGCGGCAAGCCGCAAGATCCCACGTTAACGGCCAGCACTCGCCCGGCCTGGCGGATAAAAGGCCGGTGCGTATGGCCCATCACTACGACGTCGTACGGAAGTTGTTCGAAAGCGCAAATATCGGTGTCAGGGTAACAATAACCCTCGAGCGGATCGGAGGGACAGCCATGGATGAGAAGGACACGATGTCCATCCAGATCGAATTCGCGCCCGTCAGGCCAGGTCCGGAATACGTCCAACCCCTGCTCGCCCAGCCGCATCCCGGCTGGCCCGTGCAAATAGAGGCTTTCGTTCGCTCGCGGCTCCCGCAAGCGACCCAGTATCATCGCCTCGTGGTTTCCGATTTGACAGGGAACGCCAGCTTCCGCTAACAGACGAATCACCTGGCACTCTCCCGGCAGATAACCCACTGCGTCACCGAGAAAATAGATGGTGTCGACCGACAAAGCCTGCGCTGCGCGCAGGCAACGGTTCACACCAAACGGGTTGCCGTGAGCATCAGACAGGAGCGCAATTCGCATGTTGTGCTCCATCGCGAAGCAGTTCGGCCCATTGATAAATCCCTCGTTCGAGCATCATTTTCGGCTTCCATCCGAGCTGAGAGCATGCCTTGGCGATGCTGATGCTCGCGTAACGCGGCTCTTGGGGGTCGGCCAGTCCGCTTACCCGCACCTCACTCGTGCACCCGGGGATCGAGCGAGTCGTGATTTCGGCCAACTTCCTCATGGTTACCGGCGCACCGAAACCGATGTTGAAAACACCCGATATCGGACGTTCGATAGAACACAGGACAGCCTCCGCGACATCTGCTGCGTGAATGAAATCCTGCTCCCGGGCGCCCGTGCCATGGTACAGCAGGGGCTGGTTTTGAAGCGCCCGCTCCAAGAAGATTTTCACAACGGTTCTAACTTTTTGGTAGGGTCCATACGGCGCTGTGATGCGGAGACCGGTAAATACAGGTGCCGCCCCATTAAAGCGACGATGAGCCTCTTGCTCGATTGTGAGTTTTTCCCTTGCATAAGGCTCATACGGGTCGATTTGGGAATCCTCGGTCTTCAAACCCGCCGAATGCGTCGAATATACGCTTGCCGTAGAACCATATACCAACGAACACGCGAGCCGCTCGCATACGCGCAAGATGTGTTCATCCATGCGCAGGTTCTTTTGGGCGCACACTTCTGCTTCGGGCGTACCAAAAGAGGCAGGTAATGCCGCGGCGAAGTGGACAATTGCTTTGACCTGACCGCCAGCCTGACGCGTGAGCTCGTCGACGCAGGCGGGATCTTCTAGATTGAGCTTGACTTGCATGTAGGAGACGCCCGTAGCTTCGGTGTTAGTCGCGCGTCGACTCACACCGAGAACGCGGTAGCCAGCTCTGCACAGCCGTAAGGCTACATAGTGTCCGAGAAAACCGCTATCCCCCGTGACGACAACGAGTCCAGCCTGCATCCTTTGCCCCAGTCGTGCGGACTTTTTCCCAAAAAGTTCCAACCACTTGATTCTGTTGCTCCTTTGTCATGGCCTCGAATAAGGGCAGTGAAATTGCCCGCGGCGCAACATCATCAGTGACCGGAAAATTGCCCGCATGATAGCCCAGGCGTTTTCGGTAGTAGGTCGTCAGGGGCATGTGGTAGGTGCCAATGCTCGTTTCTATACCTTGTGATTTCAATTCAGCAATTATTTCTCCTCTTCTTGAAGACACCTCCGAGGGCAATAGGGCGACATAGGACTGGTAAATATGACGCGAATTGCTAAGCGCGACCGGAGATCTCACGCTAGTGTTTCTTAACATGCTATCGTACTGAGCTGCACCTCTACGACGGCTCGCGATTATTCGCTCCAATTTGTTCAATTGAGTGGTGCCCAACGCTGCTTGAAATTCCGTCAGACGCAAGTTGTAGCCGGCATCGACGAAATCAGGTGAGGTCGATGTCGGGTCCAGCCCATGATTTCGGAAGATGCGCAGCTTGCGCGCGAGTGTTGAGTCGTTTGTAACAATCATTCCACCCTCGCCAGTGGTAATCGCCTTTCTTGGGTGGAAGCTGAAGCAGCCCATGATTCCCCACGTGCCAGCTTTCCGTGAATGTAACTCTGTTCCTAGTGCACATGCAGCATCTTCGATTACTGGAACGCCAAAGCGTCCGGCGATTTCAAGTATTCGCACCATGTCTGCCAGCCCTCCAAAAGTGTGAACAGGTAAAACCGCCTTGACAAAAGCACCGTTCAAGACCTTTTCCAAAGCAGACGGAGACATATTGAACGTGTCAGGATCGATGTCTACGAACACAGGTTCGGCGCCGACCAATACGACCACATTTGCCGTTGCCGGCCAGGAATAGGCCGCCACCGCCACCCGATCACCCGGCCCTATGCCAAGCGCGAGGAGCGATAAGTGGAGCGCTGCGGTACAGCTGCTGACTGCTACCGAGTGTTCGACCCCCAAGTATCGCGCCACCGCACGCTCGAAAATCTCAACCCTAGCACCTTGAACGAGAAATCCGGAGAGGAGTACCTCTCGAACCGCCTGTAAATCGTCCTCTTCAATTGACGGTATTGTCAGGCGAATCAAATGATAATTCCTCATATGAGAGCCGATCTCTTCTGCATGAGTAAGCCAGAGGTGTACAACAACTCAGCCTGCAGGTTGTCATTTCCCCGACCAATAAATGGCAGTATTATTCATACTTCGACGTCGTCAGCGATAAGCATTTGCCGTGTTGCTGCGCTATGGTGATTCAGATAACTACACATCGCGGCCGGCATCGTTTCACCAGGGTAAGCCCAAATTACCGGGTGCAGCAAAATCGAGTATCTCGAATTGCGCTTTGAATCCAGCCACACTTCGGGAGGGCCCTCTCTCCAGTGTCGATTGGAATCTGACAAATATTTGATATGCGAAAAAAACTTGGACTGATATGTGCTATAAAACTTGGCAAATGAGCGGCCGAGTACGATATTCGGTGGGTTATGAAAGGAGACAATTTTAGAGAACGCCCCTGGGTAAGCCTTGTCGAGAAGCGAGAAGTCCTGGGCTACTCTTTTTTCTACCTCTGCCGGGCTCAACTCGGCATCACGTTTCACATTAAGATCACAGTGAAGGCCGATTTGATGGCCCAGTTCCAGCAATCTTCGAATCGCCCGGCTGCCCTCCCAGGACATCAGATTGTAGAACCAGCTTCTCACCATGAAGAAATAAGTCGATTGGATACCTTCTTGGGTTTCCAGTTCTGCCATCCTAACGGCGGCGGCGAGTTCAATGTCTATATCGTGTCTCCAAAGAATAAAACCATCTAAGTGGTTACTTTCGTCGCCAAAGAATAAGGAACGATATCCCAGCTTCACAGACTGACTATACAGAGCCCGCAAGCGATCATAGGAAAAATCCTCGATGTAGCTCATTGGAATCGGTTTCCTAATCGAATTACTGCGCTGGACTCAACATGCTTCAGTAGGACGCTCCCACTCCTACAGGCTACAACGGATTCTCCCATTCGGTTACCGGTGACGAAACAAATCTCACCCGGTGTCGCATTGTTGAAGAAGTCGGACGAGAAAGGTTGGGCGTCCCAGATCTTCACCTCAATTCCGTCTATTTCTGTGATGGCACCCGGATAGGGCCAAGTAACGGCACGCACTAGACGGCAGATGGATTCAGCGTCCTGGTTCCAGTCGATTCGTCCGTCCCTTGGGGTTCTCTTCGGATAATAGAACTCCTTGCCGTGTTGCGCCATTCGGGGGCACTCACCCCCACGGATCGATGGAAGACAGGCTGCAAGCAGTTCCGCCTGAGCTATCGCCGTCTTATAGTAGACAGACCGGCAATTATCCCACGGATTTATGTCGTACAGCTTAATGCCAATAATATCGCCGTCGTCGACTCCGGGTTTAATGAAGAACATGTGGAGAGCAAAGCGATTTCGCCCTTCGATGATGCTCCAGTTTATAGGGGAGCGGCCCCGTCCCCAAGGTAAAATGTTGCATGACCCATGAAATCCGATCGCTCCTAGTTCAACTTGCCCCAGAATCGTGTTGGGAACAAGACGCTGCCATCCGACGACGAGCAAGACCCGAGGCCGGAGCTTACGGAACAAGCTGAGGTCGCTTTCTGAATTCATCGAATACTGGGTCACCACCGAGCAAGGAATCGACAGCTCTTGTGAAAGGGATTGCATGTCGACAAAGTTCGTGATTTTCTGTCGGTCGGCTTCTTCGCGGGAGATACAGACAATGTGATCCGGTTTTTCGCCCAAGTGGATCAAGTGCGCCAAAGTATCACGGGTTTCTTCGAGGCATCCCAGTAGTACCCACTCCATAGACATTTATCTTCCACCAGACTGTCTCATACACAACGGCCGATTCTGAAGCGATCGTCTGCACATACGTGTTCGCCAGAGACGCACAAAAATCCCGGTGCAATATACATGGGCAGTAGCGAGATACCTCTGAGCAAGCTTGCTCACCGACTAAGCCCAGTTCGCCTCGCCAATGGGATCGTGCAGTCCGTCCCCTGCGACCAAAACGCGACACCGCAAGACGTTTCACTCATCCGACTACCTTCGCTGTCGATCGAAGAGGACGACCTGCCCGCGGTCCGGGATGTGCTGGCCTTGGGCTTGTTGGATCAATGGCGATAGTGAGCGAGTAGTCCGATGTATGCTTCCTGTAGAAGTCGGCGGTGCGCATGATGCCTTCATCCAGGTCGACCCTGGCTTCAAACCCTAACAGTTTCCGAGCCTTTTCTACAGATGGGACCCGTAGTTCAACATCGGCGTAGTCCTTCCGAGAGAACCGAATCTGCGACCGTGAGCGGAGAACCCGTACCACTGTGTTGGCAAGGCCGTAAATCGTTGTGATCGCGCGCGAGTTTCCAATATTGAATGACTCGCCCACAGCGTTGGGATGCGTCAGCGCCATCAGGACGCCGTCCACCATGTCGTCCACGTAGCACCAAGCCCGGATCTGTGTGCCATCGCCGTGGATCTCAATCGGATCGTCGTTAATCGCTCGTTCGATAAATGTTCGCAGAGCTCCTTCGCCGACTTGCCCTGGCCCGTAGATATTAAACGGGCGCACGACCGTGGTTCTAAGACCCTTTTCCTTGTAGTAAGAAATCGCCAAGTGCTCTTCGGCCAGTTTCGACACTGCGTAAGTCCAACGTGTCTCGCCCACCTTGCCCATCACGGTGCTATCCAGCTCACTTGAGCGAAAACCGAATTGGCCGAATACCTCGCTCGTTGAAAAACAAACCACCCGCTCGCACTTGGGCAGCGCTGCCGCAACCTCGAGCGTATTCGCGGAGCCGATCATATTCACGCGCATTGTCGTTACCGGACTCTTGATCACCGTGTCGATGCCGGCGATAGCCGCACAATGAATTACGTACTCAGCACCCTGCATGGCCTGCTTTAGGGCTTCCATGTCCAGGATGTCACCCTGGATTTTTTTTAGGTTCCGGTGGTTGCTAAACGGCTTGTCCTTCAGCGCATTGCGACTGTAGTTATCGTAGATGGTGATCTCGTTATCCTCGACGAGACGTCCGACGAGCGTAGAGCCGATGAAACCCGCGCCGCCGGTAATGAAGATCCTTCGTTTTGAGATCATTGCGACTCCCCTTTCCTCAGCAATTCAAAAATTCTGCGATTGCTCCCACGACGTAGTCCTGGTGTTCGCGCGGCAATTCTGGGTACACCGGGATGCTTAGCACCTGATCTTTCAATCGCTCACACATGGGCAGCGTAGCCTGTGACCCGCCGGGTAGCGCAAAGCACTCCTGCATATGCATGGGTTGCGGGTAGTAGATTTCGGTTCCAATTCCCTTGATGGCGAGATAATCTCTCAGCGCATCACGCGGACTCTCCGGTCTCTTCCAGGTCTCAGTCTTCTGCACACGAAGCGTGTATTGGTTCCAAATGTGGCGACGATCATCATGAACCGTCGGCAGTACGACTTTAAAACCTGACAGGTTGTCAGGATGTCTGTTCTTGCAGTGATGTCCATCCCTCAACCCCACAGCAGGTAGCGCAGACAGTTTTTCTTGGTAATAGGCGGCGTTGGCAGCCCTCTTCCGGGAATAGTTATTCAGGTGCGGCAGTTTCACGCGTAACAGAGCGGCTTGGAACGGATCCATCCGGAAGTTCGCTCCCACGATCTTGTGGAAGTACTTCGGCTTGGCGCCGTGCGTACGTAGCAGCCGGGCCCTCTCCGCCAGCGCATCGTCGTTCGTCACCAACATACCCGCATCGCCGAACCCCCCAAGGTTCTTGGAAGGGAAGAAACTATAGGTTCCGAAGGTCCCGATCGAACCAGCGCTACGGCCTTTGTATTCGGCGCTGAAAGCTTGTGCGGCATCTTCGATCACAGCGAGGTTATGTCTGTCCGCCAGAGCCATGACCTCGTCCATCTCCGCCACCTGCCCGAATAAGTGCACGGGGATGATCGCCTTCGTTCGGCGAGTCACCTTAGCGGCCGCGTCGGCTACGTCGATATTAAAAGACGTGTCGCAAGAGTCGGCAAAAATCGGTGTCGCACCCACGCGTGCTATACACCCAGCGGTCGCAAAGAACGTGAACGACGGACAAATCACCTCATCGCCAGGCCCAATCCCCAAAGCCATCAGTGCCAACAGAATCGCATCCGTGCCTGACGAGACGCCGATCGCATACTTGACTTGGACAACCTGTGCACACGCTGTTTCTAGCTCGGTCACTTCGGGGCCCATGATGAACTGGCTCGATTGCATAACGCGCGCGTAGGCGGCGTCCAGTTCTGTCTGCACGGCGGCGTTCTGTTCCCTGAGATCTAGAAAGGGAACTTTCATTTCTTGAACTCCCGGTAACTGACTTTCCCGACCGAAAGATCGACTGGCAACAGAGCGTCTTCGTCGAGATCCAGGCAGCGGAGAACTCCGGATTCCACTTCCCGATAGCGGAGCCCCGATTCCGGGCATGTCATGACTTCGTGCGGTCGCCCTTGGAGCTTGTGACCATGGCGGCTCATCCAGCCGCGCTGCCGCCCTGGTGCTCCGATGATGAAGGCATAATCGGGAGCATCTTTGGTGACCAAAGTGCCCGCTGCGATGAAGCAATAGCGTCCAAGAGTGATGCCGCATAGGATGGTCGCATTGGCACCCACTGTGGCTCCCTGCCGGATCAAAGTCTTTTCGTACAAATCGTGCCGATTCACCTGAGCTCTTGGATTACTGACATTGGTGAGCACACACGAGGGGCCCAGGAATACATCGTCTTCGACCGCCACTCCGGCATAAATTGCTACGTTGTTTTGGATTTTCACGTTGTTGCCGATGGCCACGTTCTCGGCCACCATAACGTTTTGTCCCAGAATACCCTTGCGGCCGATTTTTGCTCCGCGGCACACGTGCACGAAATGCCAAATCTTTGTCCCGTCCCCAATCTCGCAAGGCTCATCGATCACTGCTGTCGGGTGGGCGTAGTAGTTCATCAGCCATCCTCTCTGATGTCCGAAATCATGATGGGTCGCCCATTCAACTGCAGAGAGATTTGGCACGCCTCAAGCACTTTCAACACGCGAAGTCCACTCTTGGCGTCAGTCAACGGAGTTGTGCCGTTTCGCACGACATCGAGGAAGTGCTGACACTCCAGCTGTAGCGGTTCTGCTGACGCGATCGGTACGGTTTCAATAGGTCCTTTATGCAACACAGGCTCGCGCTCGTGCAGTCCGACTTGTTGGTCGTACAATGTCAGCTTTCCACTGGAAACCACATCGTTAAACACTGCCATTTTACGGCTTCCAACAACCACGAGTTTTTGTTCTTTGAAGGGATTTATCCAATTCACGAAAACGTGCGCGCGGACGCCGGTACGGAAATGCAAGGTAGAAACTGTGACATCAGCCAGATTGGGAGTGATGTAGGTGCCACCAATCGCGGTGACTTGCAGCGGTTCCTCTCCCACCAACCGTAAAATCACGGCGACATCATGCGGAGCGAAGCTCCACAGCGCGTTTTCTTCCGTCCGAACCTTGCCGAAATTGAGCCGATTCGAGTAGATGTATTGAATGCGCCCGAGCACCCCGTTCTCAACCATTTCTTTCAGTTTGGCAACCGCGGGGTGATATTCGAGTATGTGGCCTACCATAAGCGTGCAATTGGCAGCCGAAGCCATGCGCTCCAGTTGCACTGCCTGACGATAGTGAAGCGCAAGCGGCTTTTCACAGAGCACATGTTTGCCGTTCTCGATTGCTTCTTTAACGATCGAAAAATGTGTGTCAGCTGGGGTTGCGATGACAACGGCTTCGATTCTCGGATCACGGAGTACCTGGTGAAAATCTTCGAATAGGATAGTTTCTGGTGCCAACTCCCGCGCCCGTGAGCGGCCTTTTTCAGAGGGGTCACCAACTGCCCGCAGAGCTCCCAAGTGCTGAAAATTCCGGACGAGGTTCTGCCCCCAGTAACCGCAACCTAGTACGGCTACGGTAGGATTTCCGGCTTCGCCGGGTGTGGACGTTGTTTGATTTATGGGTTGTGGAACGACCATCAGTAAACCATCCTAGTTGGAAGCTCTACCCCCATTGTCTGCTTGTAGGCTAGGTAGGGATAAAAACCCGTCAAATAAACCAGGATCAACAGTAACTGAAACACTGTGTACGCGTCGGCTCCCAGTTTGCCGCTGTCGCCAGGGATAATTGCAAAGAGGGTGAAGAATGCGGCTTGGCCCACTCCTACCCCGGCCGGTGATATCGGCAAAGCACTTGTCATGAGGCCCAAGGGGACGAGTAGAAAGAAATATCTCCATGAGACCGGCGGCCCATCGAGGGCCTGCACCGCGAAGTAGAAAGCGAGACAGGAAAGTGCCTGGTTGAAGACACTGGCGGCTAGCGCGATCGCCAACACACGGGGATTCCGTCTATAGGACGCGAGAGTGCCGATCGCCTTGATCGACGAGGCAACCCAGCGGTTCGCTCGCCATTTTCCCAGAATTATGGACCTTCCGCCGGTAGCCACGACCAGCGCGAGACCAAGTCCTCCGAACGCCGCCGATATGATTGCGAACAAGCACAGTGCTTCGAGAGCCCGACTTTCCATTGTCATTTCGAAGTTGAACATGCCTGCCGCAGCCGCTAGGACCAAGAGTCCTAGCAATCCGACCACTCGGTCCATCAGGATGGTAGCGAACGCTTCCGGGGTTCTTCCGGCCGCTAGGCGGCCGACGTAGTATCCCCGGATAATGTCGCCTCCCACCGTTCCAGGAATGACCACATTGAACAGGCAACCGATCATGGTTAAAGAGAAAGCTTGCTGCGAACCTAGCTCGAGGCCCTGCGTACCGAGTAGAAGGTTCCACCGCCATGCCATAACATAGATCTCCACATAATAGATGGTTACGATGGCAAGTAGTTGGGGCCAGTGCGTGGTTGTCCCGGCGAGGCGCGACAGGTCGAGCTTGCCACTGCTGATCATCCAGATCAGGAGAGCTGCGGCCAAGCTGATCTTGGCTGCCATCCGGATCCAGGGGATGCGTACGAAGAGCTTCATAGACTCGGCTGATTGTCTTTCGACTCCTGGGTGGAGTTGAGTCGATCGTTCCGAAACTGTCCCATCGGTCGGTACCAATGAAAGTTCTCTTCCCGTTCTCCTACTAGCTTAGGAAGCGTGCCTTTGTTCAATCGAATATCTGAAGCAACTTCCCCACAATTTCGACGGTGGTCTCTTTGATCTGTTTTCCATAGCCCGGAATAAAAGAGTTTTCGAAGAGATTCTGCATCAAAGGAGGCGATGAGTCATACCGCAAATCTTCTGTTTCAATGAGACGACATCCGAAAATCCTATAAGGGGCTCATGTTTCTCCCCTACCGAGACCGCCTTGCTCCGTTTGATCGGCAGCCACCATCGTGATGCTTGGGCGAGCAAGGACGCGATCTTCTTCCAAGGCCCCCCTCAGCAGCGGATCCGACCGCTATCTCGCAAGTCTTGCCGTTCTCAGCACCTTTCTGAGTCTGGCTGCGGCCCGCTCGCGCAGTGAATTCCACGTGACCGTGGCGTCAAGCAGCACCTCGAAGACGCGCTGCAGTTGAGGGTATTTCTGTCGACGCGAGAATGCCGAGAAATAATTCCGCCGGTCCCCGAAACCCAAGATTCTACAGTCCTCGTCGCTGAGATTCCCCAAGAAAGCGGCATTGAGAAGTAACGGATGATAGCGATAAAAATCCACATCCTCCTTTTGCAACGGCACCGAAGGGTCATGATAGTTGTAGAACACTGCAGACCGTGCTTCGAGAATCGGCACGGTTTGGCGATGAATCCCCGACGTATCGAAAAGGAAGCCGGTTCCGGCAGGTCCCTTCACTTGCACGATCTCGGACTTAGGAGTGTCTTCCAGTTGCCGGTCGGGCACATAGTGGGGCGCCTGTTTCTGATGACTCTCTCTGACGTATTCGAAAAAACCAGTCCGAACATCAGTCAAATAAACTGCTAGCTTCACCTCGCGAGGAATGAAGTTCAACTTTGTCTGGTCATACCACGCATCACCATGCCAACCGTGAAAGTTCCTGCGCGTCGGAAGAGATCTCCAGCCCTTGGCCTCGACCAGTTGATATCCCTCGCCCACATATTCGTGCAAAGTCTCTTTCACCAAGGGATGCAGTGCAGCATCGACAAATCCTTGATCTAAGGTCAAGACATCCTCGATGACATGCCGAAAACGTTCCTTCTCGTAGCCGTCTATTTCGTTCCAGCGCACGTGTCGGAGTCGAGCGTCAAAGGCGGTCCGCATACCCTGGAGTTGCTGGGTAGTGAGGAAGTTTGGGATGACCGCGATGCCGTCCCGCTCCAAACTCATCAACACATTACTGGTAGTATCAGTTAGCATGGTTCCTCTCCCCCTGCGCAATTCAGAGCGCGAACATCCAAAGTCGAGCTGGTCCAGCTGCTTGGTCTCACAGGTGCCGCATCCTTTCGGATGCCAATGATCCTGATGAGTGAAGTTTTGTTTCTCCTGCTATCCCAAACAGCAGATGCTCGTATAGTCCAGCGACTGCCTCTACCTGCGCTTCCGGCGAGAATTTTCGTCTGACAATCTGCTGGCCCAAGGTTCCCATCGCGCGTGCTTGCTGGGGTGCATCGAGTAGGCGGAGAATCTGCCTTGCCATGGCTTCGTGATCACGCGCTTTAACGAGATATCCTGTCTCACCATCAACCACCGCTTCATGGATACCACCGACGTCAGTAGCTACTACGGGGCAACCTGCGGCCATATACTCAAGAACTGCGTTAGGAAAACCCTCGTGGAGAGAACTCAAGACCGCAATCTCGGTAATGGAAAGTAGCTCCGCGACACGGCTGCAGCTGCCAAGAAAAAAGGTCTGCTTTGTGATCTCGAGTTCTTTCGCGAGCAAGCGCATGGAATCCATCAGTTCACCCTCTCCCGCTATCACAAATGTCGCCTGCGGAGCTACTTCCGATACTGTCCGCGCCGCGCGCAAGAAGGTGCCATGATCTTTTACCGGGAGTCGCAAATTGGCCACAATGCTGATGAAGCGTCGTCTGGGATCTGTCGGTAGGCCAAACAAGGCTGCCACTTCGCTCCGATTGGCCATGCGGGACGGGCATATACGGCTTGCGTCGACGCCGTTGTAAATAACCTCGATCCTCCTAGGGGAGACGCCCTCTTCGGTCAACTGGTGTCTTACCTTTTCGCAATTGGCCACGATCCGGGTTGCTGCACGGTACGAAGCGCGCTCCAGCGTGCGCCTGGTGGTAGAACGCATCCCGCTGGACTCACGCCGAGCGGCAATGCGGACAGGAACCCCTGCCACAGCTCCGGCCCACGTGCCGAACACGTTGGTGTAAAAGTCGTGCGTGTGCAGGATATCCACCTGTTGCCTTCTCAGGTGTGCCGTAAACCCTTTTAGCTGGCGGAGCGTTCGAAGATTGAAAAAGCCAGTCAGTTTGTATTCTGGAATATCACCCAGATCGAGGCGATCGACCTCGGTGCGCAACGGCCCATCATTATTAAGACAGGCCATCAGGATCCGATAGCGGCCACTCCCTGCGAGCAACCGCACCAATTGCACGGCTTGGCTCTCAGAGCCGCCCGCGTTGAAGCTGTCAATCAGGTGCAATACAGTCGGTTGGTCGGCCATGGTACTTAAACGGAGTCCACAAACGCAATGTTGTGGTTTTGCGATGCCGCACGGAATTCACGAAATCACAGCTACAGGCATCTGGACATGACGAAGGAATCTGTAATCATCGCTTGCAGTGAATCCGAAATACGATCACAGACGCAAAGTGTTCGATCCACGGAACTGCCGTTAACAACCATCGATCTATTGCACGGACCCGTTCATCCCGCGGTAGTACTTTCAGGAGGAACCTGGTGCGTCCTGCCAGTTGCAAAAATGGCGAATCGAACCTTCTGACCTCAGATAATTCGAAGCCTTGGGCGAAGCTCACGAGCTGCTTCTGCGTTAAAGGGTATTCGTACGGTGATAGGTCTGGTTGCCGAGACGGCATCAGGCGACGAAGAAATCGCACGGTTGCAGAGTCTCGGATGGGTTCAACAAAAACAGCATATCCCCCTGGGCGAAGAATGCGCCGGATCTCATTCGCGGCGAGTTCAAGGTCAAGATGGTGCAGAATAGCTTCCCCGAAGACAACGTCGACGGATTCCCCGGGCAAGCCAGTCGCGTAGGCTGACGTGACAATAAACTGAACCGCCTGCCCGTGAACCTGTGCTCTCCGTTGTGCGATCTCAACAAGATCCGTAGAAATGTCGAGACCAACAACTTTGGCGGCCCGGCGGGCAAGAACCACGCTGTTTTCTCCAGCGCCGCAGCCGAGGTCCAGAACCGTCTTATTAAGTACATTGCCCAGCAAGTAGTACGCGTACTCTAACGCATAGCCTGTATCCTGCGGCGGGTTCATGTAGCGCGTTACATTCCGGGGGCTTGCTAGGTTCTCGCCCTCGCGAAGGCGCGCCTCGTCTGAGCTGCGCTTCCTTTCGGCTTCGTTCCGGACCTCTATTATGTCGACCTTATGCTTTTCTAGGATATTGACCTAATTCTAAGAGATGCAAGCCACTGGCCCGTTAGGTTGGTACATACCAGGCCCTCGCGAAGGGCAACCCGAATCTGACCACGGACGGGTGGGGAGTGTCCCGCTCCGCGCCAGCTCCAGAAAGTTGCGATGCCAAAGCTCAAATACCAGCAGTAGCCAAAGGGCGAGAGACCAGTCTCGTTCGCCTCGGGTGTGCTCGTCCAGTAAACGACTCACGGAGGTGGGGTTAAAATAACCTCGCTGTAGTGTCCTAGGATCGGTCAGGATTTCGCGCAGTCCGGATCTTAGTTCCTTTCTGAACCAGTGCACCAAGGGAACTCCGAATCCCTGTTTTGGCCGATAGATTGC
>Ga0185299_10003646_pt1 | contig 19925 bp, 13 predicted proteins | sample PaiPotPPA55metaG_FD_128002 | JGI IMG/M metagenome (GOLD analysis project Ga0185299, IMG submission 128002) | Iron sulfur acid spring bacterial and archeal communities from Banff, Canada, to study Microbial Dark Matter (Phase II) - Paint Pots PPA... ...
CGCCGGAGGCGCTGAAACTGAAGATGTCGCGGCCTGTACAGGATCAGCGGTATCGTTGGCAGCCTCATGCGAAGACGCCGAAACTTCAAACTCTGGCGCCGCGGGCTCTGCGCTCGCCGCCGCCGTAACCCCCGTTTCTTCCAGCGCACTCGACGTTCCACTACACTCTTCGTACTTGACAGCCAGGTCCGCATATCGCGAAGCTTCGTCGGCGTGTCCGGCATCGTGATAAATGCTTTCCAGGGTACGGCAGCAAACCCCAGCTTCGGCAAATCTTCCCGCGCGAGTGTGCAAAGCCGCGAGCTTCTGATTCAAGTGCAAGTCCCGAGGCGCTTTCGGTAGCGCGGAAATCAGCGGCGCCAGTGCTTTCGCCGGCATATTGTACGAGATGAAGAGCTCGGCATCGGTCAGCGCGGCACGCAATGCCAGCGCAACCGCATCGTCATAGCGTTGTTCAATGAACGGTGCCGTTGCTTCCAGTTCATCGACCAGCGCCGCACCTTCCTCCGCGGTAATCGCATTCTCAGTCTTCGAGGTTGTGCCCTGCTTCTCCAGAACCTGCTGGTAGTTCTGGGTGTGCATCTGGTTGGCGGGTTCCAGTTGGGTGAGCTTAAGATAGTATTGCCGCGCCTTTTCCAGATCGCCGGCCTGCACATAACCATGCGCCAGCAGCTCATACACCTCAGTCAGGTGCGTGCTTTCCCCAGTTTTTTGGAATAACCCAAGCACAATCTCCAGCGACGGGGGATCATCCCGCAGGTGACCAATCAGGCTTTGGATCGACTCCACAAACTTCGCGCTATCTTTCCGAAGCAACTGGTCGCAATACTGCTCATAGACTTGCAGAGCCTCGCGGAATTGTTGCGATGCGATCAGAGCGTCGGCATATTCATCAACCGCGGCAGTGTCATCGTGCACGGTAGCGAGCTTGGCAGCCAGGCTTCCGGCATCTGAGAAGCGCTTAGCGCGCAGGTATGCATGAAACAGGATTCTAAGTCCCTCTGGATTTGTATCCAGGTCAGTGACCTTCGCGAGGGCTTCAATGGCCGCCGCCGCATCGCCGGCTTCCAGCGCCGCCTTCCCGCGCAACACCAGGACATAGCTGTTTCCCGGCTCGAGCTTCAACATCCGCTGCAGAATTTCGTCCGCCGCGGCAAGCTGCCCCTTGGCTCGCAATGTCTCCGAAGCCGCGGTCAGAATCTTCCATGCCTCTTCCTTCTTGCCCAGCCGCACATACACTTCGGCGAGCTTGGTGCGCATGGCCACGTTTTCAGGGTCCATTTCGAGTGTCTTCTCGAAAATCCTTACCGCCTGATCCAATTGCCCGGTCTTTAAGAATTCTTCCGCCACCTGCAGATACTGTGCGCGTGCGTCATTGAACAGACCTTGCTGGGTGTACAGTTCGGCCAGCCGCAACACGCATTCCATGGACGACTTGAGCTTGCTCAGCTTTTTGTACATGGCGATTGCCTTCACCGTGAACCCTTGTGAGGCATACGCGTCGCCAACGCTCTTGAAGGCCGCGGCAGCTTTGTCCGTCTCGCCCAGGCGCGAGTACAGATCGCCGACCGTGTTCATCACCGTCAGGTCTTTGGGATCTGCTTTGAGGATTTTTTCGTACTCGGAAATAGCGTTTGGAAGCTTGCCCTGCTGGACGAATTTCTCCGCAGCGCCGAGGACTTTCTGCTTATTGAACCCGAAACCAAACGCCATAGGATTGCCGGCTCCGAACTTCTCCCCGACTTCACCGGGAGAACGAATGACCATCCGGGCGGCGACCCTTGGAACATTCCTGGCATGGCCGTTCGGACATGGTCATTCTACGGCTCGACAGCCAGATTCGTATGGTTACCAAGGGTTACCGTAAGGGAGTGTACGAGTGGGTTGGATAATGGTATGTGTGGCGCGGGCGCCATCGCCCGCGTGACCGCCCAGCCCGAGTGAGGCTCGAAGTCCCGGCAATCGGCAGCGAATCCAAGGTTTCCTTCTCATTAGCCCATTCAACTAAATGAGTTACGCTTGCAGTGTGGAGCGAACGAGCATCGCCGACTATTTGCCGGACTTCACCAGCCTCGGCCGAGAAACAGCTTTCGCCGAGCCCACCGGCTATCGTGTAGTCCGTTCCGCTTACTGCGACGTCGCCGATACCGCCTACCGCTTCGCCCGTGAACTCAGCGCGCGCAACATTCGCAAAGCCGACCGCGTCGTGGTCTGGGGTCCCAACTCCGCCGCCTGGGTCTCCGCGTTTTTCGGATGCGCCCACCGCGGCATAATCGTTGTCCCCTTGGACCAGGCTTCCTCACCAGACTTCGCACTCCGCGTCTGCCAGCAGGTCAGCCCTAGGCTGCTAGTCTGTTCTCGCGACCACGCCCTACCTGGTTTGCCGTCCTTATTCTTCGAAGAATTCCACGAGTCGCTCAGCCGGCATTCTCTCGCATCATTCGCCCCGGAAAGTCTCACCCGCGATGACGCCCTGGAAATCGTCTTCACCTCCGGCACCACCGCCGAACCAAAGGGCGTCGTCATTACCCACGGAAACGTGCTGGCAAACATCGCCCCGCTAGAAGAGCAGATCCGGCCGTATCTGAAGTACGAACGTTTTGTCCATCCCGTCCGCTTTCTAAATCTGCTCCCCCTCAGCCATGTCTTCGGCCAGTTTTTGGGAATGTTTCTACCCCCGCTGATGGCCGGCACCGTTGTGTTTCAAGAGACCCTCAAGCCCGCCGAGGTCATCAAGACCATCCGCCGTGAGCGCGTCTCGGTACTGGTCGCGGTCCCGCGTATGCTCCAGTCGCTGAAAGAAAAAATCGAACGCGACCTGGAAGACCCACATAATCTGACCAGGTTTCGAAAAGATTTCGCAGCTACGAGAGGCAAGCACTTCCTGCGCCGCTGGTGGACTTTCCGCCGTATCCGTCGCCAGTTCGGATGGAAGTTCTGGGCCTTCATCTGCGGCGGCGCCGCCCTTGACCGCGAAACCGAAGAATTTTGGGGACGCCTGGGCTTCGCCGTCGTCCAGGGATACGGCCTGACGGAAACTACTTCGCTGATCAGCGTCAACAATCCCTTCCGCATAGGCAAGGGTTCCATCGGCAAGGTCATGGCGGGCCGAGAAGTGAAGCTCGCTGCCGACGGAGAAATCCTGGTTCGCGGCGCCGGCGTGGCTTCCGGATACTGGACCGCAGGCGAGCTGCACTCCGTTGCCGGCAACAACGACGACGACGGTTGGTATCAGACTGGTGACATCGGCGAACTTGACTCCGATGGCAATCTGTTCTTCAAAGGCCGCAAAAAAGACGTCGTCGTCACTCCCGCGGGAATGAACGTCTATCCCGAGGACCTGGAAAATGCCCTGAAGGCGCAGCCCGCGGTGAAAGATTGCGTGGTCATCCCGCTCGCCGTAGGAGATAACGCAGAGCCTTGCGCCGTTCTGCTGCTACGGAATCAAACTGGAACCGAGCCGGCCGACCCTGCCCACGTGATCGAAGAGGCCAACCAAAGCCTGGCCGAGTACCAGCGCATCCGCCAATGGATTGTCTGGCCCGGCGAGGATTTCCCGAGAACCTCCACGCAAAAACCTCGCAAAAAGGAGATCACAGAAAGCACCCAAAAGATGCTCGCGGGCGGCGGAGAAGGAACTCTCGCGCCCGATATTCCTTTGGCAGACTTCATCTCCCGCATCACTAAGCGTTCAGTCACCAACCCTGCGGAGAGCGCAAACCTCGACTCCGACCTGAACCTCAGCTCGTTCGACCGCGTGGAACTCCTCAGTGCGCTCGAAGACCGCTATCAGGTTGAGTTGAGTGAAAGCCGCTTCTCCGCCGTGAACACCGTCGCCGATCTTCAGCGAATGCTGAAAGGAGAACTCCCACCGCGCGCCGTGTACCACTATCCGGCGTGGGTACAACGCTGGCCAGTAACTTGGATTCGCTTCTTCGTCCACTACCTCTTGTTACGCCCCGCGATATTGGTTCTAGGCTGGCCCAGGATACGGGGGCGAGAAAACCTGCGAGGATTACCCGGCCCGGTGCTGGTCATCTGCAACCACATTGGCGACGTTGACGTCGGCTTCGTACTCACAGCACTGCCTGCACGCTTTCGTCATAAGCTGGCAACCGCTGCCGGCGGCGAGGCTTTGGAGGCTCTTCGCACTCCGCCCGCGAACCGAAACTTTTTTCTCAGGTTCTTTGACCGGGTGGAATGGCTACTTGGCGTATCACTACTCAATATTTTTCCGCTCCCTCGCGAGGCTGGGTTTCGCGATAGCTTCGCTTTTGCCGGAGAGTCGGTAGACCGCGGATTCAGCATCCTCGTCTTTCCCGAAGGCCGCCACACCACCGACGGCCGGATGGTCCCTTTTCGGTCGGGGATAGGGCTACTGGTAAAGAACCTGGGAATCCCGGTAGTCCCCATGCGAATTGACGGGCTTTTCGAGCTGAAACACGCTGGGCGGAGAACTGCGCGGCCTTACCAGATTGCGGTCAAGATTGGATCGCCAGTCCGATTCGAACCCGGAACCGAACCCGGGCAAATCGCCACCGACCTGCAGCGCACGCTCGAACAGCTATGAACGAAATTCCGGACAACTTGCACAGTTTGAACAGCTTATCAACAGAATCCTAACCCCAAATTACACAATTCACTGTATGGACTGAGCTCACGGGTCACTTCCAGATAGGTTCTTTTGAAATCCTAAAAAAAGAGGCCGACCGCGGAGACCAGGCGGGTCAGCCCCTGACGAAGGAGCAGCGCCACGGAGCTGCTGTGAGCTGCGCAAATGCCCCATCGCGTTGCGAGAAGGCGTAACTGAAAAGTACGGAAGAAAACGGCTGCGGTCAATGCCGCAAAAGTTGCAGACGCACTACAACTTTCGATGTAGAGAGTTGATATCTGCCAATTGGATGGAAGGTGCCGTCCCCGCTAAAACCTAATATCTAAAGGCTGATTCATCTATAATCCTCGCGATGCAGCCGGTGCCTTCAGTTCTTGACCTTGGCAGTCGCCGGCTGGCGTTACCGCGCAACCGCCGCGGGCTTATTGGCGCCGAGCGAGTTCTCGCTTCGTTTCGGGTTGTGCTCGCTCTCAGCTCTCTTCTTCTGGTTCAGCTCGACCCGGCAGCCGTGCGTCCCTACAACGAACTGGTCCTCTTCTTGGTGCTCTTCTATCTGGCCAGCTCCCTTTGGTTGCTCTTTGTGGTGCACTATCGCGCCGAAATCTCTCCGCGCTTTTCGCTCCTAGCCCACTCCACCGACATTCTGTGGCCCGCGGCCATCAGTCTGCTCGGCGGCGGACCTAGCAGCCCCTTTTTTCTATACTTCCTTTTCGCGCTGCTGGCCGCGGCCTTTCGCTGGGGAATGCGCGAAACCGCGATTACCACCGTCGCTGTGGTCGGCACCATGGCGGCGGACGCGATTGCCGTAACTCAGACTCCTTTGGCGCTGGTGATCGGGCGTCCTTTTAGCATTACCAACTTCATAATGCGCTCGGTGTATCTGGTGATTTTTTCTTTCCTCATCGGATACCTGGCTGAATCGGAGAAGCGGCGCGCCGCCGAAGCCCTCAGCATCTCGCTGATTTCCTCCCGAGTCCGGATCGAGGCCGGGCTGAAGGGTACCGTCTTTACTGTCTTGCAGGAACTGCGGAAACTGTTTGGCGGCCGCGAAATTCTGGTCATCACCCGGGAAGCCGAGGCCCATCTGGTCATGCTATGGCGGGTCGAGAAACTCGAGTCCGACGAAAATGCCGTGTTCACCTGGCGGCAACTCGATGAATCCGAAGAACAGCAATACTTGTGTGTGATGGGAGAGGATTCCGCCGGCGCGATCTGGCGCAACCGCAACACCGCAAGCTCGATCACGCTGGACAAAGAAGGCGTGCGCACCCGCGGACAGCAATGTTATCTGGCGGCCAGGTTTGTGGCCAAGCATCCTTTCAACCTGCTTCTCGCCTGCGCCATTTCCGCTGCGCCAGAAGTTTCTGCGCGTGTGCTGCTTTTCGATCCGATTCTCGGTGGCCGCGCTGAAACCCAGCTTCGCTTCCTGCAGGACGTCGCCAACCTGGTCGCGCCCTCGGTTTACAACGTCTATCTGCTGCGCCGCCTGCGTTCCCGGGCCGCCGCTGTCGAACGCGCCCGCGTGGCCCGCGATCTGCACGATGGTGTAGTGCAATCGTTGCACGCAATTGCCTTCCGCCTGTATGCGCTGCGCACCCGCTCCACCATTCCCCCTGCGGAACGCGAGCAGGAGCTGCTCGAAGTGCAGCAGTTGGTGCAGAACGAAGCCGCCAACGTTCGCCACCTGATCCAGCAGCTCGAGCCTCTTGAGTTCGATCCCCGCCACCTGGCCGATTTTCTGGCCGGCATGGTTACCCGTTATCGCCAGGACACCGGCATCGGAGCCCAGTTCGTCTGCGATGTTCCCGAGGTCAACCTTCCGCCTGCGACCTGCCGTGAGATTGCCGGGATTTTGCGCGAGGCCCTAGCGAATGTGCGTCGCCATAGCGGCGCGCAGCATGTGCTGGTGCGGTTGGCGCGACAACGCGGCGCCTGGCTGCTCAGCATCGAAGACGACGGCCGCGGATTCGAATTCAGCGGCCGCTTTACCCACGCAGAATTGGATGAGGATCGGCGCGGTCCCCTGGTCATCAAACAGCGCGTCCGCGCCATCGAAGGTGAGCTTACTATCATCTCCAAGGCGGGACAGGGCGCGCGCCTCGAAATCAAGGTCCCTGACTTCGCTCGCGCCAGCATCGCATGAACCGGGTCGTATGATGATGATGATGATGATGATGATGATGATGATAAGTCGCATGAGAAGATCGCATGAGCACGGTGCAGCAAGAGGATCGGCTAGACCAGATCGTATGAACCAGTTTGCATGAGCACAGACAGCAAGAACACCGATAGCACAAGTAAAGACAAGCGCCCAATCCGCATCGTCATCGCTGACGATCATGCCATCTTCCGCGACGGCCTGCGCCGCTTGCTGGCCACGCAGGAAGATTTTCTGGTGGTCGCCGAAGCCTCGGACGGGAAAGAAGCAATCTCTCTTGCCACCGAACTTAAGCCCGACGTGCTGTTGCTTGACTTGGCCATGCCGCGAGTCCCCGGGATGGAAGTTCTCCGCGAACTCGCGCATCAGGAAATTTCCGTGCGCACTATCCTGCTGACTGCCGGCATCCAGCCGTTTGCCGTGACTAGCGCTTTGCAGTTAGGCGCGCGCGGCATCGTGCTCAAGGCCTCTCCGCCGGAGCTGCTGCTGAAAAGCATCCGCGCCGTCTACGAAGGCCAGTTCTGGGTGGGAAGCGAACCGGTGGCTGCCTGGGCCCGCGCCGGCCAGCCCTCAACTACTGGCTTCGGTCTTACCTCCCGCGAAATCGACATCATCTCCGCCATCAAAGAAGGAAGCAGCAACCGCGAAATCGCCAGCAAGCTCGCCATCAGCGAGGAAACCGTCAAACGCCATCTGAGCAATATCTACAGCAAGCTCGGGGTTTCCAGTCGCCTGGAATTGGCTGTGGTTGCGAGCGAGCAACATTTGGGACTCGACTGAGCGTGCCCACTCGTTCGTCGAAGAGATTTTCTTGCCGCCTTCACGCCTCTTAGCGTACTTTGCGGTTAAAATCTCTTCCGTCACTTAGATGGAAGAGGGGGAACCGTGTCCATAACCAGACGCAAAGCCTTGGCCATTCTCGCCGGAGTGCTCCCCGCCGCTCGATCGCTTCGAATGTTCGGTCAGGCGTCCGAGTTCGCCAAGGACCCCTTCCAACCGACGCGCGAGTCGCTCTCCACCTACCGCGTCCCGGAATGGTTTCGGGACGCAAAGTTCGGCATGTGGGCGCACTGGGGACCGCAGTCCTCGGTCGAAGCCGGCGACTGGTATGCCCGCAACATGTACATTCCCACGGAGCCCCAGTACAAGTATCACGTCGAGCATTACGGACTGCAGTCGAAGTTCGGTTACAAGGATTTGATCCCTCTCTGGAAGGGCGAGAAATTTGATGCGGAATATCTCATCGGTCTTTACAAAAAAGGCGGCGCCAAATATTTCATGACTATGGGCGTCCACCACGACAACTTTGATCTTTGGGACTCCGCCCACAATCGCTGGAACTCGGTGAACATGGGGCCGAAGATAGACATCGTCGGCATGTGGAGCAAGGCCGCGCGCGGCCACGGATTAAAATTCGGCGTGAGCGACCATCTCTGGATCAGCTACAAATGGTTTTCTCCCAGCCACTACAGCGACAAAGACGGCCCGTACGCAGGGGTTCCTTACGACGGCGCCGATCCAAAATACGCCGACCTCTATCACGATTACACCGAACTCAAAGCTGTCCCACCGGTGAAGCTCGATTGGGACGAGACTTGGATCCCCGAGTCCTGGAAGCAGCACTGGTACCTGCGCATCAAAGACGTTGTCGATAAATACCAGCCCGACATGATCTACAGCGACGGCCACATCCCCTTCCAGGATTGGGGACTGAAGCTAGTCGCCGAACACTACAACGTGAGCGCCAAAAGAAATGGCGGCAAGGTTGAAGCCATCTACACCAGCAAGAAAAAAGAAGATTCCGACGCCGGCCTGTGCGTTTTCGACCGCGAACGCGGCGTGCTCGACGAAATCTGGCCTCACCCCTGGCAGACCGACACCTGCATCGGCGACTGGCACTACAAGCGCGACGTAACTTACAAAACTCCCAAAACAGTAGTGGACATGCTGGTGGATATCGTCAGCAAGAACGGCAACCTCATGCTGAATTTCCCCCTGCCCAATAACGGCATGCTGGACGATCGCGAGATGAAAGTTCTCTCCGGCATCACCGGTTGGATGGCTGTCAACGGCGAGGCCGTCTTCGCCACCCGCCCCTGGAAAATCTCCGGCCAGGTCGCCGCCCCCGCGACCGCCGCCCAGGACACCATGTTCAATGAAAGCAAGCGCAAGCCTTTCACCGCCGAAGACATCCGCTTCACCACCAAGGGCGAAACCCTCTACGCGTTCCTCATGGGCTGGCCGGAATCCGAGAAAGGCGCCGTCATCGCACCCTTAGCCAGCGGCAGTAAACACGCCCCCGGCAAAATCGAACGCGTCGAGCTGCTGGGATTTCCCGGCAAGCTCAAATGGACCCGCGACGAATCCGGCCTGCACGTGCAAATGCCGGAACAGAAGCCGTCAGAGCACGCAGTGGCACTGAGGATTTCAGGCAGCGGGCTGAGTTAGAGTGAAGGACGCTCTCTACGTCTTGCGCATCAGTAGGCCGAGAATCGACAAGGCCATCGTGATGAAAAAGAGGATTCCCAGGAGCCAGGTCAGCCATTTCTTCTCCGGGTGATTGACCCAGTAACAGAGCAGCGCGGAAAGCAACAGAGCCTGGGGCACGACCTCCAGCCAGCCTCTGAGCTGAGACCGGATCGGCACCGGAGTGTAGATCATGCCTTCCATTGATCCCGCAGCAGGACCGAACGTACCCAGGATACCGAGCGCGATCAGCATCCATGCCATGAGCAGCCAGCCATTCTTTTTCCCGAACAAACAATCCCGCAGCGGATAAAAGACCAGCGCAAAAACCAGACCGCGCAGCGGCTGGAACAGAGGACCGGCAATCACTAAGGGGTCGGTCATCGGCCGCATCCCAGAGTCAGGACGGGCCATGAGCGCAGCATAATTGAGAAAGTAAGCCGCCAGTACCCCCATGATGACGTACGTGATGGTGTGACAAACCATGGTTTTGGCAGCCAGAGACACAAACCGGGGCTGAGAATTATCCATCTATATGATCCGCAATCGGAACTAAGTAGTCAGACCGTCGCTAGACATTTAACCAGAAAAACGATATGCGAGTGTGAAACTTTGCGGCCTCTCTGCTAGACGTGGAGACGAGAGAAAATCGACAGACCTGCTGGCGGAGGGAGGGGGATTCAAATCCCCGGTACGGTTTCCCGTACAGTGGTTTTCAAGATGTACCGATCTCGCCGCCCTCACTCGTTTTCAAGCACTTACATTCGCAGTCGAAGCCCGCAAGGCGAACTTAGTTGCGCTAATCGGTCGCGATCACTCGAATCATCGTTAATAAAAAAGCGCAAGAGTCGCAAGCCAGATCGCACAGGGGAGTAGTGCACCAACAGAGATAACCTCCCTCTTGTGCTCAATCGGCCTATCATTCCTAAAACAGTCAGTAGGAGCTTCGCACATGGCAACGAATCAGGTAGTGCTTTATTTCGATAAGCAGGAGGACGCTCTGCTTTTCGCCGTTGCTGCCAGTTCAATCATGTCAGACGAAGGCACGTTCCCCGGCACCGATGCCGGGGTCAGAGTTGCGGTGGAGATTTCGAAGGCCAGTCGAATTACGACCGAGGGTGTTCTGAACCTTACCTAAAGGGTGGCACAAAATGATGATTCGAAAAGCTACGCTGCGAATCGGAGTTCCCGCTCTGCTCGTCTGCATCGCATTGAATACCTATCTCGTTGTCGATCATTTGAGACAGATGCAGAAGATGGCAGCGCTCACACTGGAAAGCTCCATGATGCAGGCGAGCATCTCTGGTGTCCTGAAAGATTTGACTGACATGGAAACAGGTCAGCGCGGATATCTGCTGACCAGCGATCAGTCGTACTTGCAACCCTACACCGCCGCAAAGGACAGGATCGAGACCGATTTGGCCACCTTGCGGGCAAAACTGGCTCGTCGGACAGAGGGCGAACGATCACTGGAGTCGCACCTCGAGTCGTTGGTTAAATCAAAGCAGGTTGAGATGGAGCGCACGCTTGACTTGCGCCAACAGGGTTATCGACATCGTTCATTCGTGCTGGTGGATACAAACGAAGGTAAGGACTATATGGACGAGGCTCGCAGCATTATGTCGTCGCTCTCGTCAGCGGAGAGCATCAATTTCGCGAGATTCGACACAGAACAGACTGTCGCATTGAGGAAAGTATTGTCGGTGACCGTTGTCACTAATTCTGGCCTGCTTGTGCTGGCAGCATGTCTGTTTGGACTGATTCGCTACGACGGGAGACTGCTGGCAGAAGAAGCCGCCCAGAGCAGACGAGTGCTATCGGTGCGCGATTTGCAGCTAGCAAAACTAACGTCTGCCCTTTCCGGTCAAGCGCGTTTCAGCATCAGCGCCCTAAATACAAATTCCCGGCTGCTGCTCGAGAATTACGGGGGCTTTCTTCCACGGCAGGGACACGAATATGCCGAGCAGATGAAAGAAGCAGCGACACAAATGGAGAGGCTCCGACAGGATTTGGTCGGCAGCCGAAGCCCCGACGGTGATTGGAAAGCAGCTTAGCTGCCGGTGGGGCTGACGCATTGATTTCATTCTCATTAACGTGCGTCCCCGACCCGAACTGCGGTGCTGGAAAGCGACTGGGCGGCGAGGAAAATCTGCACGAGATTGATTCCCACGCTCGAGTATTGGAAGTGACCGCGGCCCCGAACATGGGCTTCAACCCGGCAAGTCGGAATCAGCGTCTTTCAACTCCGCGTCCTGGTCCCGATGGCCCAATTGGCCCTGCATGCCAGTATTGCTCTTTTGATCCCCTCGGTCTTGTTCAGTGGCACCCTTGGCTTTGTCTTGATCCCTCGACTTTTGGATCGAGGGGACCCCTCCCTGCTCTGTGGGGTTGTCAATCGCTCGAGTTGATTCTTTATCGGTCATGGAGCTTACTCTTGGCTAGAAAATATAGGTCCGTTAGATGCGACCAGTCGTTCAGAGACTGGCTAACGGCTTGCGCACCAACTGATTCAGTGGCGGAGGGAGAGGGATTCGAACCCGCGGTACGGTTTCCCGTCCAGTGGTTTTCAAGTACACAGAAGGGTTCTGATCCGTTTAGAAAATTCTCGACTCTACTCTACTTTTCAACCACTTCCAAGGCGAACGTCTTGACAGGTTATGACTGAAAATCCGCCGTTATGAGCATAGAACTACTACAGTTTTACTATAGACACTAATTTCTCTTGCCACGTCACCGTAGCCTATTTGCGTTATGCTCGCGGTCCCCTCCCAAGGCAGATCCCTGCCGTGCGCAGCGTTCAGCGAACTACGCACTAGGAAAGCTGCACACGTTCGGCCCGACACAAAAAAGGGGTACTTGCAAGACGAGCTTACCTTGGTAATTGCTGACCCAGGTCGAGGGGCCTTCGTAATCTAGCTCTTCCCCTTTGCTCCGTTATGCTCTCCTCTACGTAGTCGTGGGTGTGAGCCGGAAAAGTTGCTGACCGCAGCAAATGTTCTGAGTCCGGGGGGACATCGCGACATGTGGGAGAGGTCCGATCCATATGCCGAAGAAAGTTCTACTGGTGGACGATTCCGCCACCAGCCGCCTGATGCATCGCACTATCGTCAAAAACAATACCAACTATACGGTCATCTGCGCCCAAGACGGCAACCAAGCCCTGGAGTTGGCCGACTCCGAAAAACCTGACCTGATTCTCATGGATATCATGATGCCCGGCATCAGTGGGCTGGAGGTCTGCCAGCGATTGCGGAGTCAGAAGGAAACCTCGACATTGCCGATCGTGATGCTGACCTTCCGGACTGGGGAGGACTCGATCCAGACGGGTTTTGCCAGCGGATGCACTGCGTATCTCACAAAGCCGGTGGAGGACGCCGAGTTGCTGAAAACGCTGCGGTGTTATCTGGGAGATTAGGAACCATGGGAGCGGATTCCAAACGGGGCAAGGGACTCAGAAATGTGCTCCTGGGCGCGGTTGGGTTGCTCTGGCTGGCTGGCCTGGGCATGGGTCTGCGAATCCTTCTCAACTATGAAAACGGCCCCGCCACTCCCGGTTCGGCGCCAGGCCAATGGCCCGCCAGCAGCAAGATCGAGCGCCTTCCGGGTCTGCCCACGATCGTGGTGATGGCCCATCCCCATTGTCCGTGTACGCAAGCGACCATGGGAGAACTGGCTCTGCTGATGGCGCGGGTGCAAAACCGCGTGACCGCCACAGTCGTGTTCGTGCGACCTCCCGGATTGCCGGAAAAGTGGGAAGAGACTGGGCTTTGGAACGATGCGCAGCAGATTCCAGGGGTAAGAGTGATGAGCGACCCTGAAGGGCACGAAGCGGCACTATTTGGTGCTATCGCCTCGGGTCAGACGATGCTTTACGACGCAAGCGGAAAACTGCAGTTCAGCGGGGGTATCACTGCCAGACGCGGGCACTCCGGTGACAATGCAGGGCGCAGCGCGATTGTCGCACTGATAACCCGGGCGAAAGCAGGAGTAAGAGAGACCCCGGTTTACGGATGCACCCTGGGCAGTCCGAAAACGAGAGCAGACTACAGAGGCAAACCATGAAAACGGTTGACGCAGCGCAAGCGACCCCTGGCACGGAACGGCGAGCGACATACTTATTTCAGCAGAGCCAACTCGCGATCTACCGGCGGGTGGACCGCCTTTTCGCTGGATTGATGCTCTTTCAGTGGGTCGCCGGCGTAGTTGCAGCCCTCGTGATCTCCCCGCGCGCCTGGGAGGGAGCAATCAGCCATGTTCACCTTCATGTCTGGGCCGCTTTGCTACTGGGTGGATTGATCACATTTTACCCGGTGCTACTGGCGCTCTTGCGGCCGGGGATGGCATCTACGCGTTACACGATTGCCGTTAGCCAGATGTTGATGTCGGCACTGCTCATTCATCTTTCCGGGGGCCGCATCGAAACCCATTTCCACGTATTCGGGTCACTTGCATTTCTCGCTTTTTATCGTGACTGGCGCGTCTTTATTCCCGCGACCATCGTAGTCGCGCTCGACCACTTCGTCCGGGGAGTTTACTGGCCGCAGTCTGTTTTTGGTGTGCTCACGGCGAGTCACTGGCGTTGGATTGAACATGCCGCCTGGGTAATTTTTGAAGACGTTTTTCTCATTTGGTCATGCATCCAGGGCGTGCGTGAGATGCGAGACAGTGCGGAGAAACAGGCAGAACTCGAGACGTTGAGCACCGAGGCTCAAGCTGCCAACCGTGCCAAGAGCGAGTTTCTTGCCAATATGAGCCACGAGATCCGCACCCCCATGAACGGCATCCTGGGGATGACGGAAATTTTGATGGACACGAAACTCAGCCCCGAGCAGACCGAATACCTGAGTATGGTGAAGCACTCCTCGGACACACTGATGCAGGTAATTAACGACGTGTTGGATTTTTCCAAAATTGAAGCCGGGAAATTGGACCTAGATCCCGTACCCTTTAAGTTGCGCGATACGCTAAACCTCACTCTGAAGCCGCTGAGTATTCGCGCCGAGCAGAAAGGCCTGGAGCTTGCGTGCCATGTCCACACCGACGTACCTGAGGACCTGGTTGGCGACCCGTTGCGGCTCAGGCAGGTCGTCTTGAATCTAGTGGGGAATGCGCTCAAGTTCACGGAGAAGGGCGAGGTGGTTGTGGAAGTCGGTGTGGCCTCCCGGGCCGGGGACGACATCTCTTTGCATTTTTCAGTCCGCGACACCGGCGTGGGCATATCGAAGGAGAAACAGAGTTCCATTTTCGAGCCCTTCACGCAGGCCGATGGCTCCATGAGCCGGAAGTTTGGTGGGACAGGTCTAGGGCTGACCATCTCGGCGCGATTGATCGAGATGATGGGTGGACGAGTATGGGTGCAGAGTGAACCGGATAAGGGCAGCACCTTTCACTTTACCTGCCACATTCGGTTGAGGGCCGAGACTGACAGCCACGTTCGCCAAGCTGCGCTGCTATGCAGCGATGGTCTTCCGGTCCTCGTCGTGGACGACAACCGCACCAACCGCCGCATTTTGCAGGAAATGTTGCGGAACTGGGGCATGAAACCTGTTCTCGCAGAAAGTGGAGAGGCCGCGCTGGCAGCCTTGTCTAAAATGCAGAGCGCACAGGCGACGCTCCCTTTGATTCTGATTGATGCTCACATGCCTGGAACGGACGGATTCGCCCTGGCCGAGCAAATAATCCAGATCGGGGCGTTTCGCGGCACCGCTATAGTCATGCTGACGTCGTCGGGCCAGCCTGGCGATGCAAAACGTTGCCGTGAAATGGGATTGGTCGCTTATCTCACCAAGCCGATCGCTCAGCCGGAACTTTTCGATGTCGTATCTGCAGCGTTGCGCCGAACCGTCAATCTGACATCTTCCGCGCTTCCCAATTCCCCGGCCCGGCTGGTCACGAACACCGACCGGTTGCGGATCCTCCTGGCGGAGGACAATGTTGTCAACCAGAGACTGACCGTCCTTTTGCTTGAAAAGCGCGGACACACAGTCACGATCGCGAGTGACGGAAAGCAGGCCTTGGCCGCCCTGGAGGGAGCGGAATTTGACATTGTCCTCATGGACATTCAAATGCCAGAGTTGAACGGGTTGCAGGCGACGGCGGCCATCCGCCTGCAGGAGAGGAAAAGCGGGAAACGTGTCCCGATTATCGCCATGACCGCACACGCAATGAAGGGTGACCGCGAAATGTGCCTGACCGCAGGCATGGATGACTACATCTCCAAACCGATTCGTGCGGCTGCACTGTTTGAGATGATAGATCGCCTCTTGGGCATACCATCGCAGGCAGGAGCAGTGACACCTGCACCGGGCCCTAACGATTCTCCCTTCGACGAGGCCTCGGTTCTTGAAAGACTAAACGGCGACTATCAGGTCTTTACTGAGTTAGTCGAAGCATTTCTAGGGGAGTGTCCCCGGCTGATGTCGGAAGTCCGCAAGGCGATGGATGAGGGCGAGGCTGGTCAATTGGCGAAGGCGGCGCACGCGCTGAAGGGAGCAGTTTGCGTGTTCACCCAGAAAGCAGCATTTGAGACAACAGTTGAAGTCGAAACACTGGCGCGGGTTGGCGACCTGCGCTACGCAGACCAGGCCCTTCAAAAGCTTGAGCTTGAAATCGGACGACTGGTCGCTGCTTTGACGATGTGCCCGAACCCAGACTCCCAAAAAGCCTTTGGCGCGGCTGGCGAATAACCCACCTAGTCCGCTGCGGGTTAGTGCGATGGTGCCGGGAGGGGGAGTCGAACCCCCAAGACCCGAAAGTCGGCGGATTTTGAGTACACAGAAGGGTTCTGATCCGTTTAGAAAATTTTCTACTTTATTCTATTTTTCAACCAGTTACAAGGCGAGCGTGTTGATCGGTTCTGACCATGAATGCTCAGTTCTGAGCATGGAACTACTACAGTGTTACTACAGTCGCAACAAGCCCCGACCGTTCACGGCAAAGCGTCGCGGGTCAATGCATTATGAAAGAGCGCCCCACTTTAGGAGTCAAAGCTGGGGATGGTAGCGCCGCCTCCGCTGCGCTGCGCTGCGTAGGGCTTCGCTCCGCTACGGCGGCTAAAAGGAGCTGCAGGTCTGGGAGCGGTGGGAAAGAACCACAGGAGGGTATATTAATACACCCAGCAGGACTGGGAGAATCTGGGCCAGTTTTCGGGTGGTCTATAGAGGACAGTAATTTAGCCAGTGTTAATGGGCTTTTGATGGTATGGCGGAGAGGGAGGGATTCGAACCCCCGATACCCGTTAAGGTATGCCGGTTTTCAAGACCGGTGCCATCAACCGCTCGGCCACCTCTCCAGCTACTACAGTTTTACTACAGTCCGCAGATTCTCCACGCCGGATGCGACGCCGATTCTTTTGTTTCCAATCGATTACAGGTGGGCAACTTTACGGTCCAGTGGTTTTTAAGACCACCCGCTTCAACCGCTCACGCATCCCTCCGCGGTCTGCTTCTAACAGTTTAACAAGATGACGGTGGTGCTCATCCGAATTGCATGTCCGCGCATCTCACCGTAGCAACACCGGAACCCACTCTCCCACTTCTATCCGCTCCCGGTTTGGTGGAACGACCAGATAGCAGTTGGCGCGCGCGACCGCGGCGATGTCTCCCGAGCCTAACCATTTGACTGGCTCGACCTCGGCCGCCTCAAATTCCCCGCTCAGCGAGGCTGGCAAGAAGCGTTTCAAGCCGATTCTCGTCTGCAATGTGGCCTTTAACTTCGCATGCATAAAATTCAGCTTGCGAACTCCCATTCCCGCGAGAGCCTCGATCACGGGCCGCGCGAACAGCTCAAACGTGACCATGGTTGAAGTCGGGTTCCCAGGCAGGCCGAAGAAATATTTGCAATAGTCAGTCTCCGAAACTTCCCGCTCGGGGTCCGCGGCCGAGTCGCGGACAAGAGTGTCCGCGCCATTCGCCACCCTTCCGAACACAATCGGCTTCCCTGGCTGTATTTTCGCTCCGGTGAAGAAGAATTCCGCTTTCATTTCCGCGAGAACCTGCTCCACTAGATCATACTTGCCCATGGAAACGCCGCCGGCAATCAACAACAGGCCTGCTTCCAGTCCCTCTTTGAGCAATTCGCGCAGCCGGCACGGTTCATCTGGCGCGATGGGCAACAACACCGCCTCGCCTCCAGCCGCCTGGATCTGTGCTGCCAGCGAGTAACTGTTGGAGTTGCGGATCTGATTTGTGCCGGGCGGCACGTCCACATCAACTACCTCATCGCCGGTGGAAAGCACGGCGACTCGCGGGCGCGCGTACACTAGCAGACGCGATCGTCCTACCGCGGCGGCGACGGCAATTTCGGCATAGCTTATGCGCGCGCCTGGAGACAGCAATCTGTCGCCGCGTTTCGCTTCTGAGCCGGCAGGAACAATGTTTTCTCCCGCCGAGACACTTCTCGTAATCTCGACGCGGTCGCCGGCGCGGCTCGTGTGTTCCACCATTACCACCGCGTCGGCCCCGACAGGCGCTGCGGCGCCGGTCATGATTGCAGCCGCCTTCCCGGATGCGAGCCGCGGGATTTGCGCCGGAGGTGCTCCGGCTTTTATTTCTCCAATCACTTCCAAGGTCGCAGGGAGCTTTTCCAAATCAGCGGCGCGGACTGCATATCCATCGCGCGCAGCCCGGGGAAACGGAGGGAAGTCGCGATCGCCATGGATCGGCTCGGCCAGCACACGCCCGTTTGCGTCCAGCAGGCCAAGCAGTTCCCGGCCTCGGGGGCGCAAACGGGATGCATGGTCTTCTACAATGTGCCGTGCTTGTTCGAAGCTGACAAGGCTTGCTGGTTCTGCCGCCATGCTGGAATGATACGGGACTGGGATAACTGGAAAAAGAATAAAGCAAAGTCACTGCAAAGGATGCGCAGCGACTACTTCTTAGCTGCCGTCAATCTCTTCGCCAGCGCAGGAGCATTCGTGGCATGCGCCAAGGCAATTTCAGCAGTGACGGTCCCGCTCACCACCAGCCGCTCAAGTTCCGCGTCCATTTCACCAGTGCCGGCAGGCGAACGCCGCTCGACGTGGTCACGCTTGCCACTGCTGTGTGTCTCCGGCAAATTGCCCACCCGTCTCGGGCCCGGGTTTACCATTTCGAAGACCGCGACCCGGCCGCCTTCATTCTTCCGCGGCAGCAGGCGCTGGGAAATCACGCAGCGCAACATTAACCCCAAACGTTCGCGAACCGTCGCCTGTTCTGTGCCAGGGAACGCCCCCACAAAACGCTCTACTGTCTTATGCGCGTTCAGAGTATTCATGGTGGAAAGCACCAGGTGTCCAGTCTCCGCGGCTTCGAGCGCCAGTTCCATCGTCTCCCGATCTTTGAGTTCGCCTACCGCAATCACGTTAGGGACTTGCCGCAACGCCGCGCGCATGGCATGCGAGACGCTGGGAGTATCGCTGTGCAGCTCACGCTGATGAATAGTGGCGCGCTTGTGGTTGTGCAGAAACTCAATAGGATCTTCAATGGTGATGATGTGACAAGTCTCGGTTTCGTTGATGCAATCGAGCAATGCCGCCAGCGTGGACGACTTGCCCGATCCCCGCGGGCCGGCGATCAGCACCATTCCATCGCGAAGCGCCGCAATTCCGCGCATTTGTTCGGGTGCTCCCAGCGTATGGAGGTCGGGGACGGCCGTCGGAATCACCCGCATCACCACCGCGCAACTGCCTCGCTGAATGAAAACATTTACCCGGAACCGCGCCAGGCCCGGCAAAGCGTAGGAAACATCGCAATAGCCCTGTTCGCGCAGCATCGCGATCGCGGACTTATTGTTGCCAATCAAGTCGGAGGCGATGCGCCGAGTGTCATCCGCCGTCAGAGAAGAAAGTCCTTTCAGTTCGACGGTCATCAGTTGTGCGTTGACCTGCACCTGAAGATTCCGGCCGGGAGAAAAAATCAGATCACTGACTCGAGGATTGGCCCGCAGCATCGCGGCGAGCAGCTCATCCGTCGCTGCGTTTGCAGAACTCGGATCGAGCGAAACTTGTATGTGAGCGGTGCCGGTCGCGGCCAATTGCGCCTCTGTCGGAACGGGCTTCTGAGCCCGGACTTCAGATCCACTCTAGCGAAGTTGAAGGCGCGCTTCTAGAAAGAACAGCTTGTTCATAGACCTTGGTAACCTTACCTGTAGCCGGATGCCACTCGCCGGAAAAACAATTAGGGGCGGCCGCAGCCGCCCCCGAAAGGTGCCCAGCTTTTTAATTCTTTTTCTTCTTCGTCCCGTAGGTAGTCTCCAGGGTGCTGCCGACCAGCGCCAGCATGGACTTGGCTTCAGCCGCGTGAGGTCCGTTAGGCTGTAATTCCAGATACTTCTGAAAGGCCTCTGCCGTGCCCGGCGGTGCGAGAACCTTGCTGTTGCTATCCATCTTAGCCAGGCCAATCAGATTGGACCCTTTGAAGTAGTAAGCGTCGGCATTCTTTGGGTCTGCAGCAATCGATTTGTCGAACGCCTCAACCGCCTGCTTGGTCACCGTCGGATCACTTTTCATATTCGCATTAGTGAGCAGAATTCCCAGGTTAAGGTAGTAATGCGCGGCATTCGCGGGATCAAGCGTGGCTGCCTGGGTATAGGCGTTCACCGCATCGTCGGTCTTGCCAATCCTGCCCGCCGCGATGCCCAAATTATCGTAATACGCGGCCATCTTGGTGTTGTCCGAAGGCCCGCCGGGAGCCGGGGGTTTGCCGGGCGTAC
>Ga0185299_10003650_pt1 | contig 19920 bp, 18 predicted proteins | sample PaiPotPPA55metaG_FD_128002 | JGI IMG/M metagenome (GOLD analysis project Ga0185299, IMG submission 128002) | Iron sulfur acid spring bacterial and archeal communities from Banff, Canada, to study Microbial Dark Matter (Phase II) - Paint Pots PPA... ...
GTGAAGCGTCAGATGTACGGGCGTGCAAAAATCGATCTGCTCGAGGCACGCGTTGTCGGCGCCGCGTAAACAACTGCACCAAAAGTGAGTCAGAGCCCAAGATTGACCCGTCCACCACTCGGTAGATCAATAGCTTAGCTCGCCGATCGGCGTCGGGACCCCACGCCGATTAACAATCGAGCTTCACCCGGAAGCCGGCGGTGCACGTCGCTACTGCGAGGCACTGCAAAGCAGGGGCATCCTTGCCAAGGATACCCATGAACACATGATCCGCATCGCCCCACCGCTCGTGATCACGGCCGATCAGGTCGAATGGGCGCTAGAGGAAATCGGAGCCGCGTTAACGCAGGATTCTCGTGATGAAAATCCTCGGAAGGGAGGGATTAGTTGAACTTTTGCGGTCAGGGCTCTCGCGCAACACATCCATATCTGCATCGTGTCGCCAAAAGCGCCATTTTGACCGTCGGCCCCATGCCCGATCCGGCACATCGAAATAACCGCCGGAAAGTAGACACGGCTTCGCTCAACGGCGGGCCACAGACGCGCTCGCCGATGACCGTGCCTCGCGGGACCGGATCATCCATTGGAATTCTCTTGGTCATGACCTCCTCAAAAAAGTAAGGCCCCGGATTGCTCCGAAGCCCGACCTTACCGGCGCGCGGGGTACATCCGCCCGTGCCGCCATCAGTTCCTATGTTACCATTTCGGCCTAACCAGGACAGCGAAGACTGTGCCGCTTTCGTGGTTGTCGGCTGCATTAATCGACCGTCTCTCCAATTGCAAACTTCGACATCGAGAACTCCTTCTGGAATGGGGTCTTGTCAGACGCCGACGCGCCCGAAGAAAAGAGATGCCAACTTTGGCAGCGGACATTCCATAGTCGTCATTGCGCGCATGAAATCCGCCGAACTCTAAGTCCGGGCTTTGCGCTGGCCCGTCGTTCGAGCACTACATTCCCCAACGCAAAGCCGGTGTGTAGACGGGCGCGTCCCAGAGACGCTTCATCTCCTCGTCAAGGACCGTTACCGTCACCGAGCAACCTGCCATATCGAGCGACGTAACAAAATTGCCTACGAGGGGCCGCGTAACGACACTACCGGACAATTCGAGCAATCTGCGCACAGCATCGTACATCAGATAAAGCTCCGAAAGCGGCGTTGCCCCGAAGCCGTTGATCAACAGAATTACTTCACCACGCGCCCGCACGCCCAGGTCGGCCGTGATTGCGTTGACCATCTCTGCCGCTATCTCGGCAGCCGGCCTGAGCTTTACGCGACGGCGCCCCGGTTCTCCATGGATGCCAACGCCGACCTCCATTTCGTCCTCGGCGAGGTCGAAAGTCGGCTTGCCGGCCGCCGGGACCGTGCAGCTCGTCAATGCGATCCCGATCGAGCGCGTCGCCGCGTTGACGCGATCGCCCAGGATCTTCAGGGCGGCGAGGTCGCGTCCCTCTTCGGCGGCTGCGCCTACGATCTTCTCCACGATCAGCGTGCCGGCAACGCCGCGCCGTCCGGTCGAAAAGGTCGAAGTTTCCACCGCCACGTCGTCATCGGTAATCACGGTCGCCACCGATTTTTCCGTCATCTCTCGCGCCATGTCGAAGTTCATGACGTCGCCCTCGTAATTCTTGACAATGAACAACACACCACCGCCGGTGTCCGCGGCCTCGGCAGCAGCGAGAATGAGATCGGGCGTCGGCGACGTAAAGACCTGACCGGGACAAGCGGCGTCCAGCATGCCGTGCCCGACGAAGCCGGAGTGAAGCGGCTCGTGTCCCGAGCCGCCGCCCGACACCAGAGCAACCTTGCCGGGCTTGAGACGCCGGCGCAGCACGAACGGCGCAGCCTCGCCCATGCGCACGATATCGGAATGCGCTGCGCAGAATCCGGCAAGACTTTCGCTTACCACGTCCTCTACGGCGTTGATCAGCTTCTTCATCGCACCCTCCTCGTGTCTCGTTGCTTTCTGCGTCAGCTGTCCTCGATCAGCCTTGCAACTTTTTCCGCGAACTCACTGAGCAGCGAGTCCAACTTGTGGTTCTTCTGTTCCGACCCAAGATCGGGCAGCATCAGCGTCAGTCGCCGGTTCCGCTCCCGCTCCTTGAGCAGGAGCAGCCGCCGCGGATGCGCGCGGTGATAGGCGGCGAGAAACTTGTCCCGTTCCTGCACCGAGAAGTGACAGACCTGGACGATGGCATGAACGTGCTGGGCCGGGATCGGCGTCTGATAGGCCGGGTTGGCAATCTGCGTGATAAAACTGCGGTTCTTGCCGAGCGCTTCGGCCAAACGCTGGCGCATGCCGGATGGGCGCCGATCCAGCACATCGCGAAGGATGGCCTTGTAAGCCGCGATCAGATTCGGGGAATTTTCTGACGTTGCTTGCGTGCTCATGCGGCGGCGCCGGAATAACGGGCGATCGCAGCCTTTACCGGCCCGAGCGCTCCGGGCGCCACCGATAAGGTGCGCAAACCCTGGTCGAGAAGCGCTGCGACATGCTCAGGATCGCCCGCGAGATCGCCGCACAGGCTGGTTTCGCGTCCGGCGTCATCGGCATATTTCACGACATGCCCGATCAGGCCGAACACCGCGCGTGAGGGGCGGGCAAGATCGGCGAGCTGCGGCTCGTCCCGGCTCGCGGCCGCCACATATTGAATGAGATCGTTGCTGCCGATGGAAAAGAAATCGGCGTTGAAGTCCTCGATCGTCAGCGCCGCCGCCGGTACCTCGACCATCATACCGAGCGGCGGCATTTGAGCTTGCCGGCCCTCTCGACGCAGCTCATCGAGGGCCTCTTCGAGCAGCGCGCGGCAGCGGTCAAGCTCCTCCGGAACCGTGACCATCGGAATCATCACCTTGAGATTTCCCGCTACCGCAGCGCGAGCGAGCGCCCGCAATTGCGCGCGAAACACATCCAGATGCCGCAACGACAGCCGTACGCCGCGTATGCCAAGAAACGGATTGATGTCGCCGAGCTGCGTCAGACCTGCGATTGGCTTGTCGCCCCCGGCATCGAGCGTGCGGATGGTCACGGGCTTGCCGGCGGCCCATTCAACCATTCGCTTGTAGATCTGATATTGCTCGTCCTCGGTGGGGAGTTGTTCGCGGCCCTGAAACAGAAACTCGGTCCGCATCAGGCCGATCCCGTCGACCTCAGCAGGGTCCAGCCCGTCCAGCTCGGCAAGGCCGGTGACATTGATCATAACCCGGACCCGTTCGCCGCCCGCGGTAAACGCCGGACCCCTCAATGAAGCTGCGGCTTGCCGGACCTCGGACTGTTCGGCGCGGCGCTGGTAAAAGATAGCCCGAACATCGGCGTCGGGATCGATAACGACGACCCCAGCATCGCCGTCGAGCAGCGCCTCCTTGCCATCCCCGAGATGATCGACGTCCACGCCCACGATCATTGGTACACCGCGCGACCTCGCGAGAATAGCGACATGGCTCGAGGGACTTCCCCGGCGCAATACCAAGCCGCCGTCACGCCAATGGGTGGCGAGAAACAGGGACGGCGGCATGTCGTCGGCCACGACGATCACGCCTGACGGCAGGCGTTGTTCGGCTTCACCTGCAAGGTGGCGCAGCACGCGATCGCGCAGATCGCGCAGATCGGATGCACGGGCGCGGAAATAGGGATCGCTGGCCTCCTCATAGGAAGCGATTTCCGGATCGATCGCCGTGCTCCACGCCCGGTTGGCGACCTCGCCGCTGGCGATCAGCGCGAACGCGGGTGCAGCAAGATTGTCGTCCTCAAGAAGCGCAATCTGGAAAGAGAGAATGGCTTCCGCCTCGGCATCGCCTGCTTCGCGCGCGAACAGAGCGAGCGCTTCCTGCGACCCCTTGAGCGCATTGACGAGCGCCTGGTGCTCCTCCGTCACAGACTGATGCTGACGAGTATCCTGCTGCACGGCAGCCAACCGCACGAGCCGACCGAGCGCAATCCCGGGGGCGGCGGACCGCCCCTGGATGCGACGAGCCGCCCGTTGCGCTCTATCGTCCATCTTGAAAATCTCCATCGACGAGCGTCACCAGTGCGTCCAGCGCGGCCTTCGCGTCATTTCCTTCGGCACGAAAATAAATCGTCGAATCCTTTGGCACCTTGGTTGCCATGACCTTGACGATGCTCTTGGCGTCGACCCAGGGGCCATCCGGCGACAGCCCAAGATCGATACGCGATTCGAAGGCCTTCGCAAGTTTTGTCAGCTTGACCGAGGGTCGGGCATGGAGCCCTACCTCATGTCGTATCAGCACTGAAGCTTGATGCTTATTCATCGCGATGGCCCCGCATCAGACCGGCGTCAGTTCTTCGGCGGTACGACGCACTGCCTCAAGCGTTGCGCCCGAAGCCGCTTCGGTTGCTGCCATGACCGCCCCCTCGACGACCGGCGCGTTGCAAACGACGACGCGGCTGCGGCGCTCCTCGGGCAGCATTTCTATCGCCATCTCGCTGTTGGTCTCCGCGCCGCCGAGGTCGACCAGAATGGCGACGCCGCGCTCCGACCACGCCTGATCAATCGCCTTCATGATCGCTTCGACGCTAGTGCCCAATCCGCCGCCCGGGTCTCCGCCGCACCAGCCAAGCGGCACTTCACGGCCGACCATTTGCTCAACCATGAGCGCGGTGCCGCGGGCGACGTCGGCTGAGTGAGAGACAATGACGATTCCAACATTTCCGCTCATACGAGTCCTTCCATGACGTCTGCAACCGCGTCGACGATCAACGCGGACGATCGTGCGCCGGGATCCATGTGACCGACGCTGCGCTCGCCCAGAAACGACGCGCGCCCGCGAATCGCCCGCATCGGAATGGTTTTTTCCGCCGCTGCCCTTGCTGTCTCCCTCAGGCGTAGCGGCAACCCGTCTCCACCTTCGCGCAGGACTTCGAGCACGGGAAACAGCACGTCGAGCATGGTCTTTTGACCGACATCGGACTTTCCCCGCGCCTTGACCGCATCGACCGCGGAAGCGAACGCGTCCGTGATCTGCTCGCGGCTCACTTCATCGTCCAGCGACTTGCCGAGCGACATGAATAACGTCCCGTAAAGCGGGCCGGACGCCCCGCCGACTTTCATGACAAGGGTCGTTCCGACACCCTTCAGGGACTCCCCGAAATTCTTGGCGGAGAGTTCATCAACCGCCGCCAGCACCGCTTCAAAGCCGCGGCGCATGTTGGCGCCATGATCGCCGTCGCCGATGGCGCGGTCGAGATCGGTCAATTCATCGGCGCTGGCAATGACGCGCTGCGCCACAGTCTCGAACAGAAGCTTGCGGGCCTGGCGATCGATCATCATGCATGCCCCCGCAATTCGTCAGCGAAAACCCGGTTGCCGGCTTGGTCGAAATACAGCGGCTCGGCAAATTCAAGCGAAACCTCGTCTCCTGCCTTGAGCGGCTGCGCCGGATCCGCAAGCGTCACCAGCGAATGGTCGGCGAGCTTAAGGTGAACGTGGTTCTGATCGCCGAGGTGTTCCACCCAGTGGACGCGCGCGTGCGGGCCGGGACGATCCGCAGAGGAAATCCTGATATGCTCCGTCCGCAAGCCCACGGTTTGCGCGTTCCGCGGCACCGCGTCGCTGGCCAGAAGCTCTGCGGGAATGAGGTTGATGGTAGGGGAGCCAAGCCGGCTCGCCACATAGGCGCTGTTGGGCCGCTCGTAGATCTCCCGCGGGGTGCCAAGCTGGATCAGCAAGCCCTCGTTCATCACGCCGATCCGGTCCGCCATGGTCATGGCCTCGATCTGGTCGTGCGTCACATAAAGGATGGTCGTTCCGAGCTCACGCTGGATGCGCTTGAGCTCGAGGCGCAACTCCGCGCGAAGTTTTGCATCGAGCGAAGACAGCGGCTCGTCCATCAGATAGACGGCAGGTTCACGGACCAGCGCGCGACCGATGGCAACCCGCTGCATCTCCCCGCCAGAAAGCGCGGTGGCCCTATTATCAAGCTTGCCTTCGATGTGAAGGAGTTCCGATACCTGAAGGATCCGGCGGCGGATGGCTTGCTCATTCACGCGCCGCGCCGGAGATCGCAAAGGAAAGGCCAGATTGTCGTAGACCGTCAGATGGGGATAGAGCGAATATTGCTGGAACACGAAGGCGACGTCGCGTGCGGCCGGCACTTCGTCCGTGACGTCGCGGCGCTGGATCACCACATTGCCCCTATCGGGGCGCTCCAGACCGGCGATCAGGCGCAGCGTCGTGGTCTTTCCCGCACCCGTCGGACCAAGCAGCACGACAAATTCACCGTCCGCGATCGAGAGCGAAAGACCACGGACCGCCTCGACGGCGCCGAAGCTCTTGCTGACATCTACGAGCGCGACCTCAGCCACGGACACCTCCTGCATGAAGCGCGGAAGACAACACCTGCCCGCCGGTGGCGTCGAACAAAGAGAGCCTGTCCGGCCGCAACGCGAGACCCACCTGCTCGCCGACCCGGACCGCTGTGCTTGACGGCAACCGCGCCTTCACCCGGCCGTGGGCCGTCTCCACGGTGACGATCTGCGTGGTGCCAAGATATTCGGCACCAATCACGCAGCCTCGCAGCGGCGAGCTATCTGTGAACGACACATTCTCGGGCCGTACCCCAAGCGCAAACTTGCCCTCGGCACGATCCTCGAACAATTCCGGCATGTCGACGGTGGCGGCATCGATCCTGATGCTGCGATCGCCACGCCGCAGCGAGGTCTGGACGCCGAGAAAGCTCATCGGCGGCGCGCCGATAAAGTCGGCCACGAACATCGTATTGGGCCGATCGTAAATCTCCTGAGGCGTGCCGATCTGCTCGACCCGGCCCTGATTCATGATGACTATCCGGTCCGCCATCGCCATCGCCTCGAGCTGGTCGTGGGTGATATAGATGGTGGTCGCGTCGATGCGGTCGTGCAGCTCCCGCAGCTCGCCGCACATCAACCTGCGAAACTCCGAATCGAGCGCGCCCAGCGGCTCGTCCATGAGAAAGGCCTTGGGCCGGCGCACGATGGCGCGGCCGAGCGCCACGCGCTGCCGGTCGCCGCCGGAAAGCCCGCCGACCCGGCGTTCCAGCAGATGTTCGATCCGGAGTAGTTTCGCCGTTTCCTCGACGCTCCGCCTGATTTCGGCGCGCGGGCAATTCTGACATCGCAGGGGAAAGCCGATATTCTGACGCACATTCATGTGCGGATAGAGTGCGAATAGTTGAAACACGAATGAAATGTCCCGCGCCGAAGCCGGCAAGGCGGTGACGTCCTCACCATCGAGCAGAATGCGGCCGTTGCTCGGCAGTTCCAGTCCGGCGATCATGCGCAATGTCGTCGTCTTGCCGCAGCCGGAGGGCCCGAGAATGACGAGGAACGAGCCGTGATCGACCGTGAAGTTGACGCTTTTGACGGCGGCAAACGTTCCGAATGACTTGGCAACGCTCTCGACCTTGATCTCTGCCATGGCCGCTTAATCCGGAAAATGACTGACGATCACAAACCCCAGCGTTCCAGCCAGGATCGTGACGAAGGAGTAGCTGTAGAGGATTAGGGAAAACGGCTGCATCAGCATCACGACTCCAACGCCGATCAGCGCCATCGCTATCGTTTCGCAAGGGCCGCGGCGGAGCCAACGCGGCCATCTCGGTGCGGGACGCGTGATCTTTTCCATCATTTGCGCACCGCCCCGAAGGTGATGCCGCGCAAGAGATGGCGGCGCAAGAGAATCGTGAAGCACAGGATCGGGATAAAAAATAGCGTCGTCGCGGCGGCGACCGCGGGCCAGTCCTGTCCACCTTCGCCGATGATAAAGGGGATGAAAGGCGGCATCGTTTGCGCTTCGCCGCTGGTGAGCAGAACCGCGAAGGCATATTCGTTCCAGGCGAAGATTAGACAGAAGATCGCGGTCGCAGCGATTCCGGTGGTCGCCTGCGGAAGCACCACCTTGAAGAAGGCCTGCAGGCGCGTGTAGCCGTCGACCATTGCGGCCTCTTCGTATTCGCGCGGAATCTCATCGATGAATCCCTTCAACAGCCATACCGCCAGAGAGACATTCACCGCGGTGTAGAGCAGGATCATCCCGAGCTTGGTGTCGGTGAGGCCGAGGTTTCGAAACATCAGATAGATCGGGATCGCCACCGCGATCGGCGGCATCATCCGTGTCGACAGGATGAAGAACAGCAGGTCGTCGGCGAGCGGCACGCGGAAACGCGAGAAGGCGTAGGCGGCGATGGTGCCGAAGCACACGGCAAGGAAGGTCGAGCCGAAGCCGATCACCATCGAGTTCAGAAAGCGCGGCACTACCTTCGAGGGTCCGCCGATCACCATGTTGCGGGAACGCACCAGGCGCTCGTACCAGGTCTGCGGCGGGGGCAGGCTCGCCAGAAATTCCGGCGTCTGCCGCGAGCGCGTCGTGAATAAATTGACGTATCCCTCGACCGAAGGCTCGAACAGAATTTTCGGCGGATAGGCGATCGAATCAGGCGGTGTCTTGAATCCGGTGAGAAATATCCAGAGCAACGGCAGAATGGTCACGATTGCATAGGTGGCGACGATCAACGACGCCAATCTCTTCGACCATTGCGACGGCTCGGCCACGGAATGCGCGCTTGAGGGCATACTCATCGCTGCTTCACCCGGTTGAGGGCTCTTACATAGATATTGGCGACACCAAAGACGGTGACGAAGAGAATGATCGCCAGCGCCGACGAATAGCCGGTACGCCATTTCTCGAACGCCTCGCGCTTCAAGGTGATCGATGCAACCTCCGTGGTCGACCCCGGGCCTCCCGAGGTGAGCAGGTTGACCATGTCGAACATCTTGAAGTTTTCGATCGCGCGAAACAGGATCGCGAGCATCAAAAACGGCATCACCATCGGCAGCGTGATCGACCAGAATTGCCGCCAGGGGGATGCACGATCAACCTCGGCCGCCTCATAGATGTAATCGGGAATCGAGCGCAAGCCCGCCAAACAAATCAGCATGACATAGGGCGTCCACATCCAGGTATCGACCATAATGATGGACCACGGCGCCAGCCGCACGTCGCCGATCATTTGAAACGAGCTCGGGTCCACGCCGGTCAGAAGCGCGATCGCGCTGTTGAACAAACCGCTCTGCGGTTGCAGCAGAAAGGTCCAGAAGTTGCCAACCACCGCCGGTGAAAGCATCATCGGCAGCAGAATGATGGTGGTCCAGAAACTGTGACCCCGGAATCGACGGTTGATCAGGAGCGCAAGGCCGAAGCCGAGCACGAGTTCAAGTGCAATCGACCACAGCACGAAATGCGCGGTCGCCTGCATGGCGTGCCACACCTCGGGGTCAGTCAGGACATCGCGGTAATTGTCGAGCCCGAGATACCTGATCGGCGCGTTCGGGCGATTGGCCCGATAGTTGGTGAATGAGAGCTGGATGGTCCACAGCAGCGGAAAGATGTTGATCGCAAGCAGAAGCAGCACCGTCGGCGCGATGAACAGCCAGGCGATGGCTCTATCGGACATCCCGCGGAATCGCAGCGCCAGTCGGCGTGGCGTCCGGGCGACGGTTTGCTCGGCGAGAGCGCTCATTTGAATCCTGTCATTCACGGTCGGACACACTCAAGGAGGTGGTCCCCCGATCCAGAGGGACCGGGAGACCTTCGCAGTGTCAGGCTAGATCTTGCCGTCTTCCTTGAACACCTTTTGCCAATCCTTCACCAGAAGATCGAGCGCTTCCTGGGCAGTGCCCTTGTCGGCCACGACGTAGTCATGGACTCGCTTCTGCATATCGAGCAGGAGCTCGGCATAGGACGGCTCCGCCCAGAAGTCCTTGACGATATCCATGGACTTCAGGAAGTCGGCGGCAAAGGGCGCGCTCTTCGGGAAACCGGGGTCGTTGAGCACGGCCTTGTGGCAGGAATAGCCGCCAAGCGCCCACCACTTTTTCTGAACGTCGGGCTGGGCGAACCACTTGATGTAGGCGAGCGCGTCATCCCTGTGCTCCGAATAGGAGACAACCGAGATCCCCTGCCCTCCGAGCTGGGTAAAGTGATATTTTTGCTTCGGATTGACGAAGAAGCCGATCTTGTCGCCGCCGACATTGGGGTCCTTGTAGAGACCCGGGAAGAACGCGAAGAAGTTCATCTGCATCGCGACCTGTCCCGACTTGAAGGCGTCGAGGCCCTCCGACATGTAGGCGTTGCTCATGCCGGGCGCGGTGCAGCACTTGTAGAGCGACTTGTAGAACTCCAGCCCCTTCACCGCGTCGGGCGAATTGACGAAGCCCTCCATCTGGTAAGCCTTCTTCGGATTTTCATACTGGAATCCCCAATCGTAGAGTACGTTGGTCACGCCCATGGTGATGCCTTCGGAGCCGCGCTCGGTATAGATGTAGGCACCGTAGACCTTCTTGCCGTCGATCTCTTTGCCCTGAAAGAACTCGGCGATCTCCTTGAGTTGGTCATAGGTTTCGGGCGGGGCGAGATCGCGCCCGTACTTCTTCTTGAACTCCGCCTGGATTTCCGGCCGCGCAAACCAGTCCTTGCGGTAGGTCCAGCCGATCGCGTCGCCCATCGCCGGCAGCGCCCAATAGTTCGGCGTGTTCTTGGGCCATTCGGAATAGCCGACCACGGTGGCCGGCATGAAATCGTCCATCGAGATTTTTTCTTTGGCGAAGAAGTCATTGAGCTTGACGTAGTGGCCGTTCTCGGCGGCGCCGCCGATCCATTGGCTGTCACCGATAATGACGTCGCAGAGCTTGCCTTTTGAATTGAGCTCGTTGAGGAAGCGATCGGCGTAGCTCGTCCACGGGACGAACTCGTATTTCATTTGAACGCCGGACTTGGCGGTGAAGTCTTTCGAAAGCTCAACCAACGCGTTGGCCGGATCCCACGCCGCCCAGCACAGCGTCAATTGTTTGGTCTGGGCAACCGCCTGACCACCGAGACACGAGGCGACAACCACCGCAGCCGCGCCCAATGCACGAATTTTTTGGATCATTACAACCTCCCTGTGGTTGCAGGCGATTGCCTGCTTGCCCTGCTCATCACGCTTCGCCGGTCGGCGGAGTTGCACGCAGATTCAAATCCCGCCTTCAAGAAGGCCTGCGGGATAATGTTTAGTGTTATTGTTAAGTGTAAGACTTTCACTAAACATATTTTGAGTCAATGAACGTCCACAATTTTTTCGCCAAACAAAGTTATTGCTGCAGTGCAATCACAAATGGACAGGTATGCTGCCAGAATTCAGCGAAGCCTAGAATCCTGTTTCTGTTTGGTAAACTAGATGGGCCTTCGTAGATTCGCACGCAAGGCCATCGTCGCCGCGACGGATACCCCCGACATCATCACGCGCGATCGCGGCGACCTAGTTCATTTCGCAGGCGTGTAACGGAGCTTTGCCCGAGATTTTGAAAACTCAAAAGCATTGCGTCCGAAGTCTTGCGAACATCCCCGACAGTCTCTAGGCCGGCTCCTACCAGCGCCCTCTTGATACTAGGTAGAAGTCGGACCTGATCAATGGAAACATCATCCAGCAGATTAGGATCAGGATAGTAACTCGTCATTTTGCCTTCCTTGCTGGCGGTAAATACCAGGGTTACGCAAGCAAGCATCGGCAAGGCGGCTGTCCCAACCACCCTTGGCTCGCCAACCGGCCCAGTGGCGCCAAGAAGTTTCATTTTTGTCATGCGTCTCTTTTTTTCGTGCTGATGCGCTATTTAGACTCGGGCCATGGCCCTGTAATTCCCCCGCCGCCGCAATCACCGGCGGTCCGCTTGTTCAGTCGAGAGGCTGGTCGTCGTCGGTTGAGGCTTGTTCTTGGAGAGAACAAATATCCCCACCACCCAAGTCCTCTTCGGCCTGCGGCGGATGCACTCGCCGACGAGGTTTTAGCTGCTTGGCAAACCGTTTTATAAGTTTGAACATGATGCTTTCTCCTGTGTGCGGTTACCGAGCCTTAGCTCGAGAACAGCCCCGGCAATGCCGGAGCACTTCTCGATACATCAGTGACCAGCGATCCCCGACGCCATCGCGCCATTGGCGTAGTCCGACCAGTTCGACTGCACTGCAATCCCACCAGATGCGGCATAAGCATTGCTGTTCCGCAATTGCTCGATTGCCACCGCGTGGCCCTTTGTTCGCGTGTTGTGGTGTTCGGAGGCAGCCGTCGCTTGCGCGGCTAATGCAGCGATCAGCGTCGCACCAAGAACTGTTAGAAATGTCTTTTGCATTGTCGTTCTCCTTCATGAGGCGCGCTCTCTAGCGAAGGCAAATGCTGTTCGCTTCATGCGCCTTGTTTTAGGAAGACCCTTTGACGATGAGGATTATTTCGCGTTCGCGATCACGAAGCGGCGAGCAAGATTTTTGGTCAAAGCTTTTTCGGCCCAGTATTGGGCACAAAGGATTCCCCCACGATCTAGGTCACGAAAAAGCCGCCGGGCGAGCCCAGCGGCGCGGGGCGCAACGTCGCGCCACGAGGTCTGTCGGTATCGCAGCGATCATAGCTCCCGTCACCGAATGAATTCAACACCGTAGGCCTGTCCGGCCAGTACTGGTGTGCGTCGTCTGATTTGAGCTTTACGCCCCGATCACTCGACTTTCGGTTTGAGGAGTTCTTGCGAACGCGCGGAACTCATATTGGCCTTGGTGACAAGGGTTGCCCCGGTATCAACATTGGCCGCCACCTGTTCGCCCTTCGAGGCGGCGAGCGCCGTCTTGACCCCCTCATAACCCATGCGGAACGGGTCCTCCACCACGAGCCCGGTGATCACGTCGTCCTGCAGGAGTTTGACGAGCTTTTCGTCCGAGCCAACGCCCACCACATTGATCTTGTCGTCCGACTTCTTCTCGGCGACGGCTTGACCCACCGCCAGCGTCATGACCGGATCCGAGACGAACACGCCGCGCAGGTCGGCTATGTTGGCGATGAGATCCTTCATGATGTTGATGCCCGTCGCTGGCTTGCCATCGGCTGCCTTTTCGGCAACGATATCCAGTGCTCCGTATTTTGCGGCGACCACTTCCTTGAAGCCCTTGGCACGTTGATCGAGCGAGGCAATTCCGGGCATGGCGGTGATGATCGCGACATCGCCTTCGGTGTCAGCGTATGACTTCGTGATCGCCACAGCGAGAGCATCTGCGGCGATGCGTCCCGCATTCAAATTGTCGGTCGCCAAAAGCGACGTCATGGCCTTGGTGTCAGCGGCTGACTCGATCCCGATGATTTTGACCTTCTTGGCGGCCTCATCGATGGGCTTTCCAAGCGCTGCAAATTCCGCGGGTGCGATAACGATCGCCGCCGGGTTTGAGGCGACGGCCTTTGCGAGGATGCTGATTTGGTCGTTCGTGTCAGACTCCGACTGCGTACCGAGCCCAACAACGTTGATGCCGAGATCCTGACCGGCCTTGCGTGCGCCGGCCAGCACAGCTCTCCAATAGGGCGACGTCACATCTTTTACGATGACCGGAATTGTCGGCTTGGTCTGCGCGACGGCGGCCGCGCCGAACGCGATGCCGGCGATGATGCCAGCCGTTACTATAAATTTCTTCATGGTCGCACTCCGATGTAGAGATCCAGCGGCTATAGAGATCCAGCGGCGCCCCTCAATTGGGTGTGCAATCGCCTGGTCGGTGGCTGCATTGGTGCTCAAGTTTGAAAAATAGATCCGAACCATCACGGCGGAACGTGCTGTTGGGCGGTGCCGTGTCACCAAGGCCCGGAACCTTCAGCTTTGGAGCTGCGAAGGCCAAGCGCCGGTGACACGGCTGCCGTGCCACTGACACAGAGAGTCTTCATTCGGGACTTGAAGAATCAATGTGTCGGTGACTCGACGTTGGCTTAGCTCGCCGCTATTGGTTGATCAGTAACGGCGAGCAGTTTTTGGCCCTGCGTGTAGACGACAGTCCTGATGCCAAGGACGGAGCGCAGCTTTTCGGTCGGAACTACCAATGGCAGCGGCGCAGGAGCCGTGCCCGGCTCCGGTTGAGGAAACGCCGTAGATCTGGCTGTGTGGAAGGTGACGTTGCCTTCGACTTTCTGCATCAACTGATGAATATGACCATTGAGCACCGTCACCGAACCAAAACGCTTCAGCATCGATAGCGCTTGCTCGGAATCTTCGGTGCCCCAGCCCCAATCCCTGGAGATCGTCCACAATGGAATGTGAGCGAAGACGACAATCGGCGTGGAGTCGGAAAGACCCTTCACATCATCGGCAAGCCAAGCCAGCTGCTCGGGCCCAAGCATGCCCATGCCGCCAGCCTTGAGGTTCATCACATTATTGAGACCGATGAAATGGATGCCGTTCTGGTCGAAGGAATACCAGCCCGTACCCTTGGTGTTCTTGCCGTAGCGCTCGAGATAGGACTTGAGTGGCACATCGTCGAGGTTGTCGTGCTCGCCCGGCACGTAGTGCACATCGAGACCCACGCTGCCGATGACCTGAGCGGCATCGTCGAATTCCTTGGGCTTCGACAAATGGGTGATGTCGCCGGTATGGAGCATGAACGCCGGCTTGTTGGGAAGCGCTTTGACCTTCGCGATCGCCTCTTGCAGAGTACCAAGTGCATTGGGATTGGCTTTCTTGTCGAAGCCGACATGGCTGTCCGAAATCTGAAGGAACGTGAATGAATTCGCGGCGGTTGCTGCCTCGACCTCACTCAGCAGACCGAAAGACTTCGGTACGCCACCTGAAACTGTCCATAGAACGCCGGTGCCGGCCCAGAGCATGCACTCGAGAACGTGACGACGATCGATGCCGTCATCGTGATTATCATGCGCCATTTTGCGTTTCCTCTTTTTTTGCGACCAGCAACCAAGCCGGACACGAACTAGACCGTGGAGCCGAAAAATTTATTCCCGCTCGCGATGTCGTGAGCGCGAGACCTGATGAGAATCGATCGTCATGGAATCGCGTGCTGCATCGCAATCACTCGCAACGACTGCAACAACGCATTAAGCAAGCAAAGCAGGTGATGACCTCTCCACCTCATTGATTTTGCTGGTGTTGCGCCGACACTGAAATGAAGCGCAGTGCAACAATGCGCCGCTCCGATTGGTCGTCGCGAGCTTCGGCCGATCGTCGAAATCAGCCGCTCTTAGCGCTGGCAACGAAGAGTCACAAAATCGTCAACACACCGACCGCGACGACGAACGCCGGATGTATCTGGCCTTGTTCGCCTTCTCGAGTTCGGCAAAGACGCCCTCCTCGCCACCGTGCTCGTCTTCCAGCTCGGCAACTTTTGGTCGTGATACTTTCGAGCTCGGTGTTTGAGATGGCCGACAATCGTCTGCTCCTCCGCATAGCAGCGAGCGACGTTGAGGGGTTAGGTCGCAGGTCCAGCCTTTGTCTTCCCCCATACCCTTCTTGTCTGTTTCGATGAGGTGGGTGACGTGTTGAGTTAGACAAAGCACCTGAGCGATTAGGTCTGCGTTCGCCACAGTTATGTCAAAGAACATTTACCGGGTGCCGTGACCGAATATGTGCCTGGGGAATTTCAGGGCGCCGGCCGAGTCTAACTAGCGCGAACCTACATCAGATTCGCGCGCATCGGCGCTCACACGACAGAACTGAGAAAGCCCAATGACCAAAATGAAAACACTAAGTGCCGTGATAATTCTTTCCGCCGCCGTTGGCACGCCGGTGTTCGCTCAAGACGCGGGCGTGCGCGGGCCGGGAAGCCGCTACGGTTTGGCGTCACATCGCGGAGCGTATAATCAGGTGAACGGACCGTCCTATGCCACCCCACGAACGGGGAACGGCCGGAACATAGAGAACTTTGGCTCAATTGAAAGGGACCCGTCGGTACCAGGCGGCGAAGACACGACGCTGCGCCCCTCCAGCAGCTAATTCAAACCGCTGGGACATGGGGACACATGTGAGGATGTGTTCCCCATGTCCCGCTAGGATGGTCCTGGGAGGTTTTTTCAGTGTCCCGGGAATAAGATCGGCCTGTGTCGGTAATCCAGTCGCCTTGAAAAATACTGACCATCGATCCTGGGAACTTGGGGCGTATCTTCTCTCCATCGCTCCGCCCTCGGCTGGATTGCGGAAGCGTTAGGCTACCTCGGGGAGCGCTCGGGTTCATTCGTGCTGATCGCCGTCGCGCTGTGGATCGGCTTTCCGGCCGGTTGGGGGCTACTGCCCAATTATTTCGACGGCCGCCGTCCAAGATCACGGCAGGTCGGACGAACTGCGGGCACCGCGGACCTATCACGCCTTTATTTTTGAGCCGCCGGTCAATCGTTGAAATAATCTCGCTGTTGAAACTGTCTTAGTTCTGGGGAGCCAGTTCTTCCAAGAAGGATGGACAGTTGCGGAAGATCACTATCGCTTTAATCACGTTGGCGGCAGTTACCTTGGATCCTCTTCTAGCGCGCATGGAGGGCTGGTGCCGGCAGCTCCGTAGACGACGCCGATAGATACTAGGCCCGATGTGCGGCGAACTGGCTGCACATTCATTGAATACTCCTGCACACATGTGCCGATGCTAGATGCGGTCGAGGTCAAGGCTTTCGACGAACCCCCCCGAAGAGGGCCGCGTGCTCGACCTAATAAGAAGTTAATCGTCGGCTCCCGGTCGTTTGGGACGTTCCCGAATTCTCAAAAAAATCGGTGATTGCCCTCTCCACCCAAATCCCGCAGCGACCCTCTTCGACAAGCCTCCGTGAAGTCTCGATTACGCAATGAGTAACGTTACATTCCCATTTGGGCCAGTTAGATTCGAGGAGCGAAGGTGCCGATTTCACAGGAAACATGTAGAGATCTCGGAGAGAACTTCTCCAGACGCATCGATTACGGGTGTGATCATTTTTCTCGACCAAACCCGATGCGGAAGGCTGCGGATCATCTGCGGGGAAGACTCAAATTCGAGCCCTCATATTCCCGGGCAACGAATTATTTTGGAATCGTCGGACGAAGCCCTGGAACCGGATGTTCGGATCAGCCGGACCGGCAAGCCAGTCAAGCGGCACCAAGACTACATTCGTCAACTTGATTGGGCGTCGTAGGGATAGCCGGAAACTAAACCATCTCGCGAAGTTTCGCGTTGACCGGAATGTGACCCATTCCTTGATCGCGAGCCTGCTGCTCAGCTGATACACGCAGCGCTTTATTGGCGACGGTCGCGATTAGAGAAATTATTTCACGTACCCGGGAATATGATCACTTAAACTTGAGTCTTTCTACGAGAACGAGCGCACTTATTGATCGCTAGGGCACGTCGAAGCTCCTTCGTTCATCCGGAGCAGGACGATCGGTGAAATAAGGACAATTCTGCCCTTGGCAGCTGTGCGTAGCATCGCAACAGCAGCACACGCTAGGGAGCTGTTGATAATATATACTGAAAAGAGAGGCTCGTATGACAACTTCATCCACACCAGATGACACCATCGCAGAATGCAAGCGTCGCGTTGCCGAATGCTATGCACTTTCAGAAACTACAATTGTGCCAGAGTATCGCCAAGCATTATCGGCTATGGCTAAAGCATGGATGAAGATCGCTCAAAGCGAGCAAGCAAGAACTCCAATCAAATCAGGGAGCGGCGCCAAATTGTTTGCAAATGTCGTCGAAGTCGACTCCCAAGCCAAGTAGCCGGATTTAAGTAACATCAAGGCCACACAGAAACATTATGGAGCCACCGCGTCGGCCCGCGCCAGCGCCGGTCGCCTGCTGGTCGGGTACGTTTGGAATAAAATCACTTCTTGAAGAGTCTGGGCTTCATCCACAAACCTGCTACTAGCCCGGGCTACCTACTTCGAAAAGCAATTCCGGTAAACAGGTGCCATGGAATCGATGAAGAGCGAGACGAATGCCTGGTAAAGACGAGCATCGAGAGTTAGTCCCGGTGACAATCGCCACCATTGTCGCGACGATCGGCGCATTTTTCTGTTGTCTGACCTCAGAAAGGATTCGATGGATCGCGGGGATGGCATGATTACGTCCGCAGTTGTGTCGCGGGCCGGCGCGGTTGTGGCTCCGTCGGAACCGCCAGCTCATCTGGTCGTGCAGCGGACCGTGCTGGCCTCCGAGCCTTCGACAGTCGGCCGCGCGAACCATGCGAGCCGGATCGGCACCCGGCCGAAATGCCCCATATCGGCATACATGGCTTCATGGGACAGAAGGATTGCGTGATTCTGCCTCAGTTGTCAGCCCGATTGGGTTTACGACAGGGACCGGCGCGTATCGCCGTTCTTGAAAAGATTTGCATTTCAGCGCTGCTTCCAATTTCCCGGCCTGCCCATCGCGCGAACGCAGGATCGGCTCGGACGGGATGCTAGTAGCTTCGGCTTCGCAGCGCGGCGTCGGCCTCTCGGGGGCTGATCAATAGTTATTTACTCTGCACTTAGAGGGGATGATCGACGAGTTGCCTGCCCCAAGTACTGGATTGCCATTGTGGGCAACAAACCGAAAATGAAGTCGAACCGCCGGTTCACCCCGCAAGGTCCCATGCCGACAAAACGTCCGACATTGAAGTCTGCTGCCTCCAGCTTCCGAGCTAGTTCCTTCGGCGGTATGAAGCGTGATGGATCATGGGTGCCGCGAGGGAGAAGCCGAATGACATTCTCCCCGATCGTAACCAGTAAGAATGATGCCATTCGGGTTCTATTGATGGTGTCAAAGAGAAACACTCCATTGGGGCGCAGCACACGCCGGACTTCAAAAAGCACCCGCTTGAGGTCCTCGACATGTTCAAGCACGTCGACACAGACGACGATGTCAAAGACGTCGTTGGCGAACGGCAGGCTTTCACCGCTGGCGACATGATAGTCGATTTCCAAATCGTTCGCCTCGGCGTGACGCCGCGCTGCGGCAACCGCCCCTTCTGATGGGTCGATGCCGGTCACCTTCGCGCCCCTTTTCGACAGAGCTTCGGCCATGAACCCTCCGCCACAACCCAAGTCCAGGACTGCCTCACCTCGCCAGTCGCCGACGATCGGATCAAAGAATGAAAAACGAGCCGGGACCAGGTTTTGCAAGGTCCTTAGCCAGCGTGTCTTGTCGCCCCACCAATCCGCGGAAACGTCATAGATGGAAAGGTCGTTGCGGTGGATCAGCGGGCGTGGCCACGGCAACCAGTAGGGAACGCGATTCTCATAGACCGTGAAGGTCTGCCCAAAACGTCGCCTGAACCGCTTTTCCTTCAACAGGGGACCAACCAGACAATAGGTCGTCAAGGACAGCGCGACGGCCAACTGATCTGGTGTCCAGGTCGGAACCGTCCAAAGGGTAAGCGTGAAGGCGACATAGATCGGCTGCCGTACAATGCGGAATAGTCCTATCGTCGGCATTGGCGGATACACCGGCGACCGGTCGTTTGCGATCGCCCACCAACCTAGAAATCCGGTTTGCAGCGCAAGACCGGCATCCCAAATTGCCTTAAGCAGCAAGAGCCAAGCTGCCGTGTAGAGGCTGCTCATGAACCAAAGCACGGTACCCGTAGCACGCCACCAGATCACCCCACTTGGGGTCCATAGAGCAAACAGCAGGAAGACCTGAATAGATGCCAGAATCGCGTAGGTAGTAGTCGCCATGCGCGAGCCGATGACCGCAGGCGCCAGTCGCTTCAGGATGGTGGCGCCGAAAGGCGACAACAACAGCGAATGGAGGAAAGCGAATTGAACCAGCAACATCGCGTTGGTAGGCGCGCTCCATGACGTTGGGACACGTCCAAAGGACCGGCTCATTCCGAAAAACATCGCCACGATCATCGCTCCGACGCCGACGACAAAGAGCGTGTGACAAACTATTCCATAGGCGATGGCGGTTGCCCGGTGGGTTTTGGATGTCTCCGTGGGCGCTAGAATGGGACTCAATTTGAGAACCTCTCCGGGGGGTAGGTATCGAAGAGCAAGTCATGCGCAAATCGACGGCCGATCTTTCATTCTTGCCAAGCTCCGCGATCTCAACGTTCGATTGATGCTGAAATGTGGTGTTATTCAGTCGTATCGATCCCCAAACCGCCTTGGCAAGCCTAAGATTGAAATTGGGTAGACTAG
>Ga0185299_10003651_pt1 | contig 19917 bp, 20 predicted proteins | sample PaiPotPPA55metaG_FD_128002 | JGI IMG/M metagenome (GOLD analysis project Ga0185299, IMG submission 128002) | Iron sulfur acid spring bacterial and archeal communities from Banff, Canada, to study Microbial Dark Matter (Phase II) - Paint Pots PPA... ...
CGAGTCAGGCCGGCTATCCCATTGTCGCCGTTGGTTACGTTCGACATGCGATAGGCGAGCCCCCACAATACCTGCGACAGGGCCAACGTGATCATTAGAAAGCCCAGGCCCGTGGCACGGAGCGCGATGACGCCGAAACAGGCTGCCATGGCGGTAGTGCCGGCGATTGAGATGATCGCAGCCGTGCCATGTCCGAATCCGTAGCGGCTTGTCAGCAGCGCCGAAATATAGGCGGCGACCCCCAGATAGGAGGCGTGTCCGAGCGACGTCATCCCCCCGAAGCCTACCAGCAGGTTGAGGCTGAGGGCGAAAATTGCCGCGATCAAGATTTGGCTGGCGAGGTTGATGTAAAAATCCCCCGCGAAGAAGGGCGGGAGAAGAAACGATCCGGCAATCAGGGCTACGCCGATCCACTTCATGCGCCGACGCGCCCGAACAGGCCCTGGGGCCGGAATGCAATGACGAAGATCATCGGCAGGAACAGGATGATATAGGCGAGTTCGGGAAACAGCGCTGTTCCGAACGTATAGATGAAGCCGATAATGAAGCTGCCGATGAACGCACCCAGCAGGCTCCCGATGCCTCCCAGAATGACCACGATCAATGCCAGTGGAAGCATGTCGGCATCAAGCCCTGGATAAGCGGACAGAACAGGTCCACCCAGCACGCCGCCGGCGCCGGCTATTCCTGTGCCAAGACAAAACACGATCGTAAACAATCGTGAGACGGGAATGCCAACCGCGCGCGCCATCTGCCGGTCGTCAACGCCGGCGCGGATCATGGCGCCGAGCCGTGTCCGCTCCAGCAGAAAATACAGCACGATCGCAGTACCGATGGCTATGCCCACCAGAACCAGCCGATAAGTCGGAAAAACCAGACCAAACACCCGAGTCGGGGACTGCAGGTTTTGCGGTGTAGGCACGGGAATCGAATCGCCGCCCCACAACATCAGGCACGCATCGGAAATGATGAAGGACATGCCGAGCGTGACCAGCACCTGTCCGAGTGGATTGGCCTTCAGCCGGGTCAGCACCAGCCGCTCGAAAAGACCGCCGATCGCGGCGACCGCAATTCCGGCACCGAGCGCGGTGACCCAGATATTCAGGCCGCTCCAGGTACGCAGCGCGATCGCCCCGAAATAGGTCCCGAGCATGAAGAAGGCGCCGTGGGTCAGGTTGGCCAGTCTCATCAGGCCGAAGATCAGCGAAAAGCCCGACGAGAGCAGAAACAACAGACCACCGAGTGACAGGCTGTTGAGACCCTGGATGATCCAAAACTGCATCGTTGGCCGATCTTTGTTCGGAAAGTTGCGCGACGTTCCCCCGATGCAGGCGCAAATTTACAGCTCCAGGTTCTTTGCCGGCGGATAGTCGCGCGAATAGACCGGATTCTTCAGGAATGCGGTCTTGTCATAAGTCCAGAACTGGCTGACGTCCGGATAGGTCTTGATGACCGAGTTAACCAGCCGCCCGTCGCTTCTTGTCACCTTTCGGATATAGACGTCGCCGGTCGCATTGCCGAATTCATCGATTTTGATGCGACCGCGGATCGTCTCCACATTGCTGGCGCGGATTGCCGACATCAGCGCCTTCTTGTCTTCCACATTTCCCTTCGTGGCCTTTATTGCGGCTTCCAGAACTTCGGCCGTGACGTAAACGCCACCGGCGTAATAGCCCGGATCGTATTTGAATTGCTTACGGAACGCTGGCGCAAAGACCTTGTTGAGGGGGTTGTCCAGTTCCGCCGAATACCAGCTCGTGGTCAAAATCCCGAGCGCCCTCGTCGCCCATGTTACGAAGTACGGATTCATCGAGTGCCGTCATGCCGCCGATGACGGCCATCTTGTCCTTCAGACCGTACTCGATGAATTGACGGAGGAACCGGAACCCGTTCGAGCCGGCGGTACCGAGAAAGATCGCATCGGCGCTCTTCACCTGGGCGATGTAGCTGCCGTAGTCCGGGGTTGCCAGAGGCGTGAAGATCTTTTGAACGATCTTGCCGCCATTGTCCTCGAAGACACGCTGAAAACCGGCGCACATTTCATGCCCGTAGGCGAAGTCGTCGGCAACGGTGACGATCTTTTTGTACTTTAATTCCTTGATAGCATAATCGGCAAGCGGGTAGGCGCATTGTGCCGATGTCGCCGTCAGGCGAACAAACCACGGGCTTGGGTGCCGCTGCGTCATGTCCTCCGCCGCCGCAACGCCCAGGGTAGGAACTTGCTTTTCAGTAAAATAGTCGGCAATGGCCAGCGCCTCGAAGGCGGCAAGCGGGCCGATCACGCAGTGGACATTGTTCTTCTCGACCAGCTCCTGAGCCTTGGTGCGTGCGGTGGCCGGAACGCCGGCCGTGTCCGCGACAATCAATTCGACCTTTCGGTCCGCGAGCGTGTTGTCGCGCTCCTTTAGAAACATCGTCATGGCTAGCTCCATGTCGATGCCGCCGGAAGCCAGCGGCCCGGTTTTGGCCGCCATCAAACCAATGCGGATCGGGCCGCCTTCCTGAGCAATGACGAGGTTGGGGGCCGCCATGCTGGCGATACCTGCGCCGGCAACGCCGCCGACAAATTGCCGTCGCGATAACGTCATTCCATCCTCCCCGAGACACTACACAAGTGAATGTCCGCCGCCATTTTTGTTGCTTGAGGGATTTATCGGACGGAAGTTATAAATGATCAAGTGATAACCACGCCGTGGACATAGCGTGTCCGATTTTTGGTAGAGTCGCAGGCGGAAGAGCGCAAAAATCGGCGCGCGGCATTGATGCACTGCGGTATCGCCAAGTGCGTGTCCATGATCGCCCGTTGTCATGATCTTGCGTCGTGAACGCCTATTTCCGATCGCGGCCGCCCGATTTGGGGCCCGTCACAATCGTCTTCTTCAGCACCTCGAAGACCGCGGCCGTGTCCTGATCGCCGAGTCCCATCGCCAACGCCTGCGCGTAGACGGGTTGGGTCAGCGCAAATAACGGCGTTGCGCATCCAACGTCATCGGCAAATTCGGCGATGATCGCCATGTCCTTCTTCCAGGTCGATACTTTCATGGTCGCAGGCTCATAAACGCCCTCGACCATCATCGGTGCCCGCATCTGAAACATCCGGGAGCCGCCGGCGCCCGGGCCGACCATGTCAACGACCAGCTTCGGATCGAGGCCGGCGCGCTCCGCCAGAATCATCGCCTCGGCGGTCGCGACATTGTGGATGGCCACCAGATGATTAGCGACGAATTTCATCCGGCTGCCATTGCCGTATTTTCCGAGATCGGCGCTCTGCTTGGCGAAGTCGGCGAACAGGCTGTTGCATTGGGCGATGGCACTGCTGTCGCCGCTGGCGTAGATGACTAGATCGCGGTTCCTGGCCTGTGCGCCGGTTCCGCTGAGGGGACAATCCAGCGCGATGTGACCGGCTTTGTTCAGGATGCTCTCGAAGCTGAGTTTGTCGGCAAGCGTGAGCGTGGAAAGCTCAACCACAATCCGCGAAGGCTCGCCAGTATTGGCGATCGTCCGCGCGACATCCTCGGCGGCTGCGGGTGTGGGAAGACTGGTCATGATGATCGGTACGTCGCGCACGACCTGGCCGACGTCGGCGGCGATGGCCACGTTGGCAAGCCCAAGCTCTGCCCGTCGCGTCGCGTCGATGTCGAAACCGATCACCCGCCATCCGCGGTCGACGAGATTGCGGGCGATGGCACCTCCCATGATCCCAAGCCCGATGATGCCAACGATCTTGTCCATGAGAAACCACCTCCAAACTTGGCTGCGTCACGCGCTGCTTTGGGTCGTGTCTTGAATAACCGTTGATCAAGCGATAAACAATCATCAAGTCGCTCCCCTTGGGAGAGTTTGGACGATTTCAGGAGTCTCATGCAGAAATTGTGCAAGTGCTTCCTCCGCACTCGTCTTGGACAGACAATTTTGATACCGGCGATCGATACGCGAATTCGCTCGCGGCGGCATGAATGATCGTTGAGCCAGATGACAAAGCCCTGCGGCGCCATTGCACTCGGTATTTTCGGATTGGTGCTTCTGCTCGTCGGCGCCAAAATCAACGAACCCTATCTGATTTCGCTGCGCGGCCAGGGAGCCGGGCGCAACTCATGATTGGGCATGTCACGCTGACGGCGGTCGACCCGGATCGCCCGGCATCGCACTCCAAACGCGTCGTCAGCGGAATCATTCGCCAGAAATGGAACTACCAGGGCGTGATTATTACCGACGATCTCGTGATGGGCGCGATCTACAGCCACAACATTTGCACAGCCGTCGTTGAGGCGCTCAACGCAGGTGTGGACTTGCTGCTTGTCGCTTTCGATGGGACGCAATTCTATCGAATCTTTGCGTGTGCGTCCAACGCATACGGCCAGGGAAAGCTCGACGCGGCGATGCTGCGCGACAGCGAGGCGCGGCTGGGGCGGACCATCCCGCCGGATTGAAAGGCCGAGTTTTCGGTATGTCGATGAGGCCTTGACGGGCAACGTCTGCCGCGCCTTAATTAGTAATCAGGCGATAAACAATCGTCGAGCGGCTTCGGCCGGTCAAGCAGCGTTCGTCGTGGTACGGAAAAGTTAAAATGGCCGACTGCCTCCCGGCATCTCGGTCGTTGGCTCTCGAAACCACAAGACCGGCGAGATAGCGAGGAATGCCAAAATGGCAGGTGTTGGTCGGAAGCCAGACACGAGTCCGTCTCCGCAACCCGGCGCGGACGACCCCGCGTATGCCGCCATGATTGCTCGTGCCAAGGCGTTGATTCCGCGCTTCCGCGACCGCGCGTCCCGGACCGAAGATTTGCGGCGCCTGCCATCCGAAACCGAGCGCGATTTGCATGAATCGGGCTTGTTCAGAATCGTGCAGCCGAAGCGAATCGGGGGCTCCGAATTCGATTATGTTGCGCTGGTCGACTGCGCCGATACACTCGGGCAGGCTGACGCGTCCGTGGCGTGGAATTTCGCCAATCTCGCGAGCCACCATTGGATGCTGGGCATGTTCGACCGACGCGCGCAGGATCTGGTCTGGAACAAGGACGCCGACACCCTGATTGCTTCCTCCTTTATTTTCCCTGCCGGACGCGCCCGGAAAGTCGATGGCGGATACGTGCTCCGCGGCAGTTGGCCGTTTTGTTCTGGGGTGGATTCCTGCGAATGGAATATGCTCGCCAGCGTTGTTTCATCTGACGACGAAGCCGATGGCATCGAGTATCGTATTTTTCTGCTCAACAGGAGCGACTACAGAATCAAGGATACGTGGAATTCCGCTGGATTGAGGGGAACCGGATCGAACGATGTTGAAGTCAGTGATGCCTTTGTTGCCGAGCCGATGACGATCGCCGTGAACGACCTCGCCGGGGGCCCGACGCCCGGAAGCACCGTTAATCCGAATGCACTTTATGCGCTGCCGGTGTTCTCGTTGTTTCCCTATGTGCTATCCGGCGTTGCCTTGGGAAACGCGCAGGCCTGTCTCGACGACTATGTCGAGGTCGCCAAGCATCGCGCCTCGACCTACAACCGTGCCAAACTCAGTGATATGCAGAGTACGCAGATCAAGATTGCGGAAGCCTCCGCCAAGATCGATGCGTCCCGCCTGATCATGCGCTCGACCTGCATCGAGGCGTTGGCCGACGCCCGGCGCGGTCGCCTTCCGGATATTGCCGCCAAGACCAAGACCCGCCGTGATGGGGCCTTTGCCGTCAATCTTTGTACCGAAGCGGTATCACTGTTGTTTTCGGCAAGCGGCGCGCGGGGGTTATCCACATCGGCTGCATTGCAGCGTCAGTTTCGGGACGCCCATGCGATCAATTCGCACCTTGCGTTCAATTTCGACGCGGCTGGCACCAATTACGGGCGCGTTGCGCTCGGCCTGCCGTCCGAAAATCTGACGCTTTGAGGCCTGCGGATGACCGACGCGCCAAAGCATCCGACCGATCCGGATCCGGCTAACGAACTGGCCAGCGATAGCTCGACAATCGATCCCAGGGATTTCCGCAACGCGCTCGGCACTTACGCGACCGGCGTCACCATCATCACGGTTGCGGGCGCCGATGGAAAGCCCTATGGGCTGACCTGCAACTCCTTCGCCTCGGTATCGTTGAACCCGCCGCTGGTACTCTGGAGTTTGGGGACGTTTTCGCAGGCGTTGACAGCCTTTCAGAACGCCAGTCATTTCGCCGTCAACGTGCTGGGCGCCTCGCAGCAGGCGCTTGCGACCAAATTCTCAAAATCCTCGGATGACAAATTCGCCGGGGTTGAATGGACGCCGGGCCTTGGCAACGCACCCCTTCTTGCGGACAGCGTCGCAAATTTTCAATGCCGGGCGGCAAATCGATATTACGGCGGCGATCACGTCATTTTTCTTGGCGCTGTCGAAGCCTATGCCTACAACCGGAAAGAGCCGCTGTTGTTCGCGCGCGGCGGTTACGGCCAATTTCTTGCCGGTGATGGTGTTTCGAAGCCCATAAAGCCATGAGAAGGAAACCGCCGCCCAAGCGTGCTCGCTCAAAACAGAAGCGATTATCGCCCGGCGATCGCCGCAAGGAATTCGTTGCCAAGGCGACTGAGTTCTTCTCGGAACAAGGATTTGGCGGCGGGACGCGCGATTTGGCGCGCCGGCTCGGCGTCACCCAGCCTCTGCTGTACCGCTACTTTCCAAGCAAGGATGATTTGATCAAGGAAGTCTATCGCACGGTCTATCTCGAACCACTCGATCCCGGCTGGGAGAAGCTTCTCACCGACCGCTCCCGGCCGATCCGCGATCGGCTGCAGGAATTTTATAACGCCTACACCGACGTCATCTTCACCCGCAAATGGCTCCGCATTTATTTGTATTCCGGCCTGAAAGGACTCGACATCAACCGCTGGTATGTTGGCGTGGTGCGGGACAAGATTCTGTCGCTCATCATTCGGGAATGCCGGCATGAAGCGGGACTTCCGGTACAAAGCAAGCCGACCGCGCCGGAGCTCGAAATGGCGTGGGTGTTTCACAGCGGAATTTTCTATTACGGGGTTCGCAAATACATCTACGAATCTCCCGTACTCGAAAACAAGGAACGGATGATCGGCGATGCGCTGGACGCTTTTCTGGCGGGCTTCGAACGGGTATTTGGAACTGAAGTGGACGCGAGGCGTGCGCTGGTGAAAGCGGTTGGGTGAGCCGCTTCAGATCGTCTCGATGGCGCCGCTTTTAACCGATCGCTGAATCGCCTCAAAACTTCGGACATTCATCAGCATTTCGTCCAGCGTAACGGGGTAGGGCGCCTTGCCGAGCACGGCACGGGCAAAGGCCTCGAGATTATCGCGCACCGCCGGATGTAGTGGGTAGAAAGTCGTGACCGGCGCCTGCTCGCGGCGCACGCTGGTCACGTCCCATCCGGTCGAGTTCTCCGGATGATCGCGGTCGCGAATTTCCATCCAGCCCTTCGAGGCGAGCAAGGCAAGACGTCCCATAAACGGCGTCGCCAGCGCGGCGCCCAGCATCGCTGTGGCGCCACCTTCGAATCCGATTGTCATCGACAGCGTGTCGCCGTTCGCAAAATCGCTGCCAAGCCTTGCCAGCCGCGCCCAGACACTGATCGGCCGGCCGAGCAGCACTATTGATAGATCCACCATGTGGATGCCGGTGGCGGAGAGCGGTCCAACCGGATTCACGCTATTCGAAAATCGCCAGTTCTCACGCGACAACTTCAGGAATTTGTCCTGGCTGAAATTGCCTTCCAGCAGCAGCGGATTGCCGAATCCGCCGGAAGCCAACCGCCTGCGCATTTCGATGACAGCGGGTTCAAAGCGTCGTTCGTGTCCGATGCCCAATTGGACGCCCGCTGTCCTCACCGCCGCAATCGCCGTCTCCGCATCGGCCGCCGCCGTGCACAACGGCTTCTCGCAGAACACGTGTCGGCCCGACCGCGCCGCTGCAACGATCTGCTCGGCGTGATGCTCTTGCGGCGTACAGAGGATGACAGCGTCGACGTCCGGATTCGCAAGCGCATCTTCGAACCGCAGTGCCGTCTTGACGCCAAGCGCCGATGCCGTCATGCGCGCCTGATCGATGGGATCGACCGCCATCACGGCAGTGATGACCGTGCTGTTCAAAATGTTCTTGAGGATGTTTCGTCCCCACCAGCCCAGACCTATGACAGCGACCTTGATCATACGCGGCTTCCGCTGACGATTATTGTAATTTCGACATTTCGGTTCGGTACCAGTCGCCGATCTCGCTCGCCGTCATCAGGGCAACCCCATCATGGCCGATGACGTAATCGAGCAGCGCTTCCAGATATTTGATGCGGTGCGGGACGCCGGTGATGTAGGGATGAATGGAAATCGCCATGATCCGCGCATTGCCGGCGCCCTCAAGGTACAAGCGATCGAACTGATCGGTGCAGCGCTTCAGGAATTGCTCGGACGGCAGATGCTGCAGCGCGTGGATGACGATGTCGTTGGTTTCGACCGAGTAGGGAATCGTCGTGATGGTGCCGTGAGGTGTCGCGATATCCTGCGGAAGATCGTCGATGACCCAGTCGGCTACATATTCGATGCCGTTGTGGCGTAAGAGGTCGAGGGTCTCGCTGGTTTCCGTCAGGCCCGGACTTTCCCACGACCTTGGCGGTTTGCCAGTGAAGTTTGCGATGATGTCGACTGCCCGTTTGATCGCATCGGCCTGATTGTCCAGTTTGTGCATCGGTCCCTGGACGAATCCATGACCCATGAACTCGAAGCCGGCCTCACGCGCAACCGATGCGACGCGGGGATAGGAGCTGCACACGTTTGCGTTTAGCGCCAGCGTCACCGGCATGTTGCGGTCGGTCAGCGCCTTGAACTGCCGCCAGAACCCGGCGCGCATTCCATATTCGTGCCACGACCAGTTGGGCACGTCAGGCAATAGCGGTTGCCCCATCGGCGGGCTCAGCACCGTTCGCGGCATCGCGTTTTCGATCCGCCACTCCTCAACGTTGAGGATGACCCACACCGCGAGCCTCTTGCCGCCCGGCAACGTGAGTTTCGGCCGGTCGATTTGCGCCTGGTAGGGAATGCGATCGGTGAGAGCCACGGTACACCTTGCTTTCAGTCGGTTTTAGGATTGTTGCGCGGCCTTGACGCGCTTTGGCATGCCGGCGTTGACGCTTGGCATGACCTTTTCGGCCATCAGGATCATGGACTGGCGTCCTAGCTCGCGGTCCTTCCAGTCCTTGCCGGCATACAGCAAAGTGCCGAACTCGCCGACCTCGTCCTGAAAGGCCAGCAACTGATCAGCAACGCTGTCAGGCGTTCCGTGAATGATCAGCCTGTCGCAGATCATTTCCAGCGTTACTTCGTCATCGAGCTGATCGCGGCGCGTTTTGAACAACTCGATGCGGCCGTTGATTTTCAGCTTGGTGAACAGCGAGCGATAATAGTAGACGTAAGGCCCTTCCGGATCAGTCGCGTAGGCTTTTGCGGTCGTCGCATCCTTGGCGACAAAGACGCTCTTGGCAACACGCCAGTTCGCGGGATCCGCCGGGCGGCCAACACGCTCGCAGCCCTCGACGTATTTCGGCCAGTGGCTTTTCACCCAGGCCGGCATCAGGAAGTTTGCCGAAATAGGCTCCCAGCCGCGCGCGGCGGCCTCGGTGACACCCTTCGAAAATGGCGCCACGGCGGTCACGACAACCGGCGGATGCGGCCGCTGCAACGGCTTTGCGATAATTCCCTGGCCGATATCCTTGATCAGGGTCTTTTGCGTCGAGATGTTCCAGTATTTTCCCTGGAAGTTATAGGGCGGCTCGCCAGCCCAGATATCCAGAACCTGGTTGATCGATTCAAGAAACATCTCGTTACGGTTGGCGTCGAGATTGCCGAACAGCTCCGCATCCGACAGAAGCCCCCCGGGGCTTATTCCAAAAATCAAGCGGCCGTCGAGCATATGATCGAGCATCGCCATCGAGGCCGCGACGGTGGCGGGATGGGTGTTCGGCATGTTGATCGTGCCGGTTCCGAGCTTGATCTGCTTGGTCGCGGCTGCAATCCACGCAAGGAACGCGATGCAGGAGGTGATGTTCTCGGCCCTGTCCGTGACGTGCTCGCCAACGTAGGCCTCGGTAAACCCAAGTTCGTCCGCGAGCAGGAAGGCTTCACGGTCCTCATTGAGCGACTGCCGCCAATCCTTGTCGAGAGGGTGGATCGGCATCGTAAAGAAACCCAGATTCATCGCCTGATGCTCCCTGAGGCCGATTTGTTGCAAGCCAAATCGTGCGTCGTTCACGACGATATCACAAGTCCAAAAGTCGAATCTCTCGAAATAATCGGTCGATAAACAAACTTGACCTTTGATGGTCGTCGCCGTCTAATCCTCGCAAAACAGGCCTAAAATCGGGCCGGGGAAGGTCACGCCAAATGAAAGCCTCGGCTTTCAACTATACACGCGCAGCCAGTGTTACGAACGCATTGGAGTTGCTGGCCGCGCACGGGGACAAAGCCAAAGTGTTGTCAGGCGGGCAGAGCCTGATGCCGGCCATGAACCTGCGTTTGATCTCCCCTGAACTTGTAGTCGATATCGGGGGGATCGGCGAGCTGCGGGGCATCGCGGTCGCGGGAGATGTCCTTATCGTTGGCGCGCTCACGCGCCATGTCGACCTCGCAAGGTCGCCCGAAATCGCCGCGCATGCTCCGTTGCTGACGGAGGCTGTTGCCCATGTCGCCCATCCCGCGATCCGCAACAGGGGTACAATCGGCGGCAGCCTTGCTCATGCCGACCCTGCCTCTGAGCTGCCGGCCTGCATGCTCGCGCTGGGCGCGACGATTGTCGTTCGCGGTCAGGCCGGCGAACGGCGGATTGCGGCCGGGGATTTCTTTACGGGAATTTACCAGACCGCTTTGTCGGCGCAAGAATTGCTCGTTGCCGTTGAACTGCCGGTCGCGCAACGAAATTCCGTGCACTTCTTTCACGAATTTGCGCGTCGGCACGGCGACTACGCCATCACCGGCCTAGCCGCGCAGGCGACCGTGACAGGCGACGTCTTCACTGGACTTCGCATGGCCTATTTCGCCGTTGGCGACCGGCCGCTATTGGCGAGGGCGGCAGGGCGGCTCCTCAACCTCCCCGTTACGCCTGCTTCGTTGTCAGAGGCATCGAAGGCGCTGGTCGAAGAGCTCGATCCCCAGGAAGATCAACAGGCGTCCGTTTCGATGCGGCGGCATCTCGCCAAGGTATTGATGGCGCGTTGCGTGTCCGCGCTGCTTGGCCGCCCCGATCTCAATGTCGGGGGAGCCGCTTGACGGTCCCCATGTCAATTTCCCTCGAAGTGAACGGTGAGCGCATTGAGGCGCAGGTACTGCCGCGTCTTAACCTTGCAGACTTCTTGCGCGAGCACCTAAAATTGACGGGAACCCATGTCGGCTGTGAGCACGGCGTTTGCGGCGCATGCACGGTGCGGGTCGATGGGGAGATCGTTCGCTCCTGCTTGATGCTTGCGGTGCAGACGCATGGCGCATCCGTCGAAACCATCGAGGGATTGTCCGATAGCGGCGAGGTTGCCGATCTGCAGGCCGCCTTTCGCGAGCGCAATGCGTTGCAATGCGGCTATTGCACGCCGGGCATGCTGATAGCCGCGCAGGATTTGCTCAACCAGAATGCCGAGCCGGATCGGGAACTTATACGCGCGCATCTTTCCGGCAACTACTGCCGCTGCACCGGTTACCAGGCCATTGTCGATGCAGTCGAGGACACGGCACGGGCGCGCGCGGGACGCAAATCATGACCGTTGTATCGCCTAGTCCAGAAGGCCTCTCGGAGCTCGATCGGCCGAACTCGTATATCGGCAAAACCGTTCCACGGCCGAACCTTGAGCGGCTGATGCAAGGACGCGGGCTCTATGTCAGCGACATGGAGCTGCCGCGGATGGGGCATGTGATGTTCCTGCGCTCACCCCATGCGCATGCGAAAATCACCGGCATCGACGTTACCGAGGCGCGGCGCATGCCCGGCGTCATCGCCATCGTGACCGGCGAACAGCTCAGCTCCGTCATCACGCCGTGGGTCGGCGTGCTGTCGCACCTGAAGGGCCTTAAGTCCGCCCCACAACACGCGATCGCGATCGATCGCGTCTGCTGGCAGGGTGAAGCTGTTGCTGCCATCGTGGCGACCAGCCGTGCCGCGGCCGAGGATGCGGCGGAGATCGTCGGGGTCGAATACGAGGAGCTGGATCCGGTGACGGACATGCGTACCGCGCTTAATCCGGGGACGCCTGTTATTCATCCCACGCTCGGCGATAATCTTGCCTTTGAGCGTCACCTCGATGCCGGTGCGGTTGATGCGGCGTTTGCGAGCGCCGACGAGGTGGTCGAGGCGGATTTTGTCTTTGGCCGGCACACCGGCGTGACGCTGGAGCCGCGCGCGGTGGTGGCCGACTGGAACGCGGCCGAGGCAATGCTGACGATCTATCAGGGCACGCAGGCGCCCCACATGGTGCAGAATATCGCGGCGCTCCATCTGGGGCTCGAAGACGCGCAGGTTCGCGTAGTCTGCAAGGATGTCGGCGGTTCCTTCGGCATCAAGGTTCACATCTATGCCGATGAAATGGCGACGTATGCGCTGTCGAAATTGCTGCGGCGGCCGGTAAAGTTCGTCGCCGACCGGCTCGAAAGCTTCAACACCGATATTCACGCCCGCGATCATCGCTGCAAGGGAAAGGTCGGCGTCAAGCGCGACGGGACGATCACGGCGTTTGAGATTGACGATCTCACCGGCATCGGTCCCTATTCGATGTATCCGCGCACCAGCGCCATCGAAGCCAACCAGGTCGTCAATCTCGTCGGCGGGCCCTATGTGGCAAAAAATTATCGCGCGCGGGCGCGGGTCGTGTTCCAGAACAAAAATGTAATGTGCCAGTATCGCGCCGTCGGCCACCCGATAGCGTGCTCGGTGACGGAAGGCCTGGTCGATCTCGCGGCGTTGAAAATCGGGATGGATCCGGTAGAGATCCGCCGCCGCAATCTCATCGCCGACGACGCCTATCCCTGCGTTTCGCCCTCGGGCCTCCGATTTGAGCTGTTGTCGCATCATGCGGCGATGAACAAACTGCTCGCGATGATGGACTACGACAGGCTGCGTGCCGAGCAGGCGGCCTCGCGCAAGAGCAACCTCCATCGCGGCATCGGCATTGCCAGCTTTATCGAGGTCACCAACCCGAGCGCGGCGTTTTACGGCGTCGGTGGCGCGCGTATCTCGTCGCAGGATGGCGTCGCGGTGCGGCTGGACGCACAGGGTTCGGTGATTTGCCAGACCAGCATTACCGAGCAGGGGCAAGGCTCGGAGTCGCTGACCGCCCAGATCGTCGGCAGCGTGCTCGGGGTGTCGATGGAGCGTGTCCGCGTCATCCTCGGCGATACCGACAACACGCCCTATGGCGGCGGCACCTGGGCCTCGCGCGGCGCAGGAATTGGCGGCGAGGCCGCGCTCCAGGCCGCGAAGGTCCTGCGCAGGAATATCCTGGATGTCGCAGCCGCCATTCTGCAGTCCTCTCCGTCCGAACTCGACATCGTCAATGATGCGGTCGTGAACGCGAGCGGCGGGTCGCCGCGCATCGAGCTGCGCGAGCTTGCCAGGATCGTCTATTTCCGCCCCGATACACTGCCGCCGGGCATTCAGCCCGAACTCATGGCGACGCGGCATTTCGTGCCGCGCGAATATCCGTTCGCCTTCACCAATGGCGTCCAGGCCTCGTGGCTCGAGATCGATACCGACACCGGCTTCGTAAAGCTGCTCCGGCATTGGGTGGTCGAGGATTGCGGCACCATCATCAATCCGCAGCTGGTCGACGAGCAAATCCGGGGCGGCGTCGTGCAGGGCCTGGGTGCCGCTCTGTTCGAGAAATGCATCTACGATGAACGGGGGCAACTGACCAACGCTAACATGGCCGACTACCTGGTCCCGATGTCCGGTGAAATGCCCGATATCGACGTCGGGCACGTGGTCTCGCCCACATCGGAGACGGAGTTGGGGGCAAAGGGCGCAGGGGAAGCCGGGACGGCGGGAGCTGCTGCGGCGGTCGCCAACGCGGTGAATGATGCGCTGAAGCCATTTGGCGCAATTATTACCGAGATTCCGCTGACGCCGCAGGTTATCCTGACGGCACTGGGACGAATTTGAACGGCGACGGGGCCGGAAAACCGAATATAATAAATCCAACAATATGAAATCCAGGGGAGCAAGGCATGACCAAGAGCACCACCAAATCCGGATCGATTTCCCGTCGCCGTCTGCTGGCGACAGCCGGCGCAGGCGCAGCCATGCTTGGGCTGACCTCACGCGTTGGCGCTCAACAGCCGCCGATCAAAATCGGCATGAGCATGGCTCAAACCGGCGGCCTCGCGGGCGGCGGCAAGGCTTCGCTGCTTGGCATCGAGATCTGGCGGGACGATGTCAACGCCAAGGGTGGCCTGCTCGGCCGCAAGGTCGAACTTGTCGTCTATGACGACAAATCGAGCGCTTCGGAGACTCCGGCGATCTACTCAAAGCTGCTGGACGTCGACAAGGTCGATCTCCTGTTCGCGCCCTACGCAACCGTGCCAACGGCGCCGATCATGCCGCTCGTGAAATCGCGCGGCCTGTTGCTGATCGGTAACTTCTCGTTCCAGGTGAACAGCAAGGTCGGCCACGACATGTGGTTCAACAATGCGCCGTGGGGGCCGCCCGACAGCTGGGCGGCATCGTTCCTCGGACTTGGCGAGAAGGCCGGCGGCAAAACCGTTGCCCTTCTCGCGGCAGACCAGGAATTCGCCCAGAATCTGGCGTTGACCGCGAGGGATGTCGCAAAGCGGCTCAACATGCCAATCGTCTTCGACCAGGCCTATCCGCCAAACACGGTGGAATTCTCCAGCATCATCGGCGCGCTCAAGGCCGCCAAGCCTGACATCGTCTATGTCGCGTCCTATCCGCCGGATTCGGCGGGAATTCTGCGCGCCGTGAATGAGATCGGGATCGGAGACAACGTCAAGATTTTCGGCGGCGGCATGGTTGGCCTGCAGTTCGGCGCGGTAATGGAAAACCTGGGCTCGCTGCTCAACGGCGTCGTCAACTACAATTCATGGCTCCCGGAACCGAGCATGTATTTCGACGGGACCAAGGCGTTCTTCGAGACCTACACGAAACGGGCCGTGGAAGCCAAGGTCGACCCGCTGGGCTACTATCTTGCGCCGTTCGGCTACGCCAGCGGTCAACTCGTCGAGCAGGCCATCAAGGCGACGGGGTCGCTCGACCAGAAGGCCATCGCAAAATATCTGCGCGACAACGAGCACAAGACCATCGTTGGCCCGATCGCGTTTTCGGCGGACGGCGAGCGCAAGGAGACCGCGACGCTGCAGGCGCAGTTCCGCGGTGTCGTCGACAAGAACATCGAGCAGTTCCGCAGCCCGGGCAAGCAGGTGATCCTGTTCCCGGAGAAATTCAAGTCTGGCGATCTGATCAGTCCCTTTGAGGCTGCCCGGACGTAGACTTGGCGGTTTTCGCTGGACCATAGTGCGGCTGCCCGGGATCATGGCAAATGATGCCGGGCAAACGAATCGGATGACCCGGCGTGTGCCAACCGGGGAAGCGGCGGCCCAAGGGCGGGTCAAGGGGGACCTCAATTGTTTTCAATGGACCTGCTGCGCGATGCGGTGGTGATCGGTGTGCTGCTCGGCTGCTTCTATGCGGCCGTAAGCCTTGGGCTATCCGTCTCGTTCGGCCTGCTCGACGTTCCCCACGTCGCGCATCCGGCCTTTCTGGTAATGGCGTCCTACGCCGTGTATTTCCTCAACGATCGCTTTGGGATCGACCCCCTGCTGGCAGGGCTGTTGATCACGCCGCTGCTGTTCGTGTTCGGTCTTGTCGTCTACCGCCTGTATTACGAGACATTCGAAAAGCGCGGCAGCGATGCCGGCGTGCGCGGCATCGCGTTCTTCTTCGGCATCGCGTTCATCATCGAAGTGCTGCTCATTCTGCAATTCGGTGTGGATCAGCGCTCGGTCACCGCGTCCTATATCGGCAAGGCCTGGCGGATCGGCGACATGCGGATTCCATTCCGGCTGGTGGTCGCGTTCGCGGTGGCCGGCGTGCTGACGATCTTGCTGACGCTGTATCTGTCGCGAACATTCATGGGACGCGCGATCCGCGCGGTCGCGCAGGACCAGGAGGCGCTGCGGCTGATGGGCGCCAACCCGGTTCGGATCAAGCAATGGGCGTTCGGCATTGCAACGGCCGTGCTCGGGATCGCGGGTGCCTTGCTGATCATCGTTGCTCCCGTCGAGCCGACACTCGATCGCTCCTATATTGGGCGGACATTCTGCGTCGTCGTCATGGCCGGGCTCGGCAGCATGACTGGCACACTCGTCGCCGCCATCATCCTTGGCGTCGCCGAATCGATCGTCCTGACCCTGTTTGGTGCGTCCTGGGCGCCGGCCATTTCATTCGCGATGCTGCTCGGCGTACTCGCCGTCCGACCGCAAGGCCTGTTCGGCAGGCTGTCATGAATCGTAACGGCATCCTTTTCTGGATCGGGGCCGCCCTTTTTCTCGTCGCCGCTCTGCTGATGACACAGGTCATCGGCAACCAATATCCCTTCTTCGCCTGCTACGTGATCCTGCAGTTCATCGTGCTCGCCGTCGCATGGAGCATTCTCGGCGGCTATGCCGGCTATGTGAATTTCGGGACCAGCGCATTTTTCGGTGTCGGGGTCTACACGGCCGTGTTTCTGTTCAAGGCGTTTGGTGCGCCGCTTGCCGTGCAGATCGTGGCCGCCGCAGCCGTCGGCGCATTCCTCGGCTTCGCCCTAGGGCTGTTGACCTTGCGCATGCAGGGCATCTTCTTCTCGATTGCGACCATTGCGCTGACGATCATCATCGAGACGTCGGTGACGAATTGGCGATTCGTCGGCGGCGCGGCCGGAATTCAGCTGCAGCGGCCTCTGGGGACGTGGCCATTCGACGACTATGTGCAGATGCTGTTTTTCGTTCAGGCGCTTCTTGTGGTGCTGGCGATTGCGATCGCCCGCTACATTCAGGCCTCATGGATTGGCCGCGGCCTGCAGGCGCTCAAGGACGACGAGCTTGCCGCGGAATGCACCGGCGTGCCGACCCTTCGGCTAAAGGTGTTGGCGTGTGTCATCTCCGGTTCGCTGATGTGCGCGGCCGGCGCACCCGCCGCCATGTACTTGCAGTACGCGGATCCCTCGTCCGCGTTCAATCTGAATTACTCCGTCTCGGTGCTCGCGATGTCGCTGATCGGCGGGACGGCGCATTGGGCGGGCCCGGTGGTCGGCGCGATAGTGTTGGGCGCGACGCAACAACTGCTGACCGTTACGATCTCGTCGGAAGTGAATGTGCTGGTGCTCGGCGTGATGCTGGTGCTGTTCGTCGTCGCCGCGCCGGAGGGTATCATTGGCCTGATCCGCAGGGCTCGCCGCAATCGCAGTGGGAGCAAAGCATGACGTCTCCCAGCGGACCGCAGCCGCCTTTGCTGCAGATCAGCGCGCTCACAAAGCGCTTCGGCGGCTTCATCGCCCTGGACAATGTCAGCGTCGATATTCGCTCGGGAGAGCGGTTCGGCCTCATCGGCCCGAACGGCTCGGGAAAGACGACGCTGATCAACTGCATTTCGGGCGCCTTCCGTACCGAAGCCGGCACCGTGGTGTTCGGTGACGAGGACATCACGCGGTTGCCGCCGCACATCCGCACGCGCCGGGGCATTGCGCGCAGCTTCCAGATCCCGCGGCCGTTCAAAAGCATGACGGTCGTCGAAAACCTGATGGTGGCGCTTGATTTTGCGAGCGTCGCCGGCGCCTTCGTCCCGGCCGCACAACGACGCGACACCGTGATGTCAATCCTGACCCAGACGGGCCTCGCGTCCAAGGCGGACATGTCGACCCTGGGGCTCAGCCAGGTCGAATTGCGCAAGATGGAACTCGCCCGCGCGATGGCGACGCACCCGAAGCTGCTGATTTCCGACGAGGCCATGGCCGGTCTTTCCAGCTCGGAAGTTGATGAGGTGCTTGATCTCCTCATAAAGCTTGCCGGCCAAGGCATTACCATCATCATGATCGAGCACATCATGCAGGCCGTAATGCGCTTTTCGGAGCGCGTGATGTGTCTCGACGCCGGCAAGATAATCGCGATCGGCGCGCCGGCCGAGGTCATGGCCAACCGGCGGGTGCAGGAGGCCTACCTTGGCACTTAGCCTTGCCATCAAAGACCTCGATGCGGGTTACGGCGCCGTGAAGGCGCTACGAGGCGTCAGTCTCCACGTCGAGGCCGGCGAGACCGTCGCGTTGCTCGGCACCAACGGCAACGGCAAGAGCACGCTGATGAAGTGCATCGCGGGCCTGGTTCAGCCGCAGCGCGGGAGCGTGTCGCTAACGATCGACGGAAATGCGCACGATCTGACCAGGCTGTCGCCTGAGGCCATCGTCGATCTCGGTGTGGCACTGGTTCCCGAGGGGCGACGGTTGTTTCCCAAGCTGACCGTGTTGGAAAACCTGATGCTCGGTGCCTTCCGCAAAGCGGCCCGCCGCGACATTGATCGTAACCTTGCGCTCGCCTTCGAGACGTTTCCAGCCCTCAAGGAACTCCAGAACCAACTCGCCGGCACCATGTCAGGCGGACAGCAACAGATGCTGGCCATCGCACGCGCGCTGATGTCGTCGCCGCGCCTGTTGTTGATCGATGAGCCTTCGGTCGGGCTGTCGCCGCTGCTGGTGTCGCAGACCATCGCCAAGATCGGCGAGCTCAATCAGCATCTCGGCCTGACGGTGCTGATGGCGGAGCAAAACTTCAATCAGGCGATCCGGATCGCCGATCGCGGTTACATCATCGTCCATGGTGAGATCGTCGTCGCGGCCGATTCGGTCGACGAATTGAGAGGCAACGACATCGTCAAGCGGCTCTATCTCGGCGGCGTCGCATGATTGCCCGCCAAGGGTTTCAGGCGGCCAAGGCCTCGGCCAGCGCCGGGACGTGTTTATAAACTGAGGTCCGGTCGTTCTATTCCGCCGCGGCGCTGGTCAGAACGCTCGCCTGCCGAGTAGTGACGACCACCTTGATGGCGTCCTCGACCCGATCGCGTGCATAGCGCAGTGCCGTGGGCAAATCGGATAGCGCGAAGGTGTGGGTATGGATCTTGGTCGCGTCGAATTTCTTCTCCGCCATTAACGCCATCGCGCGTCGGGTGGCGCTGCGGCCTTCTCCTCGAATGCCGTAGACATAGATGTTGTTCTTCACGAGATGCGCGATATCCGTCGTCACCTTGTGGTGCGGGAACGCCGCCAGGCAGATTTTTCCGCCGCGATTGGTCATATGAATGGCCTGATCGATGGTGGCCTCGGTGCCGGCGCATTCGACCACATAATCCGCGCCGATCCCGCCAGTAAGCTGTTTGACGACATCGACCGGGTTCTCCTCCGCGATGTTGATGACGCGGTCGGCGCCCAGCCCCTTGCCGATCGCAAGGCGCTTGTCGCGGGTTCCCGTGAGGATTACGGGGCTTGCCCCCAGCGCCTTTGCAACGGCGACAGCGAGCAGCCCGATGGGTCCCGGACCGATCACTACGACACTTTCACCAGCAACCAGTCCGCCGAGTTCGGTCAAGCCGTACATGGAAGTCCCCGCGGTGACGACCAGCGTTGCTTCCGCATCGCCCATCGTGTCCGGCACCCGCGCCAGCGTGTTGATATGATTGACCGCATATTCGGCAAAACCGCCGTCGGTGGTGAAACCATTGGCGCGGTGGCCTTTGTCCGGCCTGCCATAGTTGAGACAGGAGGTGTACATCCCCTCGCGGCACCGCTTGCACTGGCCGCAGCCGGCGTGGATTTCCACGCTGATGCGTTCGCCGATCTCGAATTCGTCGACATCGGGCCCGAGTGCGGCGATGGTGCCCATATATTCATGGCCGGGCGTAAAATTCTTGTTGAAGGGCAGGTCGCCT
>Ga0185299_10003653_pt1 | contig 19908 bp, 14 predicted proteins | sample PaiPotPPA55metaG_FD_128002 | JGI IMG/M metagenome (GOLD analysis project Ga0185299, IMG submission 128002) | Iron sulfur acid spring bacterial and archeal communities from Banff, Canada, to study Microbial Dark Matter (Phase II) - Paint Pots PPA... ...
TCCACCGGCTGACGTACCGTCGGACGAACCACCACAACATCCACGTGCGCGGCTACAAGGAAGAGGGCACCACCACCACGCCCTTCGACATGGTCATGATGAACGACCTCGACCGCTACCACCTCGTCATCGACGCCATCGACCGCGTCCCCGCACTCGCCGAACGCGGCGCGCACCTGCGCCAGCAGATGATCGACGCCCGCCTCACCGCCCGCGCCTACACCCGCGAGCACGGCGACGACCTGCCCGAGGTCCGCGACTGGGTCTGGCCGTTCGCGTAGTCCGACCTGCGCGCACCCCTCCGGGCCGAGCTCGAGTTTAAGTCAGGCTGCTGAGCTTGATGCGGACCTGCTCGGCGCCGGGGTGGTGGAGTTCCTCGAGGACGGTCAGGGCTCTGCGCCAGGCGTCCCGGGCGGCGTATGACGCCCCGGTCGCCTGGTGGGAGTCGCCGAGGTGGGTGAGGATGACGGCCTGATTGTAGCGATCACCGGTCTGGCCGAGCAGGTCGAGGGCTTGGCGGTAGCACGTCATGGCCTGCCGGTGGTCGCCGAGGTGGTGATAGGCGTAGCCGAGGCTGTCCCAGATTTCGGCCTCGCCATTGGGGCTGCCGAGGGCGCGGCTCAGGTCCAGGGACTGCCGGCAGAAGATCACGGTCTGCCGGTGGTCGCCGAGCAGCGAGTGGTACCAGCCGATCATGTTGAGCGCCGCCATCTCACCGAATCGGTGGCCGGTCGCCCGGAACAGGGCCAGGGATTCCTCGGCGTGCTCGAGCGCCTCGCGGTGGCGGCCCTGCTGCTCGAGCACCCAGGCGAGCCTCTGGTGCGCGCCGGCCTGGCCGGTCCGGTCGTCGAGTCGGCGGGACAGCTCCAGGGCCTGATGCAGATGGCTGTGCGCGGCGCGATAACCGCCGAGCGGGCTGTGGGCGCTGCCGAGATTGCGATGGGCGCGGGCCTGCTCGGCGAGGTCGCCGAGGCGTTCGGCGGCGCCGAGCGCGGTGGTCTGCGTGGCGACCGCGTCGGGCCAGTCGCCCCGCCGGTCGAGGTACGTCCCCAGGGACCAGGGAAGCTGGTAGGCGTGGGCATCGAACCCGCGCTTCGCCGCGTGTTCGATAGCTGTCAGCAGCACTGCGTGTTCGGCCTCGAGCCAGGACCACGCCTGATCGCCGTCCATCAGGGCCTCGGGCGCGGTGCCAGGCTGGGGTGGGGCCAGAGTGACCGGCTGGCGGCCCGGATTCAGCCAACGCTCGGCGACGAACGCCGTGTGCAGGTAGTGGTCCAGTATGCGATGCAGCGCGGCGTGTCGTTCGTCGGCGGTGTCGGACGTGCGGGCGAGTTCGGCGGCGTAGGCGCGCAGCAGGTCGTGGAAGACGTAGCGGCCTGGGACGTGTTCGGTCAGCAGATGGGCCGCGGCCAGTTCGTTCAGCGCGGCGCGGGCTTCATCGCGGCCGGTAGCGGCGAGACTGGCGGCGGCCGGAACGGTGATGTCAGGGCCCGGATGCACTCCGAGGAGCCGGAACATCCGGGCCGCGCAATCGCCGAGGCCGTTGTACGACCAGGAGAACACCGCTCGCACGTTCGCCGCCGCGTCACCCGCATCCAGGGCGGCCAGCGGACCGGGGGCGTCGCGCAGCTGACCCGCCAGCGCGGCCAGCGGGAGGTTCGGGTCGGCGACGGCGCGGGCCGCGGCGATGTTCAGGGCCAGCGGAAGCCTGGCGCACAGACCGATCAGCGTTTCCACGGCGTCGGGTTCGAGTCCGACGCGCTCGGCGCCGAGGCGGCGGGACATGAGTTCGCGGGCGTCGCCCGGGGTGAGCAGGTCCAGGGCGAGGGGCCGCGCGCCCTCGACGGCGACCAGGCCGGTGAGGCGTTCGCGGCTGGTGACCAGCACGAGGCAGCCGCTCGCGCCCGGAAGCAGGGGTCTGATCTGCTCGGCGTCGCGGGCGTTGTCCAGCACAATGAGCATCCGCCGGTCGGCCAGCAGGCTGCGATACAGCCCGGCCTGCGCATCCGGATCGGGGTCGCCCATCTGGGCAGGCGGGACGCCCAGGGCGGCGAGGAAGCCGCGCAGGGCCGCCCCGGCCCGCATCGCGGTGCCGGTCTGGTCGAAGCCGCGCAGGTTCACGTACAACTGCCCGTCGGGAAACGACTCGGCGGCCTGCTGGCCCCAGTGCACGGCGAGGGCGGTCTTGCCGATCCCGGCGGTCCCGTTGATCACCACCGTGCCCCGGGTCCCGTCGACCTGGCCGGCCAGCGCGGTCAGCGCCTTGAGCTCATCGGCGCGACCGGTGAAGTGGGGTACCGCCGCGGGCAGCTGCCGCGGCACCGCCGCCTTGCCCGCCGCCGCGCCGCCGGCGGCCCATGGAGCCTCGTCCTGCCGCGGTGACGGCGCGGCCAGGGCGGGATCGTCCGCCAGGATCTGGCGGTGCAACTGTTGCAGCGCACGGCCCGGGTCTGCGCCGAGCTCGGTGGCGAGCCGTTCACGAACCTGCTGATAGAGCCGCAGCGCGTCGGCCTGGCGACCGCTGCGGAACAACGCGAGCATGAGTTGACCGACGAGGCGCTCGTCCAGCGGATGCTCCTCGGCCCAACCCGACAACCGCGCGAGCAGCGCACCGTGCCGGCCCTGGAGCAGCTGGATATCGGTCGCGTCCCGTTCGGCCGCACGCCGTTCCTTCTCCAGGGCGACACGGATGCTGTTGAGCCACGGCGTGTCCAGCGCGTCCAATGCCTCGCCGCGCCACAGCCCGAGAGCCCGCTCGAACAGCGAAAGGGCGTCAGTGTCCGAATCAGCGGCGCGCGCATGCTCGACCAAGCTGCGGAATTCGTGCACGTCCACGAGCCGCTCGTCCACGTTGATCATGTAGCCGCTCGACTGCCGCACGATCGCTACGTCCCCGACCACGGCCAACGCCCGCCGCAGCAACGACACGTAGGTCTGCACGGCGTTGCGCGGATGATCGGGGAGCCGACGATCGCCCCACACCCGCTCTACCAGTTGGTCGGTGGAGACGCGGCGGTTGGCGGCGAGCAGCAGGACCGTCAGCACACCGCGTTGGCGGGCCGGACCGACGTCGACGAGCTGATCATTGTCGAGACGCACCTCCACCGGCCCGAGAAGGTGGAACTCCGCCACTGCCTCGCCCATGCGCGCCAGCCACCCTCCGAGCCGCTGCCCGTTCGGAGGGCTGATCGTAACACAGTGGTCTGCGATAGGATCACGCGGTCATCGGGATCATCGATCGGCGGCGCGCGCGGGAGCGCGGCGGTCAGCCGGTGTAGGACACGGTGAACTCGTTGCCGCCGACGGCCGCGGACGGCGTGTAGTAGGTGAGGCCGTTCTGCACCAGGAACATCTCGTCGGCGCTGGTCAGCTCGGGGTTCTGGGCGGTGACCGCCTGGTTCGACAGGGCATACGTGTACAGCTGGGAGAACGTCGAGGTGGAAAGCTGCGGCGGCGTGGATATGACGCCGTTGACCTGCGTGGCCTCCTGGACCCACTCGGCCGAGTCGTGCGGGCCGCCGTAGCGCCGGGCCGAGTAGTCGAACTGCCCGGTGGTCTCGTCGGTAAGCCTCATCTCCCAGGTGACGGGGTTGGCGTCCTCGCCGATGACCTCCGCGCTCATCGTGTCGCCGGGATGCACGGTCATGGTGGTGAACACCGTCTCCGCGGCCGGCAGGATCTCCCACCACGCGTAGTAGACGGCCTGGCCGTTGACAGAGTCCTGCTCGGTACCCGTCTGGATCAGGTCGGTGTTGTCGAAGCCGTCGATGCCCAGCCAGTCCGAGGAGTACTCGTTGGTCGCCGTCGGGGTGACGGTAGGCACGGTCCAATCCCCGATGACCGCCCTGAAGTCGCCGCTCACGACGTAGCCCGACCAGTTGGCGAAGTCGTAGGACGACGTGCCGCGCCGCAACGCGTGATTGCGGGCACCGCTGGTCCACCCGAGCGGGAGGTTCACCCGGAGCGCGGGAGCCGCCGAGGCGGACGGCGCGCCCGCCCCGCCGACCCGGGCCTCGGCCGGGCCCGCCGTGATTACCGAGGCCGCGATCACCGCGACCGACAAGACCACAGCCGGTCGGCCGAGACGAACGCCATGTCGAGCCCTCATCGCTGATTCCCCTCTAGTCTCGCGTGACTTCCCGAGCCAGCCTGACCGACCGGGCATTGGCGATTCTTTGGGGATCCTTCAATCCGGTGCTCAGGCACCCGGACTGTCCGCGCTGATGGCTACTTCGTGATGATGGTTTCCACCCAGTCGATGAAGTTCGTCGTGGGATCGCCGTCGGCGCGCTCGGCCTCCGTGTGCCCTTCGGCCCACACGGTGGCGAAGTCGACGTCGCGCCGATCGCGCGCAGGTACGGGAGGTACAGGGGGCTGTCACCGGACGTGCCTGCCACGGTGCCCTGGGCGCCGCCGCCGCTCATGCCGAACAGGACGATGCTGTCCGTGCTGCCGGGCAGGACGCTCCGGTTGTACCGGAGTACCGGACCGCGGCCTTGAGGTCGGTCACACCCCACGGGGCGTCGCCGGTCAGGGTGCTGGTCGAACTGGACGTGCCGCGCAGGCCCGGCCACACGTAGATGAGCCCGGCCGCGAGGTACTGCGACACGCTGCTGTAGCTGTAGGACGTGGCCGGGGACTGCGCGGAGTAGCCCGGAGCGTTGACCGGAAGCACGAACGGCGCCGTGCTCGCCGAGTGGTCGCCGACGGTGCCCTTCGGGTTGACCGTCGCGGTGTACGTGGTCCCGTCGCTGTTCAGAGTCGCCGTCAGGTAGGCGCCGGGCACGTAGATCGACAGGCTCTCGTAGTCCGTGTCGGCCGCGGGCTTGAAGGTTGTTCACAATTCGGATGACAGAATCGTGAGAACACCTCCCCCGGCCGGTGTCGCCTCCCGCCGGAAAATCCTTGGACGCCGCCGCGGCCTTCACGGGAGACTGAGGGCTCTGACGGCGGCCTACCGCTCAATCCTGCGACAAGATGAGGAGGCGGCGTGATGGGCTTTTCACGCGAAGACAAGGGCGAGGAGAAACCGGACAAGGGTTCGGTGATGCTCGCGGTGCGCTATTACCGGCGCGAACTGACCCGGCTCTGGCGGATCACCTTACCGGCCATGCTGGGGCCGGCTTTGGGCAACATCGGTCTGGCCTACATCGCGCCGCTGCTCGTCGCGCAGCTGGTCACCCGAATCACCGACAACGCTCACCTGACTCTCGGCTCGGCGCTTCCCTATGTGCTCGGTTTCACCGGCATCATGCTGTTCTCCGAGGTGCTCTGGCGCATCGGCATGCACTATCTCAACCGCCTCGACGCCCTCGGCATCGAGCACCTGTATGTGGTGGGCCTGGACGAGTTGTTCGCCAAGGACTCAGCGTTCTTCCATGTCAACTTCGCCGGCTCGCTGACGAAGCGGGTCCTGAGCTTCGCCTCCAGGTTCGAGCAGACTGCCGACACTCTGGCGTTCGAGGTCGTGGGCAGCTTCGTTCCGCTGGCCTTCGGCTCGGTGGTGCTGTGGCACTACGACCCGTGGCTCGTGATCGTGCTGCTGGGGATGATCGCGCTCACGACCCTGGCCGTGGTTCCGGTCATTCGCCGACGCCAAGCGCTGGTCAACGTGCGCGAAGCGGCCATCGCCCGCGTCGCGGGCCACGTCGCGGACAGCCTGACGAACATCGACACCGTCCGGGCGTTCGGCGCCGAGCACCGGGAGGCCGCCGAACACCGGTCCCGCGTCGCGCAGGCCAGGCGGCTCCAACTGCACTCCTGGGACTACAGCAACCTGCGCGTCGACACGCTGATCGCGCCGATGTCGGTGCTGACCAACGGTCTCGGCCTGCTGTTGGCGGTCACGCTCGCCATCCGAGGCCAGGGGGTGGCGGAGATCGTGATCGTCTTCGCCTACTATTCGAACGCGACGCGGATCATGTTCGAATTCGGCCGGATCTATCGCAATCTGGAAAGCGCGATGACCGAGGCCGCGCAGTTCACGGCCCTGATGCGGACGCCCCCGACCGTGCTCGACCCGGTGGCGCCGCAGCCGCTGCGGTCCCGGCCCGCCGAGATCCGCTTCGAGAAGGTGACCTTCGGCTACGGCGGCGGCGAGCCGCTCTTCGAGGAGCTCGACCTGGCGGTGCCCGGCGGGTCCAGAATCGGTCTGGTGGGCCGGTCCGGCGGCGGCAAGAGCACGCTCACCAGGCTGCTGCTGCGGATGACCGACATCGACGCCGGCCAGATCCTGATCGGCGGCCAGGACATCCGCGACCTGCGCCAGGCCGACCTGCGTAGCCAGATCGCCTACGTGCCCCAGGACCCGGCGATGTTCCACCGCTCGCTGCGCGAGAACATCGCGTTCGCCCGGCCGGGCGCCACCGAGGCCGAGATCCACCGCGCGGCCGAGGCCGCGCACGTCGCCGAGTTCGTCGACAACCTGCCGGACGGCTACGAAACCATGGTGGGCGAACGCGGCGTGAAGCTGTCCGGCGGACAACGCCAGCGCGTCGCCCTGGCCCGGGCCATCCTGCGCGACGCCCCGATCCTGCTGCTCGACGAAGCGACCAGCGCCCTGGACTCCGAGAGCGAGATCCTCGTCCAGCAGGCACTGTGGCGGCTGATGGAAGGACGCACCGCCCTCGTGGTGGCGCACCGCCTGAGCACCGTCGCCGGCATGGACCGCCTCATCGTCCTCGACCGCGGCCGGATCATCGAGCAGGGCACCCACCACGAACTGCTCGCCTCCAAGGGCACCTACGCGAGCCTCTGGCAACACCAGACGGGCGGCTTCCTCACCGACACGCCCGCGGCACTGGGCGCCACCACCTGATCAGCGGATATACCGCCCGCTGATCGCCCGCGCGATGACCAGGCGCTGGATCTCGCTCGTGCCCTCGAAGATGGTGTAGATCTTCGCGTCGCGGTACATGCGCTCGACGGGGTGCTCGCGGCTGTAGCCGGCGCCGCCGAGGATCTGGATGGCCTTCTCGGTGGCGGCGACGGCGAGTTCGCCGGCGCGGAGCTTGGACATCGAGCCCTGGGCGGCCTCGAAGGGCTTGCCGTTGCGGGCCATCCAGGAGGCCTGCCAGATCAGCAGCCTGACCATCTCGATCTCGGTGCGGATGTCGGCGAGGGCGAAGGCGATGGCCTGGTTCTCGATGATGGCCCGGCCGAAAGCCTCGCGCTGGCCGGCGTATTCGAGGGCGTACTCGTAGGCGGCGCGGGCGATGCCGAGCGCCTGGGCGCCGACCGTGGGCCGGCTGACCTCGAACGTGGCCATCGCGGCCTGCTGCGCCTGGCCCTGCGCCTGGGCGGCGCGCTGCTCGCCGGTGCCGCTGGCAGCCGCCTCGGCAGCCGCGAGGCGTTCGCGGGCCTTGGCGATGCGGCGCTCGAGGCGCTCCGTTCCGCCGAGCAGGCAGCTGCCGGGGACGCGGACCTCGTCCAGGAACACGTCCGCCGTGTGCGAGGCGCGCAGGCCGAGCTTCTTGATCTTGCGGCTCGCCTCGAGGCCCTTCGTGCCCGGCGGGACGACGAACGCCGCCTGGCCGCGCGAGCCGAGCTCCGGCTCGACGCTGGCTACCACGACGTGCACGTTGGCGATGCCGCCGTTGGTGATCCAGGCCTTCTGGCCGGCCAGGACCCACTCGTCCTTGGCCTCGTCGTACCTGGCCCTCGTCCGCAGCCCGCTCACGTCCGAGCCCGCCTGCGGTTCGGAGACGCAGAACGCGGCGACCTTCGGGTCGTCCTTGTCGCCGAAGCACTGCGGGACCCACTCGGCCAGCTGCTCCGGCGTGCCCGCGGCGAAGATGCCGGCGACGGCGAGCGACGTGCCGAACAGGGCCATCCCGATGCCGGCATCGCCCCAGAACAGCTCCTCGTTGGCGATCTGCAGCGACAGGCCGCTCGGATCGCCGAAGAGCTCGGCCAGCGATTCGAAGCCGTACAGGCCGATCTTCGCCGCCTCCTGGATCACCGGCCAGGGCGTCTCCTCACGCTCGTCCCACTCGGCGGCGGCCGGGCGCACGACGTCCTTGGCGAAGCCGTGCACCCAGGCGCGCAGCTCCGTCTGCTCCTCGGTCAGTTCCAGCGAGAATCCGGTCATGCGGGGATACTCCAACTCTCGTCTCAGGCCTTGGGGATGTCGAACAGGCGGGTCAGGCCCGCGGCGAGGCCCACGTCCCCGCTGATCTTGATCTTGCGCAGCACGAACATCGTCACCGGGTTGCCGTTGCCGGAGACCAGCTTGAGGAACTCGGCGTCGGCCAGGGCCAGCGTGACGCGCGGCTCGGCCGCCGAGGCGCCCTCGCCCGCCACGCAGCGGCCGTCGGCGATCGCGGTCTCGAAGACCGTGGTAGCCTCGGCGCCCTCGACCTCCCAGCGGATCAGTGCCCTGAGTGAGCCGGCGGCCTCGGGACGGAGCAGCCGCTCCATCCGGGCGAAGATCTCGCGCAGCGCGCGCAGCCGCAGCTCGCCCTGGAAGGCCTCGGCGACCTCCCGGGCCGAAAGGCCCTTGATCAGCCGGGCGAACTCCGGCGGGCTGATCGCGCCGAAATCGAGCTCGTTCAGCGTGTCGGCCACGCTCCGGGTTCCCGGCATGCCCCGCTCCTGACTTTAGAGTAAGTTGACCGGAGAGTAAGTTAACCGGTCCGGCACTAAGGTGGCAAGGTGGACGAAGCACGGACCCGGCGGCGACTGCCCCGCGGAGAGCGCGAGCAGCAGATCATCGACTGCGCGATCCAGGTCTTCGCGCGGCGCGGGTACAGCGCCGCGTCGGTGGACGAGATCGCCGAGCTGGCCGGGGTGTCCAAGCCGCTGGTCTACCTCTATCTGGAGTCCAAGGAGGGGCTGTTCCTCGCCTGCCTGCGCCGCGAGGAGCAACGCCTGGTCGCCGCCTTCCAGGGCGCGGCCGAGGCGGCGGGGAAGACCTCCGAGCTGCGGCTTTGGGCCGGGCTTCAGGCCTTCTTCGGCTTCGTGTCCGACCACCGGGACAGCTGGGCCGTGCTGCACCGCCAGGCCCCGGACCTCGGCGCCACCATCGCCGAGGAGATCTCCCGCGCCCGCCGCTCCGTGCTCGCCGAGGTCCGCACGCTCGTGATCGGCGGCATCGCGCTCAGTTCGGGACCCGCGTATCCGCATCTCGGCGACACCGACGCCGACTTCGTGGCCCACGCCCTCGTCGGCGCGGCGGACTCGCTGACCGACTGGATGGAGCGCCATCCGGACGAGACACCCGACCGGGTGACGCTGCGGCTGATGGGCATGATGTGGATCGGCATGCGGCAGGTCCTCGGCGGCGAGGTGTGGGTGCCGCCGGAGCTCGGCGTGGTCCAACTCGGCGCATGAGCGGACTTGACCAAATCCGTAAGCGGGCTTGGGAGAAATAAGGAAAGCGGGTTTCGAGGCCGGTTTCGCCTGCCTCACGGCGGAATCGGGCCGCTGCGCTGCCCTTTCGCGGGCGGCCGCGGCAGACCTCCAACCGGATTCCGTTGGCGTTGAACAAGAACACGACGATTTCCGGCGTGTCGCTGCCGTGCGCGTCCCGCCGGGCCGGGTTAGCCTCACGGGCGATGACGTTGACACACGTGTCCGGCGGTATTCAGGAGTCACACCGGCCTCCTGGGTGACAGCGGACCCGTGCCACCCACCACCACCGGGCGGTCGACCATGGATTTTCGCCCTACCCGTGGGTAAGTTGACTTAAGAGTAAGGAACGGAAGGCCTCGAGGCAAACCAGGGCTGATATATCCGCCCGCTGCCCGCCCCGCCTCGGGCCCCCTACCCGAAGACGGCCGAAAACCCACTCCAGGCAGGCAAAGGAGCCGCGCATGGCACGGACGTTCTACAGGAGACTGCGCGCCGCCCGCAGGCGCACGGACCTCGCCGACCGCAGCCGGGTGCGTGTCATCCGGGAACAAGGCGTGGTGCGCGAGGTGAGCACGGAGCCGCTGTCCGCTCCGCTCTCCCGCGGCTCACTGGCCGACATACCCTTCGACAACGCCCGGCAGGAACCCAAACGGATAGCACTGCGCCGCCGCACCGAGCAGGGCTGGATGCCGGTGACCGCGGCCGAGTTCGCCCAGCAGGTCGCCGAGACCGCCAAGGGCCTGATCCACGCGGGCCTCGGCGTCGGCGGGCGGGTCCTGCTGATGTCCCGGACCCGCTACGAGTGGGCCGTCGTCGACTTCGCGATCTGGGCCGCGGGCGGGCAGACGGTGCCGGTGTACCCGACCTCGTCCAGCGTGCAGCTCGAATGGATCCTCGAGGACTCCGGCGCGCGCCTGCTCGTCGTCGAGGACGAGGGCACGGCGGCGATCGCCCGGCAGGCGATGAAGGTCCTGGACCTCGACCTGCCGATCTGGGTCATCGACGAGAGCGGGATCGAGCAATTGGCCGAGCTCAGCCTGGGCGTGCCGGACAGCGAACTGCAGGACCGCCGCGCGGTGCTCACGCCGGACACCATCGCGACGCTCGTCTACACCTCGGGCACCACCGGCCGGCCGAAGGGCTGCGTGCTGACCCACGCCGCGCTGCACGCCGAGGCCGCGAACCTGGTCGAGCTGATGGTGCCGGCCTTCCAGAAGATGACAAATCAGGAGCCGACGACGCTGCTGTTCCTGCCGTTGGCGCACGTGCTCGGCCGCGTCATCGAGATCGCGTGCCTCATGGGGCAGATGACGATCGGGCTGTGGCCCACGATCAAACCGGACGAGGTGCGCCCGGAGCTGGAGATATTCAAGCCGACCTTCCTGGTCTCCGTCCCCTACTTCTTCGAGCGCATCCACGACATCGCGCGCGGCACGGCGGAGCGGATGGGGCGCGGCGCGGCGTTCGACCGGGCCGACCGGGTCGCGGTCAAGTTCGGCGGCATGCAGATGGACTGGCTGCTCGACCGGGGCAAGCACCCGGGTATCGGCCTGCGGCTCGCGCACCGGCTCTACGACATGCTCGTCTACCGCAAGGTGCGGGCCGCGATGGGCGGCAACGTGCGCTACGTGATCAGCGGCAGCTCCCGGCTCGACTCGCGGCTCAACCGCTTCTTCTTCGGCTGCGGCGTGCTGGTCTGCGAGGGCTACGGGCTGACCGAGACGAGCGCCGCCGCCACGGTGAACCCGCCGCTGGACCCGCGCCCGGGCAGCGTCGGGCTGCCGATCCCCGGCGGCGCGGTGCGCATCGACACCGACGGCGAGGTGCTGCTCAGGGGCCCGATCCTGTTCTCCGGCTACTGGCGCAACCTGGACGCGACCGCCGGGGCGATGCACGGGGACTGGTTCACCACCGGCGACCTCGGCAGCCTGGACGAGGACGGCTACCTGACGATCACCGGCCGCAAGAAGGACATCCTGATCACCAGCGGCGGCAAGAACGTCTCGCCGAGCCTGCTCGAGGACCGGCTGCGCAGCCGTCCGCCGGTGGGCCAGTGCATGGTGATCGGCGACGGACGGCCCTACGTGACCGCGCTGATCACGCTCGAGTACGAGGAGATGGAGCACTGGCTGGCCCTGCGCCGCCGGCCGTGGAACACGCCGTTCACCGAGCTCGCCCGCGACCCCGAGCTGCACTACCAGCTGCAGGCCGCGGTCGACTACGCGAACAAGGCCGTCTCGCGGGCCGAGTCGATCCGCGCCTACCGGCTGGTCGCGGGCGAGTTCAGCGAGGAGAATGGGCTGCTCACGCCATCGCTCAAGGTGAAGCGGCACCAGGTGGTCACCGCGTTCGCCCGCGAGATCGAGGAGCTCTATGCCGGACGTCGTTGAGGACACGGAGCAGGGCCCGGACTACGACGTGGTCGTGGTCGGCTCGGGCTTCGGCGGCTCGGTCGCGGCGCTGCGGCTGAGCGAGAAGGGCTACCGGGTGCTGGTGCTCGAGGCCGGGCGCCGGTTCACCCGGGAGACGCTGCCGCGCAGCTCCTGGGCGGTCAAGGACTACCTGTGGGCGCCGCGGCTCGGGCTCTACGGCATTCAGCGGATCCACGTGCTGGGCAACGTGATGGTGCTCGCCGGGGCGGGCGTGGGCGGCGGCTCGCTCAACTACGCCAACACGCTCTACGTGCCGCCGCGGCCGTTCTTCGAGGACCCGCAGTGGGGCGCGATCACCGACTGGGAGGACGAGCTGCGGCCGTACTACCGGCAGGCGCAGCGGATGCTCGGGGTGCGGCAGAACCCGACGACAACCGAGGCGGACGACTATCTGCGCGCGACGGGCGAGGCCATGGGCGTGGGCTCCAGCTTCCGGCTGACCCCGGTCGGCGTGTTCTTCGGCGACGGCCAGGACGGGAACGGCTGCGAGGCCGCGCCGGGGCAGGAGGCGGCGGACCCGTACTTCGGCGGCGCCGGGCCGACGCGGCGGGCGTGCGTCGAATGCGGCGAGTGCATGACGGGCTGTCGGCACGGCGCCAAGAACACGCTGAACGAGAACTACCTGCACCTCGCGGAGCGCGCGGGCGCCGAGATCCGGCCGATGACGACGGTCGTGGACGTGCGCGCGCTCGAGGGCGGCGAGTACGAGGTCCACATCCTGCCCACGGATCAGCGCCGCAAGGCCAAGCCGACGAGGATCCGCTGCGGCCGGGTCGTGCTCGCCGCCGGGACCTACGGCACGCAGACGCTGCTGCACCGGGTCCGGCAGGGTGGCGGCCTGCCCCGGATCTCGGCCAGGCTCGGCGACCTGACCAGGACGAACTCGGAGGCGCTGGTCGGCGCGCTGACCTTCCCGCGACCCTACCGCAAGCGGCGTGACACGAACGGACAGCCGGATTTCACGCACGGCGTCGCGATCACCTCGTCGATCCATCCGAATGAGACCACGCACATCGAGAACGTGCGCTACGGCAAGGGTTCGAACACGATGGCCCTGATGTGCGTACCGCAATACTCTGTCGGCGGTCGCCTGCCGAAACCCCTCGCGGCGCTGTGGGCGTACGTCACGCACCCGGTGATGATGGCGCGCACGCTGACCACGCGGCACTGGTCGGAGCGCACGATCATCGGCCTGGTGATGCAGACGCACGACAACTCGCTGAGCACGTACCTGCGGGCCAAGTGGCCCGGCAAGGGGTTGCTGACGGCGCGGCAGGGGCACGGCGCGCCGAACCCGGTGCACATTCCCGAGGCCGCGGAGGCGGCGCGGCTGCTGGCCGAGCAGATCGGCGGCGAGCCGGGGACGAATGTCGGCGAGCTGATGGGGATGCCGCTCACGGCGCACTTCCTCGGCGGCTGCCCCATCTCGGTCGACCCGGAGCACGGCGTGATCGACCCCTACCACCGGCTGCACGGGCACCCGGGCATCTCGATCGTGGACGGCTCGGCGGTCTCGGCGAACCTCGGCGTCAACCCCTCGCTGACGATCACGGCGCAGGCCGAGCGGGCGATGTCGCTGTGGCCGAACAAGGGCGACGCGGATCCGCGCCCGGTCCAGGGCGAGGCGTACCAGCGGGTCGAGGCCGTGGCGCCGCGCTCCCCCGCCGTGCCCGCGGACGCGTTCGGGAGGCTGGATCTGACGGCGTGACAGAACGGGTCGAGCCCCGCGCAGGCAGCCGCGCGGGGCTCGGACGTCTGGCGTTGGATCAGCCCGTCAGTCGGACAGCGAGTACGACCACACGGTGTAGTCCTCCTGGACGTCTCCGGTGCCGCTGATCTCCCAGCCGAAATCGACCGTGGAGAGCGTCGGGTCCGAGAAGTAGCCCTTGTCGTTCTGCAGCCAGTCGAGGATGCCGAGGAGGTTGACGCTGCCGCTGGTCTCGTTGGAGGTGCGTACGAGCGAGTACACGGGATGGCCGACGTTGCCGACGTACACGTCCCAGGTGTTGCCGTTGAGGGTGACATCGCCGATCGACGAGCCGGCCGGGGACACGTTCCCGTTCGTGTCCGTCCACACCATGACCTCGATCGAGGTCGAGTTCAGCCAGATGTCGTAGGCGGCCTCCCAGTTGCCGGAGCTCGGCACGTTGTAGCCGAAGGAACTCGTCAGGCTGGGGAGCGAGTCGAGCGACTCGTTGACGGGAAGCGCCTCGTCCGGGTAGGCCTTCACGCCCGAGGTGTTCGGCTGGGTCGAGTCGACGCCCCAGTAGGTGGGGCCGTCCTCCCAGAGGGTCTGCGAGCCGTAGCCGCTGCCCCATTCGTCGTTGTAGAACGTGTAGGACCCGCTGGTGCACTCGCCGTACTGGGCGGAGGTCTGGCAGTCGGCGGCCGCGGCCGGACCGATCGCGATCGTCGTCGCGGTGCCGGCGAACAGCCCGGCGACGGCGAGGCGGAGCAGTTTCTTGCGTGTGCGCGTCATTGCGCCACTTCCCTTCGTGCCGTGGGTAAGACGTGGGTGCCTCGGCGAGGGAAAATCGTCGAAGCGCTTCGAAGTCTGCTTCCGTGGCGTTGAACTGTCAATATGAAGTGACGGAAATTTGGCGAGGGATGGTGTTCGACGAATTCGTCGAAGCGATTCGACAGTGGTTCGCGAACAGACGGCGCCGCGTTTCGACAAAGTGGTGAGCGCTGCGCCGGATGTGAGTATTCTGCGGCTATGATCACTGCCGGACACGTCGTCCTCTACAGCCGCGATCCCGAAGCGGATCGAGAGTTCTTCCAGAAGGTGCTCAAGTACCCGCATGTGGACGCGGGCGGCGGCTGGCTGGTGTTCAAGCTGCCGCCGACCGAGCTGGCCGTGCACCCGACCGAGGGCGCCGAGTCGCACCAGCTGATGTTCATGTGCGAGGACCTGGTCACGACGATGGCCGAGCTGACCGGCAAGCGGATCGTGTTCACCAAGCCGGTGACGCAGCAGAAGTGGGGCCGGGTGACCGCCTTCCAGCTGCCCGGCGGCGGCGAGATCGGCCTCTACGAGCCGGCCCACCCGGTGGCGGCGACGCTCTAGCGGGGCCGCGCGCCTCGGCACGTTCCCGGTCCTCGGCACGTTCCCGGTCGTCGGGGTCGCGGGCGTGCCGAGGCTATGGCTGTTCGTCCTCGGGGACCCCGTCGTACCCGTGGACCCCGTCGTTCCTGTCGTCCTCGTCGTCCTCGAGGTCGAGCAGCTCGAGGTCGTTCGGCAGCAGGGTCGTGTTCTTGAGCAGCGCCCTGATGAGGTTGTGGTTGAGCACATTGCCGACCGGCTCGCCCACCCCGTCGTCCCGTAGGATCCCCGGCACCGGGCTGCGGCCGGAGGCGAGCCGCTCGCGGACCGCGCCGACCAGGTGCGCGGCGATCTTCGGCGTCCACGCGCGGTCCTCGGACACCCGGTTGAGGTCCTCGGCGACCTGCTTCCACGAGACCGGCTGCGGGTACCGCTCGCGGCGCAGGTAGCGCTGGGCCAGCACGACCAGGACGAGTCGCTCGTCCTCGCTGAGCGGGTAGATGTCGGGCTCGCGCGTCGGCAGCAGCGGCACCTCGTCGCCCGAAACGCCGAACGGCCCGACGACGTGCACTTCGAGGAGATACGAGCGGTTCGCCGGCGTGCTGATGAACATCGGCGTGTAGCCGGGATCGATCGGCAGCTCGTGGCCGGACAGGACCATCAGGTCGCCCGGCAGGTAGATCGGCAGCCGGCCCTCGTTACGCAGCCACCACTCGCGTCCGTCGCAGCCGAGTAGGCCGTGCAGCCTGCTGACATAAGGGTCATGCGTCCCGATGGCCACGTGCACGTCGCCCTTGCCCCGGCCGAAGTGCAGCCGGAAGGGGCGCGGCGGGACCGCGAAGCCGCCCTCCGCGGCGAGCGCGAACAGGGAGCCGGGAGGGGCGGAGGGCACGCCGTCGGACAGTCTTCGGGTCGACGCAGGCAGCACCTGCGGAACGAAATCCTCGGTGCGCACCCTGGGGGCCCCTTCCCTGCCGTCGACTCCCGGCAGGCTAGAGCGCGGACCCGGGGACCCCTCCCGCGTGCTTACTCCCCGTCAGCTCTCCCCGTCAGCTGACGTCGTCAGCTCTCGTCGTCACCGAGCAGGTCGAGGTCCTGCGGGGTGAGCGTGGCGCTGCGCAGCAGGGCGGTGATCAGATTGTGGTTGAGGATGTTGCCGACCGGCTCGGGCATTTCGCCGCGCAGGATGCCGGGGATCGGGGAACGCCCCGTGGCCAGCCGCTGCCGCACCGAGGCGACGACGTGCTCGACCGAGCGGGCCGTCCACCTGCGACCGACGCCGGGCGCGCGGCTCAGGTCGTCGGCCGCCTGAGCCCAGGAGACCGGCTGCGGCGAGGGATCCTGGCGCAGGTAGCGCTGCGCGACGGCCACCACGGCCATCCGCTCGACCTCGCTGAGCTCGTACTCGTCCGGGGAACGGGTCGGGGTCTCGGGGCCGATCTCGGCGCCGGGCCGCGGAAAACCGGCCACGTGCACCTCCACCAGATGGACGCGATGCGCGGGCGCGCCGACCAGCAGCGGCGTGCAGCCGGGCTTGAGGGCGAGCTCGTGCCCGGTCAGCACCATGCTCTCGTCGACGAGGCGGATCGGGAGCCTGCCGATGTTGCGCAGCCGCCACTCGCGTCCGTCGCACAGCAGCAGGCCCTGCTTGCGGCTCACGTAGGGGTCGTCGACGCCGACGGCCACGTGTACGTCGTCCTGGCCGCGCCCGAAGAAGACCTCGAAGTCGGCGCTCGGCAGCTTCTGAAAGCGGCGTTCGTCGGCCACGACCAGAATCGTGCCCGGCGGCGTGCTCCGGGCGAAGCCGTTGAACACCATCTCGCACTTCCTCGCCCTAGCTGAGAATGGGAACAGTATCCATCGGGCCCGGCTACGGCGAAATCCCGCGGGGCTTGGGATACGGTTGGGTCAGGACCGAAGGACGGTGGGCCGCCCGGGTCGGTGTCGGCGTTGGCGGTACCGCGTCGGTCGGCTTCAGGGCGAGAGTGGGGGTGACCCGGGATCGTGCCTTCCTTGTCGTCAGGTGTCACGGTCGCGCTGCGGCTGGCCGGTTTCGAGGCACGGGCCGGCGCCGCCGTCACGATAGGCCCCGGCCATCTGCTGCTGGCCCTGAGCCGACTCAGCGACGCGACGCTGGCCGAACGCTTCGACGACCCCGTCCGGCGTCGTGAGCTGGCCGAGGAGGGCGAGCGGCTGCGTGAGCGCTTCGCCGAGGCGGGGATCGACCCGGATGAGCTGCGGTTAGGGCTGCGCGCGGCGCTGTCGGACCGGGATCGGGATCGGGATCGGGAGGGGCCGGGAACCGAAGAACTCAACGGACACGAGACCGCGGGCAGCGACAGCGTCGCGGACGATGGAGACGGCGCCGACACTGCCGACACCGCCGACGACCAGAACGTCGGAGCCCTGATGCGCACGATCCGCCGCGCGGGCGAACTCGGCGAGTACGACCACGCCGGCGTGATCGAGCTGCTGCAGGCGATCCTGGAGCAGCCGACGCCGCGCTGCCGCGAGGTCTTCCAGGCACTCGGCATCGATGAGCCCTTATACGCCTTCTTCCCGGAGATCCCGCGCCCGACTCCCGAGCACTCCCCCGAGACACCCGACGGAGCCGCCGACGCCGAGCCCGACCTAGGCGCCGGCCCCGATCTCCTCACCGACCCGGACTTCGATCTCGACGCCGATTCGGACTCCGACTCCGACTTTGACGCCGACTTTGACACCGTCACGGATCCCGAGCCCGCCGACGAGCAGGAGGCCCGCCTCGTCGAGCGCACCACCCGCGTACCGCGACGTCCCAAGCACGCGGTGGGCCAACCGCGTACCCCGCTGCTGGACCGCTACGGCAGAGACCTGACACTGCTGGCGCGCGAGGGCTCGCTGCCGCCGCTGATCGGCCGTGAGCAGGAGATGCTGGGTCTCGCGCGGGTCCTGGTGCGTCAGCGAAAGGCGAACGCGGTCCTGGTCGGTGAGGCGGGCGTAGGCAAGACCGGCATCGTCGAAGGCCTGGCCGCACGCCTCACAGCCGGTGGCGCGCCGGCCGACCTGACAGACGTCCGGATCGTAGAGCTGACGATGTCGGCCCTGGTCGCGGGCACGAAGTACCGCGGCGAGTTCGAGGAGCGGATGGAGGCGGTACTCAAGGAGGCGCGCGAGACCCCCGGCCTGATCCTCTTCCTCGACGAGCTGCACACCGTCCTAGGCGCAGGCGCGGCCAGCGGGGCCACGGACGCGGCCAGCATCCTCAAGCCGATGCTGGCCCGCGGCGAAATCCGCGTCATCGGCGCGACGACCGCGAGCGAGTACCACCGGTACGTCGAGGAGGACCCGGCGCTGCAACGCAGGTTCGCGGTGATCTGGGTCGAGGAGCCGACGCGCGCCGAGGCCGTCGAGATCCTGCAGGGCGTCGCAGGGTTCATGGAGCGGCACCACCATGTCGAGATAGCCGAGGACGCGCCCGCGACGGCCGTAGAGCTGGCGATGCGCTATCTGCCCGAACAGCACCTCCCGGACAAGGCCATCGACCTACTAGACCAGGCCTGCGCCGCCGCCCGCATCCCCAGTCTCGGACCCGCCGTGCCCGCGTCGCCCAGCCCATCAACACTTTCCGCAAACCACGCACCCGTCACACCCGGTCCATCCCGCGATACATCCCCCGATCCAACGGCTGATCAGGCTGATCAGGTAGACCCTCAGGCAGACCCCCTGCGCGCATCGCCCGCCCCCTCATCGACATCGACCATCCGCGTGAGCCGAGCCGACCTCATCTCAGTAGTCGCCGAACGCACCCGAATCCCCGTCGAACGCGTCGCCGTCACCGAGGCCCGTCGGCTACTCGATCTAGAAGCCCACCTGTCGCGCCGCGTCATAGGCCAGGAGCCGGCGGTCACGGCCGTAGCGGAGGCCGTCCGCGCGTCCCGCGCCGGACTCGGCGACCCACGCAGGCCCATCGGCGTCTTCCTGCTCGCGGGCCCGACCGGCTCCGGCAAGACCGAACTGGCCAAGGCACTCGCGGGATTCCTGTTCGACGACGAGCGTCGGCTGCTCCGCATCGACATGTCGGAGTATCAGGACAGATACACCGTCTCCCGGCTGCTAGGCGCCCCGCCCGGCTACCTGGGCCACGACCGGGAAGGCCAGCTCAGCGGCCCGCTGAGGGCCCACCCCCACAGCGTCGTCCTATTCGACGAGGTGGAGAAAGCGCACCCCGAGGTGCTCGACCTCTTCCTGCAGATCTTCGACGAGGGACAGCTGACGGACGCGCGCGGCCGACGTATCTCATTCACCGAGTCCGTAGTGATGATGACCACGAACCTGGGCTATGAGCGCGGCGCAGACGACGGTATCGGCTTCCGGGCCGGAGGCCGGGTAGCGGACCGGGCCCCCACGGCGGGTCCGGGCCGAATCATGGCCGAGCTGCGCAGGGTCCTGCGACCCGAGTTGCTAGGCCGGGTCGGCAACGTCGTCGTCTTCGACCCGCTCTCGCGGGAAGCGCTCGAGGCCGTGCTGACCAAGCTGATAGCCCGCGTACACGACCGCCTAGCGGACCGCGCGCTGACGCTGGAGCTCGACCAGCCGGCGCGTGACCTGCTGCTGAATGAGGGTGCTGATCCACGTTCCGGAGCGCGGGCACTGGAGCAGACGGTCGAGCGCCTGCTAGTTCAACCGCTAGGCCGAGAACTGCTGGCCGGCGCGTTCCCCGACGGCTCAATCGTCCACGTCACAGCCGAACCGAATGCCGACATGGACACCGACGCCACCAGGCCGAACCGCGGATCGGTTGGCACGCCCGTCAGATGCCTCAAATTTCACCCCGCCCAATGATCTACACCGCTCACCCCTACCCGACGGCTGCGGATCAGTCGGCACATCCACCAGAGGCTTGAAATTTCACCCCGCCCAATGAGCAGCCGCCCTCACCCCTCCCCGCCGCTCCCCCACCGAACTGCGAATCGGCAGGCACATCCACCAGCACCCTGAAGCTTCAACCTGCGCAGTGATCCGCGGCACTCACCCCTATCCGCCGCCGCCCCGCCGAACTGCGGATCGGCAGGCACGTCCACCAGAGGCCTGAAATTTCAT
>Ga0185299_10003655_pt1 | contig 19897 bp, 16 predicted proteins | sample PaiPotPPA55metaG_FD_128002 | JGI IMG/M metagenome (GOLD analysis project Ga0185299, IMG submission 128002) | Iron sulfur acid spring bacterial and archeal communities from Banff, Canada, to study Microbial Dark Matter (Phase II) - Paint Pots PPA... ...
ACACTTTTTCGCGGAAAATATCCACAGACCGAGCGAATTATGTCAAAATATCGTTATGGCTAGAGGATGGGAAAGCAAGGGCGTAGAATCACAGGTTGAGTTGCTGGAAGCCAAGCAAGAGAAAACCACTTCGGCGGCTAAAACCGCCGAGCAGTTGAGACGGGATCAGGAGCGCAAAGACCTGCAGCTCTCCCGGATCAGGATTGTTAACGACCTCGAATCGGCTACCCACCCGCAACACCGCAAATCCCTCGAAGCCGCCCTCGCCCACCTGGATAAAAAGATCAGCGAAATCGTTTAACCCTCCGACGTTAAGCTAACAACTTATTCGACCGATTTGTGACGTGGGATTGCTGGTTGGGCCGCGGTTTGCGAAACCCCAAATTTGGGGAACGCAAGGCGGGGCTTTGTGACAGGTCAGGACATTGCCACGCTGGAGACTGACGGATAGTTGGAGGTAGTGATTTGTGGTGGCGATGTTTCAGAGTTTTCCTTGCTGGCTTTCCTACGGGGGTTTCTGTTCGCTTTTCGTTTTTGTTGCTCTTCTTTATCTGCGTCTTCGCTTAAGCGTTGAGATTCCAAAAGAACAAAATATAACCGTAAATTCACAATTGCATTTTCGAAGGGTGCGATGGATTTGTGGGCGCGGGCCAGCATGACGCCGCCTTCCATGGTGGTGAGCACAAATGTGGATATGGGTTTCAAGTCGAGGCCTTCGGGAATGCGGTGGCGGGCTTGCTCTAGACACTTTTCGATAGTGGCGGACCAATTGTCGAAGTTATGAGCGAGGCGTTCGTGAAGGTGGGCTTGGCTATCGTGAATTTCGAGGGCGAGCTTGCCGATGAAACAGCCGCAAGAGAATTCGCTATTGACGAGATTGCGGCGGTAGACATCGAGGTGGCGAAGATGCGATCGATGGGATCGGTAATTTTTTCGAAGATGGGATTGACGATGGTGGGTACGAAGAGGCGAGTGTTGTTGTGGAGTACGGTGAGGAGAACGTTTTCCTTGGTGCGGAAGAGGTGGTAGAAGCTGCCGGGATTGGCTTGGGCGCGGTCGAGGATTTGGTTCACGGTGGTCAGGCCATAGCCGTTCGGCCAGAAGAGACAGCGGGCGGCTTCGACGATGCGGCTGCGAGTGGATTTGCCGGTTAGAGACACGAGGACCTCCTAGTTCGTTTGGGTTAAGGCTCTTTGTTTGTTAAATTTGTTTGAATGGGTACCAGGACTTTTACTTAGTTGAATATTCAACTGCGAAGCTTCGAAATCTTAGTTGAATAGAGGCATACCGCGTGACTCAGGCGACGTTTTCCTTAAGCCCCTTCTTGTCTACGCTACACTAGAGTTTGCTCGCAGTTGATCGCCCAAGGTATGCCGAATTGATCGACAAGTCCGCCAATGCCAAGCGTCACGGCGAAACCCTTGGTTGTTCATACTGCTCGGGAACAGGATCGGCACCCATCAAAACGTGTTCACCGAGCGTGAGAGACGCATGGAGGATCTTCTCGCGCCATCTCGGTGGCACTTGTTCTGACATGGACGATTTGCCATACGTGAGCATGGTGACGATTTTGCCCCTAAAGCATCGCTCATAAAATTTGAACACGGCCTCGCATTGCCCGGCAAAAGCTAGATTGGGAGTCAATCGCATTGCGTGGTCCTTGACGTTGCCGAAGCGTAAGTGCCACATGGTGGCCCCGCGAGTCAAGCGGCCCTCCGGGTTGGATTGAGTTTTAGTGGTGTGGGGGACGTCGTGCCAGACGATTTTTTCGGCAACTTCAAAATCAAAACCTACTTCAAAAACAAAACATAGGTCAACAACAAGACCCAGGTTCATAACTCAAATGCGAACCTGGGGCACCCTCCGAGTTGGATTGAGTTTTAGTGATCTTGCGCGACTGGCGCAGGATTACCCGTTAGCCCATGATTACCTGTTAGTATTATACCATTTTAATAACTAAGCGCCAGATTAATTTGGTGCGGATAGGGCGCGGAATAATTTGTAGGTGAAGTTGACGCCGTCGTAGAAGTCCTGAGTGCCGATGCGTTCGTCTTTTCCGTGGGCGCGGTTGTCGCCGAGTTCAAAGAACATGCACGCGATTCCGAAGGTGGGGATTCCAGCGCTGCGGGTGAATTTGCCGTCGCTGGCGCCCGCGGACATGGTGGGTACCAGGGGCACGCCGGGATAGGTTTCGTTTATGGTTTTTTCCATGGCCTTGACGACTTCGGGGAGGAGAGCGGAAGGGGGCACGGTAACGGTGGGAACCGGTTTGCCGTCGGCGCCGAGTTGCGGGACCAGGGTGACGGTTACTTTAGGATCGGTGGCCACGCGCTCGAGAGTGTTGCGCACGTCCTGGGGATCTTCACCAGGGAAAATTCTGCAATTCACATTGGCGCGCGCGGTTTGGGGCAAGGCGTTGGGAGCGTGTCCACCGCTCAGCATGGTGGCCACGCAAGTGGTGCGCAGCAGCGTGTTGTAATAAGGCTCGCGCGATAGACGGGCGGCGGCGGCTTGGTCGGGCGGATCTTTAGCGACGGCTTTTAAATCCGTGGCGGAATCGCCGGGAGAAATTTCGGCAGTGCGCGCGAAATAATTTTGGGTGATTTCGTTGACCTTCACCGGAAAATCGTAATCGCGCAAGCGCGTTAACGCGCCAGCGAGATGGTAAATGGCGTTATCGCGGATCGGTTCAGAGCTGTGACCGCCGGGATTCACGGATTCGAATTGGAAATCGGCATAGACTTTCTCGCTGCCCTGCATGGCGGCCAGTAAACGTTTGCCATTTTGCTTTTCGAATTCGCCGCCGTCGAGGTTGATGCAATATTCGGCGTCCACCCAGTCGTGATGTTCCTTGAGGAGCCATTCCACGCCATTGAAGCGGCCGCCTTCCTCGTCGGCGGTGAGGGCCAGAATTAAATCGCGATCGGGGACGTAGGCTTCCTTTTTAAGGCGAATGAAAGTGGTGACGAGCAGGGCGTCGCCGGCTTTCATATCGTTGGTGCCACGTCCATAGAAAAATTCATCTTTTTCGACGAACTGGAAGGGCTCAGTGGTCCAGTCTTCGCGACGGGCTTCTACGACATCGAGGTGGCCAATAAATAAAATAGGCTTACGCTTGCCGGTACCGCGAAAGCGCACGACAACATTTTTCTTTTTTTCGTGGGGGCCGGCAACGATAACGTCTTTGTCCGCGAATCCTGCGTCGCGCAGGCGTTTGGCCATGGCCTCCGCGGCGACGGTAACGTTGCCGACGGAATCGGTAGTATTGATCTCCACCAGTTGCTTGAAAATGTCGTGCGCGAGTTGATTGATGGCTGGCGGCGTGGGGGCGCCAGCCTGGGACTGGGCTAAAGCGGACAGGTCGATTGCTGCCACAGCGATTATCGCCAGACACACCAGAACAGCGAACTTGCAAATGCTTTTCATCAAGTTTGTCATGGAAATGATTTTCTAATCTTTCGCGGTGGTGCGCCAGCTAAGTTTGCGGTTGGTATTATAGTTCCAAAAAGTGACCACAAAAATCGCGGATAAATTCGCGATGTAGCGGTTCATATGGAATATGTTGAAACCGATATTCAAGATAATGAGATTTAAAATAATTCCCACGGAACATAGCAGATTGAATTTGAGGAAACGGCGGGCACGCTGACGAAGGCTGTTCTGGTGAATCGAGAATTTGCCGAAGGTCCATAAATCGTTCCAGATGAAATTATTCGCGAGGGCCAGCTCGGCAGCAATTATTTTGCTTCTGGTCAGGCCCCAGTTGAGCGTGAGCGGATCGCTTAAAAGAAAGAGCATGGTGGTGTCGATTAAGGTGCCGCTGGCGCCCACAATGCAAAAGCGCACGAAGGGAGAAGTCTTCAGCAGGTGAATGCGAACGCGGCTCAGGTGCTTGAGGTATTGGGCGAAAACCGCGGGCGAATGCTTGCTGCCGCGCTGTGGGGTTTCGCGGAATACGTAAGGCACTTCTGAAATTTTTTCTACTTCCCCGCGCGCCAGAACTTCCACGAGAATTTTGTATCCCAGCGGGTGCAGCTCGCGGCCCTCCAATGAAGATCGCCGCACCATAAAATAACCGCTGAGGGGGTCGCTGACTTTTCCGGTGACCTCAGGCAGGACGACCAGACCCAGCAACTGGGCACAGCGCGAAACGATGCGGCGCGGAATGGTCCAGTCGCTGACGCCGCCGCCTTCAATGTTTCTGCTGGCGACGGCGAGATCGGCGCCGCGTTTCATGGCACGCCACAATGCGGGGATGGTTTCCGGGGGATGCTGGAGGTCCGCGTCCATCACTGCAAAAACCTCGCCGCGAGCGATCTGCCATCCACACAGAACCGCGGTAGACAAATCGCGCTGGCCTTGGCGGCGAATGGCGCGTACCTGCGGAAACTTGTAAGACAAATGCACGGCTTTTTGCCAAGTGCGATCGGGACTGTCGTCGTCCACGATAATAATTTCGTACCTGAGCGCGGGGATGCCATCCAGCACGGCGATGACTTGCTCGACGATCACGTCGATGTGCGCGCTCTCGTTATAGGTAGGAAGAACGAGCGATAGATCCAAAAGATCGGGGGATTCCTGCGGAGCAATGGTCAGAGGGCCGGGGGCCGCTACTTCCAAGGTGCGCATCTGCAGTTTTGGTCCTCCCCGGGCTTGGCGTCGAAATAACAGGAGCTGATTAATTGTACTGAGTGTGGGAGGAACCGCGAAGACATAAGAGATGATGCGATTCCCAAAGAGTGGGGTGGCGAGTTATGATGCCGGGCTTTGTGGTTTCGGGCTCGAACGGCGCGGCGGCGCTGATAGTCGCTGGCTAGAAGAGCGAAACGAGTTTCACACGTCAAACCAGCAATGGAGGGATACCAAGAATGATTGGCAAGCAATCGGGGGTGTGTGCGTTTGCGATCTGGCTGGGGATTGCGGGTCTGGTCATTGGGGTGTGCGCGCCGGTCGCTGGCGCCAAGGATTCGCGGATGGGTGTTCAGGCGGGCTACGAACAACTAAGCCACGGGGACGCGAAGCAGGATCAGGAACAAGACAAAGATAAGAAGGATGAGGAAAAAGACGCAAAGAAAGATGACAAGAAAGACGAGAAGAAGGGATTGCCGCTGAAGCCGGAGCGCAAAATCACGTTTACGACCGACGAGGGGACGTGGTTATCGCTGGATGTTTCACTGGATGGAAAAACGATTGTGTTTGAGTTGATGGGCGACCTCTATACTTTGCCGATTGAGGGTGGGCAGGCCAAGTTGATTTCCGGCGGGATGGCGTTCGACAGCCAGCCGAGATTTTCTCCGGATGGGCAGTGGATTACATTTATTTCCGACCGCGAAGGCAGCGAAAACATCTGGATCATTCATCCCGACGGCAGTGGAGTGAAACAGGTCTCGAAGAACACGGCCGACGATTTCACGTCACCGGCATGGACACCTGACGGGAAATACATTGTGGCGTCGAAGATGCCGTTCGGTATCGGGGCGAACGAGCTGTGGATGTTTCACGTGGAGGGCGGGACAGGGGTGCAAATTACCAAGTCCAAGCCGACGCCCACGACGCCGCGGAAAGAACGGCATAACGCGATGGGCGTGACAGCTTCGCCGGACGGGAAATATTTGTATTATGCGGTGCGGCAAGGGCCGTTCAGTTATAACGCGCAATTACCGCTATGGAAGATCGTGCGGCGGGACCGCAAGACCGGCGATGAAGACGAAATTATCTCGCAGCCGGAAAGCGCATTTCGGCCGACATTGTCGCCGGACGGAAAGCAGCTGGTTTACGTGACGCGTTACGAAACAGAAACGGGTTTGCGGCTGCGTAATCTGGAAACGGGCGAAGATCACTGGGTGAAATATCCGGTGACGCGCGACGAGCAGGAATCGCGATTTACGCGCGACGTATTTCCCGGGTTTGCGTTTCTGCCGGGCGGAAAAGAAATTGTCTACAACCAGGATGGGAAAATCCGGCGGCTCGATTTAGCGAGCGGCAACGAAAAAATAATTGCGTTCACGGCGCAGGTTTCGCAGGACATCGGGCCGAAGCTGGATTTTCCGCAGCGAGTGGAGCAAGGGCCATTGAAAGTGCGCTTGATCATGGGACCGGTGGAGTCGCCGGACAGCAAAAGGCTGGCGTTTTCGGCGATGACGCACGTGTACACCATGGATTTACCGCACGGGCAACCGCAGCGTTTGACCAGCGACAATTCGCACGAATTTCAACCGGCATGGTCGCCGGACGGAAAATTTATTGCTTATGTGACGTGGTCGAGCGAAGGCGGGAAATTGTGGAAGGTGCCGGCGAGTGGCGGCACGCCGGTGCAATTGTCAAAGTCGCTGGCGGCGTACAGCAATCCGGCGTGGTCGCCGGATGGCTCGAAAATTGTGGCGCTGCGCGGAAATGCGTATGACCGCGAGAATAGCGAGTTTGATGGCGGGCAAACGGGCAGCGCCGATCTGGTGTGGATTCCTGCGGAAGGCGGCGAAGCGAATTTAATTTTGCCGGCGCGCGGAGCGGGAGGACCGCATTTTACGCACGAGAAGGATCGCATCTATGTGTATACGCCGCAGGGGCTGGTGTCGCTGCGCTACGACGGAACGGATCGCCGGACGCACCTGCAGGTGAAAGGGCAGGGGCTGTATTTTTTTGAAGAGCCGATTCCGGCTGTGGATGTGCAGCCGAGCCCCGATGGGCAATGGGTGCTGGCGCACGTGATGAACCAGCTTTATTTGATCGCCATGCCGGTGGTGGGAGGCGAAGCGCCGACGGTGAATGTGAGCACGCCAGCAGTGCCGGTAAAGCGCTTGACGGATATCGGCGCGGATTATTTCGCGTGGGCGGATGACGGGAAGACTATTACGTGGGCCGTGGGAGCGAGTTTGTTTCGGGAGCCATTGAGCGCGATTTCGTTCGAAGCGCCGAAAGATGAAAAGAAAGACGAAGATAAAAAGGATCCCGACAAGAAAGACGGAGATGCGAAGGAAGCGAAGGATACCGAGAAGAAAGATAGCGACGGGCAACAGGCCGAGGCCGCGAAAAAAGACGAGAAAAAGGATGCCAAGAAAGAGGAGAAAAAAGAGCCCAAGAAATTAAAGGAAGAGGAGAAGGACGTCGAAGAAATTGCGGTGACGCTGGAAGTGCCCAGGAAAACGCCGAAGGGCAGCATCGTGCTGCGGGGCGCCACGGTGGTGACCATGAAAGGCGACGAAGTTCTGAAGAATGCCGACGTTGTGGTCGAAAACAATCGCATCAAGAGTGTGAGGGCGCGCGGCAGTGCTCCCGCCGGGGCGAAGATTTTTGATGTGCGCGGCAAGACGATCTCGCCTGGATTTATCGATACACATGCGCACTGGACAGAAATTCGGCGGGGCATTCTGGATACGCAAAACTGGGCTTTCCTGGCCAATCTGGCGTACGGAGTGACCGCGGGGCTGGACGTGCAGACGTTCACGAACGATACGTTTGCGTATCAGGACCTGACGGACGCGGGGAACATTATCGGGTTGCGCGCTTTTTCTACCGGGCCGGGAGTATTTTCCGACAATAATTTTCAGTCCATGGAAGAAGTGAAGGGGGTGCTAACGAAATATAGAAAATATTACGGCACGCGCAACATCAAGAGCTATATCGTTGGCAATCGCCGGCAGCGGCAGTACATGGTGCAGGCCGCGAAAGAGCTGGAGATGATGCCGACTACAGAGGGCGGGATAGATTTGAAGCTGGACCTGACGCATGTGATCGACGGCTTCCACGGCAACGAGCACACTTTGCCAGTCACGCCACTTTATAAGGATGTGATTCAGATGTTCGCGCAGTCGGGGATTGCGGAGACGCCGACGCTGATCGTGAATTATGGCGGGCCGTTTGGCGAGGATTATTGGTACGAAAGCACGGAAGTGCACGACAACGCGAAGTTGAACCATTTTACGCCGCACAGAATTATTGATGAGAAAACGAAGAGACGGCCGGGATGGTTTCGCAAAGACGAATACGCGTTTCCAAAATTATCGGCGCAGGTGGCAAAAATTGAGCGCGCCGGCGGGTTGATTGGCGTAGGAAGTCATGGACAGCTGCAGGGATTGGGATATCACTGGGAGATGTGGATGCTGGCCAGCGGGGGGATGACGCCGATAGAAGTTTTGCGCTGCGCGACTTTGAATGGAGCAAAAATTGTGGGGCGGCCGGAGGATTTGGGTTCAATTGAGCCGGGGAAATTGGCGGACCTGGTGATTTTTGACAAGAATCCGCTGGACGATATTCACAATACGAATACGATTCGCTGGGTGATGAAGAATGGCGAATTATTTGAAGGGGACACGCTCGATCAAGTTTGGCCGGAGAAGAAAAAACTGGAGCCGCTGTGGTTCTGGAATAATTACGATGTGCCGAAGGCGGGCGAGCCGCTGAGTTACGGACCGACGGTGCAGCCGTAATTTTCATTATTAAGATGGAGTTGAGTTAGTCGAACAGTGAAGGCTGTTTTTTTGGCGGAGCTAGATCTTGAGTTGATGGCCTTGGCATTGGCTCCGGCTCTGACAAAGGGGGGAAGTCTTTTGTGCGCCACAGATTGCGGAATTGCCTGATGGTTGCGGGTCCGTGGCCCGCGTAGTGATTATTTGCATAGGCGTAGACGGTGATGCCGCGTCTTTTGATCTGGTAGCAGAAATCGACCCAGCTGGTTAACTCGGCGGTGCGGTCCACGATAATTTTGTCCCACGTTAATGTTTGCATCTCGATGCCTTTGCGGTCGCCAAGCCAGCGGATGTAGGTCCAATCGGCGGTGATGGGATCAAATTTTTGCGCGAGCTGTTGGGGCGGCGGCATGTACGGGAGATCGGGCAGGCCCAGCGCGATTTGATGTTGTCTTAGGAGATCGGCGAATTCGGCGTCAAGCCACTCGGGATTGCGAATCTCGATGGCGTACTTGCGGGCGGCGGGCAATTTATTGAGGAACGGGATGAGCCTGTCGGTGAAGGCGTGGCAGTCGGCGAAGACGCCGGGGCTGAACTGCGGGAACTGGAACAAGATTGGTCCCAGCTTGGGGCCGAGAATTTCCATGGTGGTGAGAAATTCTTCGAGCTCGGCGTCGCAGTTCGCGAGGATTTTATCGTGGGTGATGGAGCGCGGAGTTTTGATGGAAAAAATGAAATTGTCTGGAGTCTTGGCGGCCCAGTTTTCTACTGTGCGCGGCGACGGGCAGCCGTAGAGGGTGGAGTTCACTTCCACGGTGTCAAAATGCTGCGCGTAGAAGGAGAGAAAATCTTTTGATTTTATTTCTGGCGGGTAGAAAGCGCCTTGCCAGCCGGCCGCGGTAAATGCAGATGTGCCCAGATAAATGTGCGGTGCAGTCTTCGTCAGGTTTTGTGAATCGTTCACAGCCGCGAGTATAACGCCGACGACGATGCAAGTTCTCTATAGCGCGTCCTGCAAAATATAGCAGCGGGTTTGCTGATATGGCTGTCGTTCGTTCACAGCTTGATCAGGATTTGGCTGCGGATTTTGCGGCTTGGGTGGCGCGGTACCAGTCGAAGGTGCGCAGCAGGCCTTCTTCCAGGAAGACGGTGGGTTCATAGCCGAGGACGGCGCGGGCGTGGGAGATGTCGGCTTGGGAGTCGCGGATGTCGCCATCGCGCGGCGGGTCATGGCGGGCTGCGAGGGGGTGGCCAGAGATTTGGCCCAAGGCTTGGACAATTTCATTCAAGTTGATGCGCGTGCCGGTTCCGATGTTGAAGACCCTGCCGGAAGCGCGGGGAGCTTCACAGGCGAGCAAGTTGGCTTGCACCGCGTTTGCAACGTAGGTGAAATCGCGCGACTGCGTGCCGTCGCCGAAAATAACGGGCTGGGTTTCTTCCAGGAATGCGGTACAGAATTTTGCCATTACTCCTGAATAGGGGGAGCTGGGGTCCTGGCGTGGACCAAAAATATTGAAGTAGCGGAGACAGACATTTTCGAGGCCATAGCAGCGGCCGAAAGTCTGGGCGTAAAGCTCGCCGACATATTTGGTGACGCCATAAGGAGAAATAGGTTGCGGCTGCATGTTTTCTGTTTTGGGGAGGGTGGGCGTTTCGCCGTATGCGGAAGAAGAAGCAGCGAAGACCACGCGCTTAACCTTGGCGTCGCGCGCGGCGACAAGGACGTTGAGGGTGCCATCGATATTGATGCGATTGGTTTCGATGGGATCTTTCATGGAGAATGGCACGGAGGTACGGGCGGCCAAATGAATTACGTAATCGGCTTCAAAAATGGCGCGACGGATGATCTCGATGTCGATGATGCTGCCCTTGATGAAAGTAATTTTGTTGCGGACTTCGGCGAGATTTTCTTCTTTGCCAGCGGAAAGGTCGTCGAGGACTACTACGCTGTGGCCGCGGCGCACCAGTTCGTCGACAGTATTTGAACCTATGAAACCGGCGCCGCCGGTCACCAGGTAGCGCATAAGAAAAATCCTCCCCGCACGGAACTTGCGGCGTCAGGCTGCGATAGAAAAGCGACAAGAACCAGCGCAGACGCGCGGTGCGCGTTTTGATACGCTAAAAGCGTGCCGCGGCGCGGGCAAAGAAGCCTGGACGGCCGCGAGCGAAGATAATTGTACGACGGAAATTTGGAGCGCAAGGTACTGTTTGCGAGGAGCGTCACGCATAGGGTATGAGCAGTAGGACTACATTTGCGGTCGTAATTCTGGCGGCGCTGGCGGGGGGCGCGGTGCTGTGGCAGGCGCATAACCAGAGAGAAGTTGCGCGGGCTTCGGCGGCTGTGGCTGTGACGGCACCGCAACCAGCAGCGGTTGCGGATGAAGCTAAAGACGGCGGGGCGATTGAATTGAGGGAGACGCCAACTCCCGCGGCTGATGCTGCAAGGCAGCCGGTGGACAAGAAAAAAATAAGCGTGGCGGCTGACGCGGGGTCGCCGTTACGCGCAGGCGAGACCTGGCAATATTCGGCGAATGTGTCGAAGTTGAATAGCGTGGCGAATCTGCGGTTGAAAGTGGCGGAGAAGCGAAATTTCCTGGGCAAAAATGCGTGGCACTTGCAGGCGTTCGCGCACACGGAGAATCCGTTGCGCATGGTATTCGCGCTGGACGACCAGTTTGATTCCTACAGCGACGCGAACACGCTGGTGAGCATGCAATATGAAATGCACCTGAATGAAAAGGGGCAGACGGTGGATTCCGTGCAGCGCATGTCGCCGGCGGTAAGGGAGCCGGCGCCGGAGAATGCGATAGCGGCGCGGGTGTTGCCGGGAACGCGCGATCCGTTGGGGATGATGCAGTACTTGCGCACCGTGGATTGGGCGAAAACGCCGGAGGTGCGCAGCCCGGTTTACGACGGGCACAAATTGTACGATGTGCATGCCCGGCTGCAGGCACGCAGCGAGCCAGTGACGGTGCCTGCGGGGAATTTTAATACTTTCAAGATTGAGCTACAGGTTTTGGATAACGGCGCGGAAGTGAAAGACGCGCACTTCATTTTGTATCTGAGCAATACAGATGCGCGTCTGCCGGTACTGCTTGAGGCGGTGATGCCGTTTGCGGTGGCGCGAGTGGAGCTGGTGAAGGCGGAGTAGAGAAACTGTTACGCCGCTCTTTCAGGCCCTTGAACTTAAAACGCCAATCGGAGATTGGCGTTTTGAGGCACGTAACATTCTGATTTCGTCCAACTAGCTTTCGGGTAAGGGCGCGTAGCTTCCAGCGGGCGAATCAACAAAGCACAATTTTTTCGCGGTGGCGCATCACGCGGCGCGTGGCGTTGCGGGTGTCGACCACCAGTTTGGCGCCGTCCACAATGGCACCGTAATCATAGCTGGTGTGATCGGTGGCGATGACTACGCCATCGTAGGACGCGAGCGTCTGCGGGGTGATGGGCACGGACTTCATATTCTCGTAGTTGTAATGGCGCATTTTGTGCAGCTGGGGGAAGTACGGATCGTTATAGTCGAAGTCCGCGCCGCGCTGCTTGAGCAATTCCATGATTTTCAGTGTGGGAGATTCACGCAAATCGTCAACATCTTTTTTGTAGGCCACGCCGAGGATCAGCAGTTTTGAGCCTTTGAGGCTTCTTTCGTTATTGTTGAGTGCGGCGGCGATGGCGTCGACGATGTGGTAAGGCATGGCGGTGTTCACTTCGCCGGCCAGTTCGATGAAACGCGTTGAGAAATCGAATTCGCGCGCTTTCCAGGAAAGATAAAAAGGATCGACGGGGATGCAATGGCCGCCGAGGCCAGGACCGGGATAAAAAGGCATGTAACCAAAGGGCTTGGTGGCGGCCGCATCGATGACTTCCCAGATGTCGATATTCATACGCAGGCTGAGCATTTTTAGCTCGTTCACCAGCGCGATATTCACGCAGCGAAAAATATTTTCTAGCAGCTTGGCCATTTCCGCGGCGCGCGTGGAGCTGACGGGAACGACTTTAGCGACGACTTGAGCGTAAAGCGCGAGTGCGGCGCGGGTGCTGGGAGGATTGATACCGCCAACAACTTTAGGGATTTGCGCCAGGCCGTACTGCTTGTTGCCGGGATCTTCGCGCTCGGGAGAAAAGGCGAGGAAAAAATCGCAAGGGATGTTTTCGTTTTGTGGGCCGACGGCGATTTTGCAGCTGAGTCCGCTTTTCTCGAGAATGGGTAGAACGAGCTCTTCGGTGGTGCCGGGATAGGTGGTCGATTCCAGAACGACGAGCTGGCCTTTTTGCAGATTGGGCTGAATCGAGAGAGCGGTCTGCTCGACGTAGCTCAGATCGGGTTCACGACGTTCATCGAGGGGAGTAGGCACGCAGATGATGATGGCGTCGCATTCTTTAAGTCTTTCGAAATCGGTGGTAGCACCGAAGTGTTTGCTGTTCACAAATTGCTGAATCTTGGTTTGCTGAATGTGCTCGATGTAAGATTTGCCGGCGTTGAGCATGGAAACTTTTTTGGGATCGGTGTCAAAGCCGGTAACTTTGTGGCCGGCTTCCGCAAAACGTAGCGCCAGAGGCAAGCCCACATAGCCGCAGCCGATGATGCCTACTTTGAGCTGGGCGCCTTTGAAGAATTCTGGTTTTCGGTCAGTTGGCATGAGTTCGTCGTGTTCCTCGCATGATGTTTGAATTTTCTCTTAATCCGCTGAGCGGCGGTTAATTGAGGTCAAAAGGCCACAAGGGCGGCGGCACTTACCCATTAAATATAACAGTTTCCGCGACGACAAAAACAGGCGGAGTGCAGTGGTGTTTACAGCTTGTTTACGGGCTTGTACACGGGCGTTGGTAGTCGGCAGGAGGATGAGCGAAAATAAAAATAGACACCGCAGGCGATCGGTATCCACCACTATGATTGATTTGCATTGCCACATTTTGCCGGGGCTGGACGACGGGCCACAGACAATGGAGGAGTCCGTGCAAATGGCCAATGCGGCTATCGCCGGTGGGACGACGCACCTGGTGGCGACTCCGCATTCGAATAGCACACACTTTTTTGATTACCCGAAGATACGGGCGTTGTGCAAAGAGCTGCAGGCGGAAGTTGGCGACCGTCTGACATTGGCAACCGGGTGCGATTTTCACATGAATCCGGAAAATATCGCGGCGTTGAAGCTGCAGGCGCCGCGCTTTTGCGTGAATCAGAAGGATTATTTGCTGGTGGAATTCAATGAAGTTGCGATTCCGCCGGCGATGGACCAGACCTTGCATGAGATGCAACTGGCGGGAATCCGGCCGATTGTGACGCATCCGGAGCGCAACCGATTATTGCGATTGCGGCCGGAACGGCTGGTTACCTGGGTACGTCACGGGTGTTACGGGCAAGTGACGGGCGGGGCGTTGACGAGGCGGTTTGGTCCGGCAGCACAGAAGGATGCGATGCGATGGATTGAATCGGGGTTGATTCATTTTGTGTGTAGCGATGCACACAACACCAGCTCGAGGCCCATCCAATTGCGGCCGGCGTTTGAGGCGGTGAAGAAAGCGTTTGGGGAAGATAAGGCGCGCGCGCTGTTTATAGATAATCCGAAGGCGGCTTTCGAGGGGCGCGACTTGCCGCACGTGCCGGAGTTGCACGATGAGCGAGCACAGTCGCCGCGGAAACGATTTTTCTTTTTCTAGCCTGGGCGCGTTGGAGGAAGATAAGATATTTAAATGCGGGGTCTGCAAATAGCGGCCTGAAATTAGGGGGCCTGAAATTACGGGCCCGCAATCAGGAATGACGCAGAGGCAGGCCAGCCCAGGCGTTCAGCAGGCCGAGAATTTCCCTGACTACATCCAAGGCGTCTGTAGTGTTGCGCCACCAATGCCGCGCGTCGAAGGGATCCGATGATGAAGTGCGGATGATAATGCGGCCTTCGCCGTGGGTAAGCGCGTGCCATAGGGTGTGCACACGGCGGGTGTGGGGCTTGCTGGTAACAATGATGACGGTGTGCAGAGGCGCAGCGTTCAACGCGAATTTGATGGCGACGATTTCGTCGGCGGTATTCAGAATGGGCGGCTCGAGAACATGAATGGCGGCGGGCGGCACCCCTTCGCGAATGAGAATTTGGCGGTTGTAATCTTCTTCGCCAAAAAATTTCAATCCCATCTCGTGCAGTGATTTGCCGGGTTCGGTGGAATGCGTGAGCCAGACTTCCGGGGCGTAGCCAGCGCGATAAATTTTGGCGGCTTCGAGGACGCGAAGAGGCATGCGGCCGCTGAGGACGGCGATGGCCTGAGCGTGATCGAGGGGATCTTCGACGATGAGCCAGCGGCCAACGTAAAAGAAACAAAAGATAAAAGCGATCACGAGTAGAAGGCCCAGGCCGCTGGAATGCCGCGTGTAGCGGCGGCGTGGCGCGACAATCGCGGGCGCAAAATTATTACGAAAAGGCATGAGCGTGGACGCATCGTAGCTTGCGATGGCGAGGTGGTCAATCGGAGGAGCGCAGGCTACACTGTCGAACTGATATTTTTGGAGGATGAATGCGCGCGGTAGTTACGGGTGGAGCGGGATTTCTGGGGTCGCATTTATGCGACCGGCTGCTTGCGGAAGGGTGGGAAGTGCTCGCGGTGGATAATTTTATTACCGGGGCGCGGGGAAATGTTCGACATTTGGAGAAGAACGCGAAATTTAAATTGGAAAATGAAGACGTCAGCAAAAACGGCGCTCTGCAAGTGGATGGCGAGGTGGGTTATGTGCTGCATTTCGCTTCGCCCGCGAGTCCGCCGGATTATTTGAAGCATCCGATCGCCACGATGATGGTGGGATCGATGGGAACGCAAAATGCGCTGGAGCTGGCGTTGCGTAAGAAAGCAAAGTTTTTCATGGCCTCGACCAGCGAATGCTATGGCGATCCGGAAACGTCGCCGCAAAAGGAAGAGTACTGGGGGCACGTCAATTCGGTGGGGCCGCGCGCGGTGTACGACGAAGCCAAACGTTTCTCCGAAGCGATGACCATGGCGTATCATCGGCATCACGGAGTGGATACGCGCATTGTGCGGATTTTTAATACTTATGGGCCGCGGATGCGCTTGAACGACGGGCGCGCTCTGCCTAACTTTGTGTTTCAAGCGCTCAGCGGACAAGCGCTGACGATTTATGGCGATGGAAAGCAGACGCGAAGTTTTTGTTACGTGGACGATTTAATCGATGGAATTTACAAATTGATGCTGTCGGACGAGCATATGCCAGTAAATATCGGCAACCCGCAGGAGATCACGATATTGGAGTTCGCGGAACGCATCCGGAAACATTTCGATAATGTGCCGCAGATTATTTTTGAGCCGCTTCCGCAAGATGATCCGAAGCGGCGCTGCCCGGACATCAGCAAAGCGAAGGGCATTCTGAAGTGGGAGCCGAAAATAAATCTGGAAGAAGGATTACAGCGGACGCTCGCGTACTTCAAACAGGAATTCTCGCGGCAGCAAAGCGCCTGATTCTGGGTTAATAACTGGAGACGGTGCTTCCGGACCTGAGCGTTTCCCTGCCAAAAGAATAATATTCGAAGCCCAGTTCGCGCATGACCACAGGCGAATAGAGATTTCGTCCATCGATGACCAGTTTGCGAGACATCAGCTTTCCGGCGCGAACCCAATCAAGGGTGCGGAAAATATCCCATTCGGTGCAGATGAGCGCAGCATCGGCGTCGCGCAGGGCCTCGTAGGGATCTTCATGATACTGAAGCTGCGGGAATAAAGTTTTGGCGCGGTCCATAGCTTCAGGATCGCAGGCTCGAACATTAGCGCCTTCGTCGAGCAGCCGTTTTACAACTTCGAGCGCGGGGGCGAAACGGATGTCATCGGTGTTGGCTTTAAATGCCAAGCCCAGCACGGCGATGCGCTTGCCTTTCACAATCCATAAAGCCTTGCGCACCTTGTCGAAATAACGATCGATGCGTTGCTTATTGACCTTTTCGGCGGTTTTCAGAATGTCAAAGTCCACGCCGACAGAAGCGGAAAGATGAATGAAAGCCTGCACATCTTTGGGGAAACAAAAACCGCCAAAGCCGAGGCCAGCCTTGAGGAATTGGCCGCCGATGCGCGGATCGAGGCCCATGGCGTGGGTGACTTCATCCACGTTGGCGCCAACTTTTTCGCAGAGGTCGGCGATTACGTTGGCGTAACTTATTTTCAAGGCGAGGAAGGAATTGGAGGCGTGTTTTATGAGCTCGGCGCTATTGATGGTGGTGACCAATAGAGGCGCTTGGTGTTCGACGGGGCATTTGCCGTGGTGCACCGGACAATGAAAGCGATGTTCGAGGATAGGTTCGTAAATTTCACGCAATTGCGCGGCGGAAAAATCGTCTTCAACACCGACTACGATGCGGTCGGGATGAAAAAAATCGGATACGGCAGTACCTTCGCGCAGGAATTCAGGATTGGAAGCCACGCGAAATTTTATGTTGCCGTTGCGCGAATAGGCGGCCAGCGCGCGTTGCAGTTCGAGGCCAGTACGCGCAGGCACGGTGCTTTTCTCAATTACGAGCTTTGAGGATTGGGCTTCTTCGGCAATTTGTCGCGCGACGTGGTCAATGGCGGAGAGGTCGGCTTCGCCATTTTCCCTGGGTGGTGTGCCAACACAAATAAAAATCGCTGCTGCGGCGCGAATGGCTTCTCCCGCGTCGGAGGTATAAGATAGGCGGCCAGCTTTGCGGGCGGATGCGAGAACGGTATCGAGATGCTGCTCGTAAATGGGAACGATGCCGGCGTTCAGCTTGGCGATGCGCTCGGGATCGATGTCGGTGCAAATTACGTGGTGCCCGGCTTCGGCGAGGCACGCGGCAGTCACCAGTCCCACATAACCACACCCGACTACACAAATATGCAAGGTAACTCCCTTTAGACAGAATGGAATGGCGCGGGGCGTGCGCTAAATAACTTCACTATATCATTGCAGAACTGCGCTCAGAAAGGCAGCGCGCGAGATGGTAAAGCTGCTTGGCCGACGGAGCAATTGCGATTTTAACTTGATAAGAAATTTTGAGTTACGAATTTCGCTTACCCATCAGCAGACCGCGCAAACCCAGAAGCACGAGCTGCGGCTGGCGGCGAATCACGTTCCAAAGCAGGCGCGTGGATTCGTCACGGTTGATCTCGCCGAGCGATGCGCGGATGCCGGCGTCCAAGAGGTCAACCAACTGCGAATAATCTTTCTGCTGAAAATGGTGCAGCGTGCGGCGGATGAGCCAATGGGTGCTTAGTTCGCGGCGGAGTGCGCGCAATTCCGCGCTGCGGCCGCGGTGGAGAATGGATTGCGCCACGCCCAGCGCGCCGCGAAAACCGGTCACGATGCCGCCCACGGTGGAAACTTTCACTTGCGCGGCGGCGTCGCCGACTAAATAGACCTCGCCGTTGCCGACGCGCTTACGAACAGGCACCCACTTGCGGTACACGGGGATGCGCGCGCCCTGCCACTCGAGGGGCTCGAGATGCTTTTTTTCGAGGAAGCGCTCGAAGCGGCGCTTGGTGTCGCTGCCCTGTTCGCCGATCACGCCTAAAGCACCGCGTTCGGAGGATTCGGGGACGAGCCAATAAAAATACGGCGTGTCGTCGGGGACAAACCAGACGCGGGTGGTATCGACGGGGCAATCTTTGGGCAGGCGTACGATGGCTTGCATTAATGGAACGGTTTCAATGGGCGGCCAGCCTGCGGTGCGCGCGACCCTGCTGGTGGCGCCGTCGGCACCCACAACGCTGGCGGCGTGCAATTCTTCTCGGCGGCCGGCTGTTTCGGTTTCAAGACGGAGGCCGCTGGAATTGGGACCCATGCCCAGGAAACGAGTATCGAAGGATAACTTTGCGCCGGAGGCCTGGGCCTCGCGAGCGAGCGCGGGAATGAGCCGGGAACGTTCGATGATCAGATCGGGCTTTGTGAGGGCAATCTGCGCGGAACGCCCGTCGGTATACAGTTCGAAGCGGCGAATTTCGTTGATGATGCTCTCACGAGCGGCAACCCCAAGCTGATCACGGAAATGGCTGGTGACGATGAGGGTGCGGTCGGGAGGATCGAAGCAGGGCTTGGACTCGAGAACGCGAACGCGACGGCCGCCACGCGCTACCGCAGTGGCAGCGTACAAACCCGCGGCGGAACCGCCAACTACAATTACTTCACCGTCTTCCCGGCGTGGCCGGGAATTATTAGCTATGTCTGCCACCGTTTGGTTTGCCCCAACCGACGCGGGTGTTTGATGCTTCAGCTCGAAATCACAACACTAGAAATGCTTTAGCCCTTTAGGTCCGCCCTTTGGGGAATTACGCGATGATTGGGATAGGACGCCCGCTGAGAGTATAGCGAAAATTCACGGGACAAAGAAGCGGGGGCAGCAAATGGAATTTTCCCCTAATGGTTTTTCTTCCAACAATTTTCTCCAACAGCTTTTCTCTAATGATGCGCGGCTTTAAGAACACTTAAGGTCTCATAGCTGGAGTCAGTGCCATTCATCCTGCCATTTGAGGCGGGCAAATTTTGGGGTATCAATCGGCAAACTGGTTCAGGGTTGGTTTTTCTGCGGGGGGGGCGGCCGTGTGTTGGCGTTCGTAGGGGGCGCGTTCGAGGTAGGCTACGCCAGCGAAGATGAGCACGAGCGTGATGACGCCGACGATGGCGGCGCCGAGGGATGGAAGATAGCTGACCACTAAGGCGGTAGCGCCGCTAAACGCGCCGAGGAGATATAGCGAGAGGACTGAGCCGCGATGGCCGAGGCCCAGGTTCGACAAGCGGTGAGCGGCATGGTCTTTTCCGGGTGTTGCGAAGGGCAGCAATCCGCGGCGGGCCCTGGAAACGGTAACGAGAGTAGTGTCGAAAATAGTGACGCCCAGAATCAAAATCGGGACGAGCCAACTGGCGAGCGGCGCGGCGTGTTCGAGGCGCAACTTCAATGCCAGGGTGGCCATCAGGAATCCGAGAAACATGGCGCCGCCATCACCCATGAAAATCTTAGCGGGCTTAAAGTTCCAGCGTAAGAAGCCGGTGGCGGCTCCCAGAACCGCGGCGGCCAAAGTAGCGACGAAAGTCTGACCATTTAGATAAGCGATTGCAGCAAATGAGACGGAGGCGACGGCGGCGATTCCGGCGCATAGGCCGTCCATGTGGTCAAGAATGCTGAACGAGGCGGTGATGCCCACCACCCAGACGACGGTTAAAATGGCGTCGAGAATATAGCCGGTGCGGCCGCCTAACAGGACACTGAAGACTTGGGCGTGGATGCCAGTGATAAGCAGGATCACGGCAGCGAGGGGCATACCGATGAAGAGCTTTACCTGATGATGGAGCCAGCCGCGGTCGTCGAGGATGCCCACGGCAGCGACGAGCGAGGCGCCGGCAAGGATGCCTTCAATCTGGGCGCGCGCGGGACCATCGAAAACGAAGAGCACGGCAATCATGACGGCGCCATACATGGCCAAACCGCCGAGTAGCGGGATGGGGCGGAGATGAACTTTGCGTGGCCGGGCAAATCAACCATGCCGAC
>Ga0185299_10003656_pt1 | contig 19897 bp, 18 predicted proteins | sample PaiPotPPA55metaG_FD_128002 | JGI IMG/M metagenome (GOLD analysis project Ga0185299, IMG submission 128002) | Iron sulfur acid spring bacterial and archeal communities from Banff, Canada, to study Microbial Dark Matter (Phase II) - Paint Pots PPA... ...
TGAATGTAACGGTGCAGTAGATGTGGGTTGGATTGTGGGTTGGAGTTTCCGGTGTCACGTCCGGTAACTCTTTGAAAAGAAATGGCGGGGACGACGAGACTCGAACTCGCGACCTCTGCCGTGACAGTTTTGCCTGGATAGGTTTTACAACGACTTACAAAGACCGCGGGGACTGCCAAAGTACGCGGAAGTCGTGCAAGACATCGCATTTTGTGGGTTGGGTTGTGGGTTGGGAATTTCCGACCACGCTGGCCATCGTGGACTCTTGAATTTTTCCACCTCGGTGAAACACTCAAGTTTGAGACCGGCCTCGGGCGACCGGGAGCTAGTCGTTGACTGATCGCTTGGTGACTTCCCAGAAGAGGACTTGTGGCCAGCCTTGCTGTAAGGTCCGTCCCGGGTCCAGTTTCTACGCTACCGCTTGCGCACCTCCAACTGCACTGGCCGCGCAACGGAAGCTATTTCGGGATCGTAGTATTCGTAAACTTGCGACTTGAAGGTTCGAGCCCGAATGGGATACTTGGCGCGCAGACGATACTTCAATGTGACCAGTTCTCCGGGAGAAAACGAGTCGAAGTAGAGAAGCGCTTGCGTCGCCGTAAGGCTGAATTTCGATAGATGACCGCCCTTGTGGTGGGCGCTCTTCTCCTGGTAATCCTGCAAATCCTCGCTGAGCAGGTCAAAACCGGGAGGAATGCCGAGATCGACCATCACCATGTTGGCCGCCTTCGGCAAGTTGTTTCTGACTGTGGCGCTTGCCGTCGCAATATCGTCCTGCGCGAGGCGTGTGCGGTCATAGGCGACGTCGATGGAAAGCGGCTCGCCCGCCGCTTTTTCATCCCATGGCAGGTAATAGCTCCCCACGATCTGATAGGCGAGACCGCCCTTCCCCTCGAAGTGCAGACCAACCGTTGAGACGCCGTCTGTACTGACGTTCTTGAACGCGAATTGATGGAGTAGATCGTTGTTCTCTGGCGTCAGTTCGAGTTTTTCCGCGGGCTTGCCGTTCAGCAGCACCACCACTGTGCCGCGTACATCGGCTGCACCTTTTTCCGTGGCAGTAAGCAGAGCACGAAGCGCCATGATTGTAGCCTGTGTGGTTCCCCAGGTTCCGTAAGCATCTTTTTTCGACGCGATGTAAGTGAGAGCCTTGCGCGCCGTTCCCGATGCCTCACCCGACTGAAGCAGCGCCCGCACCGCGAGTCCCGTCGTCTCCACCGCGGCGCTCGGCCCGGTGGCATAGACGCTCGTCTCTTCCGCACTCCACCAAACCTGCTCGTCTTTCTCGGTGCGCGCATCGAGAAGCATTTGAATCGCCTGCCGCGCAAATTCGCGGTCTTCTTTGTAGTCGGTAGCAAAGTTGGCGACGACGGCCAGCGTGTAGGGATCTATCTTGGCGGTCATGTGTTTTTCGATAAACTGTTTCGCCTTTTCAACCGCCGGCCCTTGGTAGCCAGTGTCTCTGAGCGCCCAGGCCAGGTAAGCAGTAATCCGTAGCACATCGGAGTTGTAGCGATTGGTTGCCCCTTCATTGATAAATTGCGTATCGGGAACTGCAAGAGCGGCGACTGCAGCACCGCGAGGAAGCGGAGAAATTCTACCGTGACCTGGCGGCACAGGGGATGAAGGTGCGTGTGGGAATGGAAGCGAGCGGGCATGCGCGGTGGTTTGAACGACTGCTCTCCGAGTTGCAGATTGAGCTGTGGATCGGAGACGCAGCCGAGATCAGTTCGAGGCGGGTATGGAAGCAGAAGACAGACCGCCAGGACGCCCAGCTGATTCTGAAATTAATGCTGAAAGATGACTTTCCACAGATCTGGGTACCGAGCTGGGAAAATCGCGATCTGCGGCAACTACTGTGGCATCGACACCGGATGGTACAGGCGCGAACGCGGATGATGAATCAGCTGCAAGCCGTGGCTCTGAACGAAGGCTTACGCTGCAAGAAGAAGTCTGGCGCAAGAAATGGGCGCAAGGCGAAGTGGTAGTCGTCCGCCACGCGGACGACATCATCTTAGGATTCCAGCACCAAGCCGAAGCCGATCGTTTTCTGGAGAATTTTCGGGAACGACTGGGAAAGTTTGGACTGGAACTACACCCCGATAAGACGCGCCGGATCGAGTTAGTACCTTTTTTCGTTGTTCGACGCTGCTCACTGGCGGCATAATGAACCGCTTCCACTGTGGGAGAAAGTCATGTTCAAGCAGTGCCTCTTCATAAAGCGATACCTCTGAATGGCACCGACGAGATCTTGGCGCAAGTGGGATTTGAGAAGGTCAGCGAAGAATTGCTTTTGTCAAAGAGCACCTAAGTCTCGGACATGATCCCTGATGACAACATTCTTGGTGAACGGGAACAATTTACGCCGGTGAGTTCACCCGCGTCGCACAATTCCAGCCTCCAGCAGGCCTTGCAAATTGCGGCTGCGTTTGCGCTGATCAAGTTGGCAATACAAGTCGCGGCCAATCTGATAGCACAGCACCTCGGATATGGCTATGAACGCGACGAACTCTACTACCTGATCTGCGGACGCTTTCTCGACTGGGGTTACGTCGATCAGCCGCCGCTGGTTGCCTTTCAGGCACGAGCGGTGACCGCTATGTTTGGAAACTCTCTGGTGGACGTCCGCATGCTGTCTGCATTGGCGGGAGCAGTCAAGGTCCTGCTCACAGGCCTTCTCGCTTGGTCCCTGGGAGGCAGGCGAACGGCGCAGACATTGGCAATGATCGCTGTCCTCGTCGCACCCGAATATCTCGGGATTGACGGCTACCTTTCGATGAACTCGCTAGAGCCCGTGCTGTGGATGGGCTGCCTGCTGGCAGTCATCCTGGTGGCTGGCGGGCACGATCAACGCTGGTGGCTGGCCGCCGGCGCGCTCGGTGGTCTGGGCCTCCAGAACAAACACTCGACCGCATTCTTTCTGGCGGCGCTGCTGGCTGGTTTAGTCGTCAGGCCGCAGCGGCGCATTCTGTTGAGCCGCTGGTTTGCAATTGCGACCGCCCTGGTGATCCTCATCGCCTTGCCCAACCTGATATGGGAAGCGAGGCACCACTGGGCCACCTACGAATTACTGAATAACATTGCGCGCAGCGGCAAGAACGTAGTCTATGGACCGGTAAGCTTCTTGAACCACCAGAGACAGATGATGCACCCGCTCACAGTCTTGTTGTGGGTGCCTGGGCTGGTGTGGCTGTTGTGTGCGCCGGGGGGGAGGAGATTCCGCTTCGTTGGAATTACTTATCTGGTGTTCCTGGTAGTGATGATGCTTCTGCATTCGAAGGACTACTACGTAGCCCCGATCTATCCAGTGCTCTTTGCCGCGGGCGGCGTAGTGTGGGAATCGTGGAACCAGAGACGCCGCTGGCTGACGTACACGTACGCCGTAATCCTTCTCGTTACCGGTGCACTACTTGCTCCCATGTCGTTGCCGATCCTCCCGCCGGAAGCTTTCATCCGCTATATGCGTGCTATCCATATCAAACCTTCGAGTACCCAGAACCTTGAGATGGGACCATTTCCAGCTTTCACCGCCGAAATGTTCGGTTGGCCGGAACTTACAGCGGAGGTGGCGCGCGTCTACGATGCGCTGCCACCAGCGGAGCAGTCGAAAGTCGGCATCTTCTGCCAGAATTATGGTGAGGCAAGTGCGATCAATTATCTCGGCGCACGATATCGCCTTCCTTTTGCGATAAGCGGCCACCAGAACTACTACCTATGGGGACCCCATGGCTACACGGGCGAAGTGATGATCGTGGTCGGAAAGCCCGAAGCGGAACTGAAAGAGATGTTTTCCTCGGTCGAGGCGGCGGGGTACGTGAATCACCCCTATGCGATGCCGTTCGAACACGTGACAATCTATCTTTGTCGCGGTGCGAATGTCCCGCTTACCAGCATATGGCCGCAGCTAAAGCTTTGGCTGTGAAACTCGCAATCCGGCGGGAGGATGGCTGTGGGGCGTTGTAGCTGGAACGACCCTTCGTGGACTGGGCCGCGTTGCAGAAGCCGATGCTGACGAAGACCGCGCGGCCATGATTCGGAAGAAGATCAGTGACAAAAGCCCAAAATAATAAACGTTCGCTGCGCCAATCAGCATAGTCAGCGAGCAAGCCTATCGCCGCTCAGTTGTTGTTAACAGGCAAGCTGATAAGCGGAGCCGAAGGAGTTCAGGAGGAAACAAACATGGCAAATCCAATTCTGGTCACAGGCGCGGCGGGACGCGTTGGTGGGGTAGGGCGCATGATCACCGAACAGCTGCTGAAGCAAGGCAAAGCGGTGCGTGCGATGGTGCGAAATGAAGACGAACGCGCGCAGGCATTGCGCGACATGGGTGCGGAGGTCGTGATCGGGGATCTGCTCGATCTCGATTCGATGCATAGGGTGATTGCCGGGTGCGAGACGATGTACTTCGGAATGTCGGTTTCGGATGCCTATCTGGCCGCGACGGTCAATGCGGCGGCGGTAGCGAAGCATCATGGCCTGAAGGCGTTCATCAATATGTCGCAGATGACGGTCTCTCAGATGAGCATTACCGCAACTACTCCGAGCCCACAGCACAAGCTGCACTGGCTCGCCGAGCAGGCGCTGAACTGGTCCGGTCTGCCGGTTGTGCACGTGCGGCCGACAGTGTTTCTCGAAGGCTTCTTCCTGACTTTGACTCCGGATTTAGTCAGGGAATCCGATCAGATCAAGCTACCGTTCGGGGAGGGCAAGACTTCGCCGGTGGCGGCGGAAGACGTTGCACGTGCGATTGCCGCGCTGCTCGCCAATCCGCAGCCGCACATCGGCAAGATCTATCACCTGACCGGTCCGCAGTCCGAGAACATGCATTTCTATGCACAGGAGTATTCGAAGGCGCTGGGCCGCACAATCACCTTTCAGGACATTCCCGTCGAGCCGTGGCGGGACGACCTGCTAAAGCGGGGCTGGCCGGTTCATCTGGTGAACCACCTGGCGGCGTTGGGCGATCTGCATCGCGCGGGGCGCTTCGACCGGACGTCGGACGACGTGCGCACACTGACGGGGCAAGAGCCGCTGAGTGTGCAGGAGTTCGTCAGGAAAAATGTGGCGACATTCACCCCATCGGCAAAAGCAGCCTGAGTGTCTTCGGATGCTCGCATTCGTCGCTCTGCCCAGGACGGAAGATCCACTTTCTCGAGGATCGAAGGCCACACCGGCGCTGTTCGCGTAGGAGCCAGGATCATGGCACATCTGGAGTTCAGCAAAGAGATCACGGCGCTTCTCGTCATCGATCCAGGCAACGAGTTCATTTCCCGGGTCCGCCGTCCATCGACAACCGGACCGCCCGGATCAGGACCGAGAAAGGCCGTTGTCGTCATTAACTCCCGAATCGTCGGCAATGCGGAAGTAATGCTGCCCTGCCACGTTTTGACAGAAGATAACGATGTTCGGGTCGAAGAATTGGCGGGAGCGACGGGACTCGAACCCGCGGCCTCCTGCGTGACAGGCAGCCGTTCTAACCAGCTGAACTACGCCCCCGCATACCAATCGTCGTCTGATTCCTTCCGATTCCCTCCGATGCTCTCTTCGTTTCTGCCGTACCATCTGGCCGTGCCGTGACAGAGTCACTGGCCAATGTAACTTATTGGAACTGAAACGGTACTGACAGCCCGTTCTTGATCCACAAAGGGAACTCAAGGGGACTCTTTGGCCGGCTTATCAGACCCAGATCGGACCCAATTCGGCTGATTGGAAATGAAGCAGCCGCTCTTTGGTTTATGAGCCCACGGTTAATTGGAATTTCGAGTCCTCTGCTGCCGTCGTTAGTTAGATGGTAGAGAAGACCGATTTGCCCTCAGGCAAAGCACCGGTCCGATTGGTGACCGACAGCCTCCCGCAAATTTCAGCCTTCAACGCGCCGATCGCCCACGTGGACGTCGGAACGACGTATACTGTTCGGCACAATGTGGGGTTGTGCGGTCCACCTCTGGCATTTGAGGCTTCCTGCGGTGGAAAAAAACAGGCACTTCATTTGTCGACGGCTGGCGCTAACAGCCATCCAGACATTCGAATCAGCCGCGATTGGACGACGCGGCGACTTGCTGTCTGCCTTGGTGCGGCCCGTACCCGCGCGGACGAGGGAACCGCAAGATCCGCTCCGCATAATGCGAGGTGAAAATGAACACCTTTTCGAAATACAAACTTTGGATTGGCCTGACGTTTGGATTGGTTGTCATTGGACTGATTGTTGGAGCGGTACGCCCGAGCCATGTAGCAGTGGCAAATCCTTCCGCTCCGCTGGACGTTGAGGTCGTGCAGGTTGAGCAGAAGGATGTTCCGATTTTTGGTGAGTGGATTGGCACACTCGACGGATTCTCGAATGCCGACGTCAGGGCGCAGGTCACCGGCTACATCATGCGGCAGGGTTACCAGGAAGGCGCGTCCGTCAAGAAGGGGCAGCTTCTCTTTGAGATCGACCCGCGGCCCTTTCAGGCAGCGCTCGACCAAGCGCAGGGGCAGTTGGCGCAGGCCAAGGCAGGTCTTGCCACCGCCGAGGCTGTCCAAGGCAGAACCCAACTTGATGTGGAGCGGTACACCCCGCTCGCCAGAGTACAGGCCGCGAGCCAACAGGACCTCGATAATGCCGTTCAGAATAATCTGGCGGCCAAAGCCAGCGTAGAGACGGCCCGAGCTCAAATCAAAACGGCGGAGGCCGCGGCTGAAACGGCCCGGATCAATCTCGATTTCACCCGTCTCACAGCTCCCATCGACGGCATCGCGGGACAGGCTCAGCTTCAAGTGGGCGCCCTGGTCAATCTTGGCAGCGGGCCCGTGACCTCAGTGTCGACGGTTGACCCGATCAAGGTCTACTTCACCGTTGGCGAACCCCAATACCTGGCATGGAGAAAGCGCTTTCCCACCGAGAGTTCCCGCTTGGAGGCCGACAAGAATCTTCACCTCGAACTGATTTTGGCGGACGGTTCCACCTATGCCCACGAGGGCACCTTCTACTTTGCCGACCGCCAGGTCAATGAGGGCACCGGGGCAATCCGGCTAGCAGGGCTGTTCCCCAACCCCGGCAACATCCTGCGTCCCGGCGGATACGGTAAGGTTCGCGCGGCCATCCGAATTCAGAAGGATGCGCTCCTGATACCTCAGCGCGCAGTCTCGGAGCTGCAAGGGGGTTATCAAATCGCCGCCGTGGACAACGCGAACAAAGTGAGCATCCGGACGGTCAAAGTCGGCGACCGGGTCGGCAGCGAGTGGATTATCGCAGACGGACTGAAGCCCGGCGAACGGGTGATCGCCGAGGGCGTGCAAAAGGTGCGTCCTGGCATGCAGGTGAACCCAAAGCCATTTGCCGCAGTCCCAGCGGGAAGGTAGTCCAATGTCAAAGTTCTTTATCAACCGGCCCATCGTCGCCATGGTGATCTCGATCGTTCTCGTGCTGGTGGGCACCCTCACCATCCTTAGTTTGCCGGTCGCGCAGTTTCCGAGCATTGCTCCGCCTGAGGTTCAAATTCTCGCGACTTATACTGGTGCCGACGCCCAAACCCTGGAGCAGGCGGTTGCCACGCCCATAGAGCAGCAGATGAACGGCGTAGACAACATGAACTATATGTATTCGCTGAATGCGACCGGCAACAGCACCACAAGCCTCATCGTCGATTTCGACGCAAAGACCGATCCAAACACCGATTACATTCTCGCGCAAAGCCGTGAGACGCTGGCGGCTTCCCAGCTTCCCGTCGACGTGACAAATTACGGAGTCACGGTTCGAAAGTCGGTTACCGCACCACTCACGTTGATCGCGGTGTACTCACCGCATGGAACTTACGATGCCGGTTTTCTGGCGAACTACGCGTACATCAATCTGGTCGATCCGCTTCTGCGTTCGCCGGGTATCGGCAATGTTCAGGTATTCGGCGCCGGCCAATACGCGATGCGATTATGGGTAAAGCCCGATACGTTGGCCAAACTCGGCGTTACCGTTCCGGAAATCGTCAGCGCCATTCAGGCGCAAAACACCGTAAACCCGGCCGGGAAGGCGGGCGGTGAACCTGCCCCCAAGGGTCAGGAATTCACCTATTCAGTCCTCGCGCAAGGGCGGCTTCAGTCTCCGGAAGAATTCGGGCAGATTGTGGTGCGTGAGACTCCCGACGGCGGGACCGTTCGCGTCCGCGATGTCGCTCGCATCGATTTGGGTTCCCAGGACTACAGCGTCGCCGGACGTTTCAATGGAAAGCCCAGCGCCGTGATTGCTACCTACCAACTACCGGGCTCGAATGCTGTCGAGGCGGCCGCTGCCGTCAATAAGCTGATGGAGAAGATGAAAGAGCGCTTTCCAGAAGACCTGGATTACGTCACCGCGCTCGATACGACACGCGCGGTCACTGAGGGCATCAAGGAGATCGTCGTAACCCTCTTGATTGCCCTCGCGCTCGTGATCCTTGTGGTCTTCCTGTTCCTCCAGAGTTGGCGCGCCACGCTGATTCCGCTGCTTGCGGTCCCGGTATCGCTGGTTGGAACGTTCGTGCTTTTTCCGTTGTTTGGTTTTTCGATCAACACGCTTTCCCTGTTTGGTCTGGTGCTCGCGATCGGTCTGGTGGTCGACGATGCCATCGTGGTAGTTGAAGGCGTCGAACGCCACATTGAGGAGGGCATGACGCCGAAGGACGCGGCGCTGAAAGCGATGGAAGAGCTTTCCGGCCCCGTGGTTGGCATCGCACTTGTTCTCTCCGCCGTCTTTGTGCCAACCGCTTTTATTCCCGGTATCACCGGCAAGCTCTACCAGCAATTCGCCGTCACCATCGCAATCTCCGTTCTACTCTCCGCATTTAACGCGCTCACGCTCAGCCCGGCTCTGGCGGCATTGCTGCTCAAGCCGCGCGCGCCGAGCCAAGGACTCTTGAGGCGGTTCTTCGATTGGTTTAATCGCGTCTTTGAGCGAGCAACCGAGGGTTACGTGCGCTGGAGCGCCGTATTGGTCCAGAAGACCATCGTCGCGGTCGTGCTGCTGGCGGTCTTTTGTTTAGCCGCCGGCTTTTTTGCCAACCGGCTCCCATCGAGCTTTCTGCCCGATGAAGATCAGGGTTACGCCTACGTCAATGTGCAGCTACCAAATGGAGCTTCACTCGAACGAACAACGGCGGTCACGGCTGATGTGGAAAAGATCATCATGAATACGCCGGGGGTCGAAAAAGTTACCTCTTTCGTTGGCTTCAGCCTGCTCAGTTTTGTTCGCACCAGTTACAACTCGACCTTCTTTGTGAACTTTAAGCCTTGGGGCGAACGCAAAACGCGAGATGAGCAATTCCAAAGTCTTAAGGCACATCTGAACCAGCAGTTGAGCAAATTGCCCACGGCCATCGCTTTCGGTTTTTCACCGCCCGCCATCCCTGGCGTGGGAACAGCGGGCGGATTTACGTTCATCCTCGAAGATCGGTCAGGCGGCGATATTCAGTTCCTGGCGAAGAACTTGAGCACCTTTCTCGATGCGGCGCGAAAGCGGCCGGAAATCGCGAGCGTGAGTACGACTTTTCTAGCTAGCGTCCCGCAACAGTTTGTCGATGTCAACCGCGACAAGGTGCTGAAACAAGGTGTCGCCCTCAGCGATGTGTATCGAACGATTCAAGCCTTCATGGGCGGATACTTTATCAATTACTTCAATCGCTTCGGGCGGCAATGGCAGGTCTACATTGAAGCCGAAAATGAAGACCGGGCCAACGCGGAAAACGTCGGGCAATTCTATGTCCGTAACAACAAGGGAGAGAGTGTTCCGCTCTCGACACTTACCACGATGAAGCCCAGGCTCGGCCCGGAGTTTACTTTGCGCTTCAACGAATACCGCTCGGCGCAGATCAACGGCAGCGCCGCGCCCGGCTTCAGTGCGGACCAGGCCACAGCCGCACTCGAAGACGTTTTCAAACAAACCATGCCGCGGGAGATGGGCTTCGACTATTCGGGCATTTCCTATCAAGAGCAGAAAGCGCGACAGGGTGTGCCCCCTGCGGCGATCTTCGGACTGTCGCTGCTGTTCGTCTTCCTTATTCTGGCTGCCTTGTACGAAAGCTGGTCGCTGCCTTTCAGCGTACTGCTGAGCACGCCCGTGGCGATCTTTGGAGCTTTCGGCATCCTTTGGCTGCGCCGCGTGCTGCTCGGTGTTTTCGTGCCACCTTACCTCGTCCAGATCGAAACCGATGTCTACTCGCAAATTGGACTGGTCATGCTCATCGGGTTAGCGGCCAAGAACGCGATTCTGATCGTTGAATTTGCCAAAGACGAATACGAAAAAGGAAAGCCGCTGGCGGATGCCGCGCTCGAAGGGGCCAGGCTTCGCTTGCGGCCAATTCTGATGACGTCTTTCGCGTTCATTCTCGGCTGCGTACCACTGTGGACAGCGAGCGGGGCCGGGGCGGTTGCCCGGCAAATCATGGGCACGACCGTGATCGGTGGCATGATGGCGGCCAGCGTGATCGGAATCTTCTTCGTACCGGCAATCTTTTTCATGGTGGAGGAATGGTCAGGAGCGGGCAAGGAGCGAGCGTCGGGCACGTTGCCCATAACTCCTGCGCCAGCGGAGGGAGACTGAAATGGTCCACCACCGCAGAAGTATGGACAAGCATGACGAGCTGCGGAGATTGCTCATGAAAAAGCCGCCATCAATATCGCCGATGTCCACGATCATCGCCGGAATTCTCGCATCAATCATGACGACGGGATGTGCGGTCGGCCCGAACTACCACCGGCCAGCCGTTCAGACTCCCACGGCCTACCGCGCTCTGAAGGAAGACAAACAGGCTCAAGCCCAGGCAGCGTCGTTTGCGGACCTTCCGTGGTGGCAGGTCTTCCAGGATCCACAACTGCAAGAACTCATCCGAACGGCGCTGAAGGAAAATTACGATCTGCAACTGGCAGCTGAGCGCATTTCTGCTGCACGCGCGCAGGTTGCGATCACGCGCTCCCGTCTCTTTCCGCAGGTGCAAGGGGATGCCAATTTTAACGGCGGAAAAGATGCAAGCACGCAGTCGAAATTCAACATTCTCGGGTTAACTGCCGACGCCGCATTCCAGTTAGACCTTTTCGGGCGCCTGCGTCGTGCAACCGAGGCCTCACGCGCTGAACTTCTCGCTACACAAGATGCGAAGAACACAGTCACGTTGACGCTAGTGAGCGACGTGGCGAGTGACTATTTTCAGCTTCTCGATCTCGACCTCCAACTCCGGATCACTCAGGACACAGTCAAGACTCAGGAAGAATCCGTCAAGCTGACGCGGTTGCGCCTCGACCACGGTGTTGCCACCAAGCTGGATGTGCTGCAAGCGCAGCAAGTGCTCGACACCGCCAACGCGCAGATCCCTGACTTGGAGAGACAGATCGCCCAGGGGGAAGATGCAATCAGTATTCTCCTTGGACATTACCCCGATGCTGTGCCACGTGGACGTCCCTTGGCAGAGCAGTCACTTCCGCCGGACGTGCCGCCCGGCATGCCATCGTCGTTGCTCGAGCGCCGGCCCGACATTCGCCAGGTTGAGCACGACCTGGTCGCTGCCAACGCGGAGATCGGCGTTGCTCGAGCCGCATTCTTCCCGCAGATCTCCCTCACCGGCTCTGGCGGGGGCGCATTCGGCCGCAGCAGTCTCTTCTCCGGCCTCATGAGTTCACAGACCGGAATCTGGTCTTATGGAGCGCAAGTCACTCAACCCATTTTCACCGGCGGCGCCCTCCGCGGGAATCTGAAACTCGCGGAGTCGCAACATCGTCAGGAGCTGATTGCTTATCAGCAGGCCATCCAGTTGGCGTTTCGCGACGTCTCCGATGCGCTGATTGGTTATCAGAAAATCCATGAAGTCCGCGTCGCCCAGGAGACAACAGTGAAAGACTTGCAGGATACCGTCGACACGTCCCTGGTGCGCTATCGCGGAGGCATCACCACGTATCTCGAGGTCCTCGACGGGCAACGATCGCTGTTTGGCGCCGAGCTTGGTCTTGCCCAGGCGAGAGGCAACGAGTACCAAAGCCTGGTGCAACTTTATAAGGCACTGGGTGGAGGCTGGCAGTGACCTTTATGAGAAGATGTTGGCCTTGCACCCACATCGGGCTAATCCAGGTTCGCTTTGGGCAACTGCGAAGGCGGTGAAAGCGTCGCCGACTTCAGCTTAGAAGTGTATTGAAGAGTGATTGGAGGAATCCATGAGCGCCTCACCCATTGCCTCTACTATCCAACGCGAACCGGAACTCCTCGGGCAAACTCTTGTGGTTATCGGCGGGAGCGCGGGCATCGGCTTCGAGACGGCACGCCGAGCGCGTGCGGAGGGTGCCAAGGTGATTCTCACCGCTAGGAATCCAGAACGCCTCAAGAGGGCAGCGAGCGAGGTTGATGCGCTGAGCACAGCATCCTTCGACGCCTCGGCCCCCATTGCGATCGAGCGGTTCTTTCGTGACCTGCCAATGATTGACCACGTGATGGTGACCGCCGGCCGGCCATACTATGGACGCCTCGCCGATATGGACTTCGCAAAAATACGCGATCTTATCGGTGAGCACCTATTACAAGCACTTTATGTCGCCCGCAACGCTACCAACAAGGTGAGATCGGGAGGAACCCTTATCTTCATGGGCGGCACTGGTGGCCGACGCCCAGCCCTTGGCATGAGCATTGCGGGGGCAGTCACCGCTGCGCTCCCCTCGCTCACCGCTAACCTGGCGCTTGAGATCGCGCCGGTGCGAGTCAACCTTATCGCGGCTGGCTTCGTGGATACTCCTTTGTCCGCGGAACTGTTGGGCGATCATCTCGAAAAGCGTCGCAACCAACTTCGCACCACGCTTCCCATCGGACGCGTAGTTGGGCCCGCCGACGTGGCGGCGCTAGCCGTACACATCATGACCAACACCGCCCTCACGGGCGCGACTTATGACATTGACGGTGGACAGCAGTTCGTCGCCGCCTAGCTAAAGAAGTCACTATGAGCAGCATCGACTGGAGTAATCAGAACCAGACTCAGAATCTCAGAAGTCTCGGGAAGCGAAAGGGGCAAACATGTCCACAATCCACTTGCACCAGACAACTACTTTGACGCCCGAGCAGTACATCGCCGGGCTCACCGACTTCGGGCCTGGCCGCTCGAAGCTCTTTGGTAACAGCGCCGACGAGAAACTCAAGGTGCATCATTGCGGCCCGTCGGAGGCCGACGTCACGGAAGGATGGGGCGGCATCTGGGAACGACTTCACTATGACTGGTCCGATCCCGACCACGTCGTTCTCACGACGACCGACTCCAACACGTGGGGAGGCGCGTCGGGCCACACCTACACCTTCACGCGCCGGCCGGACGGATACCGCGACTGGAAATTGATTGCCGTGAACCAATTCCTGATGCCAGGCAAGGCCGACCAGTTGCGCGCTCAATTCGGCAACGATATAGCGTTCAAGGCCTTTTGAGACGGGACGCTGCCATTTCCGGACGGCGCGATCATTGCGGCGATTCATTGGAATCGTGTCGCGTCGGAAGACAACAACAAAGCCCTGGCCGGTATGTTCCCCGGCGCTCAATCTTTCGTTGCCGGGTCGCCTGTGAATGTTCAGTTCATGGTCAAGGACTCAAGGAAGTATGCCGCGACGGGCGGCTGGGGCTTCGCTGACTTTAAGGAGGGAAAGCCGGCCGACAAGCCGCTGCACGAGGCCTGCTTCCCCTGCCACGTGCCTGCAAAAGATCATGACTATGTATTCACCCATTACGCAAAGGCACCCTAATTCAGAGAAGCACAACAGAAAGGACGGAGCCGATGTCCACACTCAACTCAACTGGAGCTATGGTCCTGTCACGCCGGACCCTGATCGGTTGGCTCACCGTCCCGGAATCGCGGATTGCTTGCTCAATCGAGTCAATGCGCACATATATTGCGCCGAGCTGGCTAGCCAGCTCTCTGGCAATCGTTGTCTTTCCAATACCCGGTAGTCCGCCAAAGATGATTAGCATGGGGTCGCAGCCTGCCACTTGAGTATGCATGGAATTTCCCATCACGGGATGTTACTCGAATCGTTAGTATTCCGGATGGGGAGCTTGAGTGAAGCAAATGACGAGGTTCTGGACGGATGGTCGGCAATCCTTACCTTGGGAATTTCAGGGTTGCTCGTTACTCGCTCGGAATACCCAGAGGAACCTGTTTCGAAGAGCGTTCGACCGGTCCGGAGGCTTTGACCCAAGCAATCAGGCTGAGAGGCATCATGAGAAGGATGGAAACGAGGCGAGATGCCCAAAGGATGCCAGGGATGGGCCAGTGTTTGCCTGCAGCATCCACGAAGATGCCGCCCATAGACAAGGGAGCCACAACCAGGAGATTCCCCGCTGCGGATGCGGCATAAAACAAGATAGCGAGACGCCAGTAACTTGTCCGCGATCAGATAGTCACTCGGTTTCTGAGATACAACGCGAATAACTGATAGAAGATGTAGACAGTGAGAAACCAGCCAAAGAAGTTGCTAGTCGGCACTCCATAGTACGATCCTCCGTCTCGCCACACCCAAGCATGATCGATGTCTGCCCAGACCGCGTCCATGGAAAGGTCCCAGGCCGTCATGACGAAGCTTGCCGCCAGCGGCAATAAGACGATCTTCCTCCCCGAGAGCGGTTCGTTCTGGCAATCCAGGATTACGACAGCGAGAACCCACGACAGATAACCCATCCCCACATAGGCTAGAGCAAGCAGGATCGGCAGATGGAAGAGCTTCGGCCCCATCAGATCGGTGAACCTGTAATAACCGAATGGAAAGCCGGTTCGCAGACTCAGGCTCTCAAAGAGGGTTCCGACGCCGAGGCATAGAGTTGCGAAGACGAGGATGCCACGTGAACCGTAGATGCGCGCTCCATGTACCACAGCGAAAAGCGCGGGGGGAACCACGTGGAAGGTGACAATAAGAAGGTCGGGGACCCTACCTGCAAAAAGCTGAAGAATCCTGGCCACCAGAAACAAGAACAGCAAAGCCAAAATAATAGGAATCGGCGCTGCTTCGTTCTTCATAGCGATCGGCGGCACATACGAAGTTTATGACATCTCGTTGCTTGAGCGCATGGTCAATTGCGCATACGTGCTGGTCTGGACCGGATACGCGGTCTTTAGCTCGTCAGGTTGTAAATCAAGCCGAACGGATCCTTCACGTAGCATCTCGGAAAGGCCGGCTCATCCTTGATGATTTCACAACCGTTCTTTGCGAGCCGGAGCTTGGTTTCTTCGACGCTGTCAACCGTCACTTCCAGAACTGGTCCCAGCGCCGGCCCTCGTTCAATGAATAGGTTGATATGCTTGCCATGGAGGCTGATTAGGTTCGGCTTCTCGTCCGTGATCTCGAACCCGAGATACTTGACGTAGAAAAGCCCGGCTTTCTTCGGATCTTTCGCTTGAATCAGAATATCCGTACCAAAGGTGTTTGCCCTGTTCACTTTTGGGCTGTCCAAGACGCGTTCCCAAAACACGAGCGTCAACGACGGTAGCATCAATCGTGGTCGGATGACGGGCAAATCTGAAGTAATCAGCCGGGTCCACTTTCCGGTTGGCCGACGAGGTCACGAATCAGGCTTGGACTTCGCCATAATGTCGTACACCGGCTCGTTGTCGGCATAGACTAGCCACTCTTTCACTAAGCCATTATCCAGCGCCACACTTTCCGCATTTGTTCGACAATTCTTTCGTCCATGTCACCCACCCTCGGTGATGTAACCCTAGAGCAGCCGCCGTCGATACTAGCCTTGCGCGAAAAGCGCCCGGTTCAGAAAACGGCCGCGACAAATCGTTGATGGGGGCTTATGTGCCAGATGGCTGGATACCGGTCCAGACGTGCTGAACGATTTGCCAACTGCCGTTTGGCTGGCGTTTGAAGATGATTATGTAGCTGCCTTTGGAGATGATTTTAGCCCCGGTGGCGATGATGGTTAGGTTTTCCTGGAAGTCGCCACTGTCGTACGCGAGATCGCCGGATGTCTCCACGTTCTGGCTGTTGAGGGTGAGGTCGCTGTTGAACGTCGCCATTATGTTTTGGAAGAGGGTGCGGAGGGCTGCGGATCCGGTGATGCGTTCGCCGGTGTGACCTCGAAATGCAGATGCGGCTCACGTGCATCGCCGGAAGCGCCGATGTGCGCAATCACCTGCCCGCGCCGGACGCGGTCCCCTGCCTTCACGCGCAAACTTCCCGGTTGCAGATGCAGGTAGTAGGCAAACTGACTGCCGCCCAGGTCGAGGGTGATGGTATTTCCCGCAACTGTTTCCAGCGTCATCGGCACAGCAGGGTGGAATGATTCGCCGTGTCCGGGGATGTTATCGGGGAGGCCATCTCTTGCGGCGACAACACGGCTGTCGGCAACGGCCAGTACTGGTTTCCCATACGAATAATAGGAGTGCACATCCCGGGCGTCGCCGGAAAATGACGCACCGTCCCTGATCTGCTTCCAGTCGATCGCGTAGCGTCGTGAGTCTACGGGCCGCCCATCAAGAATGACAACCCCGCGCCGATGATGATTGTCCTGATCATTACTGGGCCCGTCGGCAGCAAGCCAGTCTGCTCCTTCTACTGGCGCTGCGAGCACGTGTAACTCGGTGTGATGTGTGGAGATGAGCGCGCCTTCCAGTGCTGAGTCGACCGTGCTTAGACGATGAAGCAGCCTGTCCCGTCCGGCTACTCGGTACATCTGGGAGAAACCACTGTGTAAGCCCGGGACACATTACGGCTCGCTCATTGTGCGTCCCCTGGGTTTTGGGTTTCCTGCGCCCCTTTGGAATTCAGGTCGCGAGAGGGATGGCCGCGTCCAGCACGCGCAGCAGGAGCAGACTTTGGTCATCCTGCTGCAGACCATATTGTCGCACCTCGCGCATGATGAAATCCCAAATCTCCGGCAAGGCTCTGGTAGCATGTTGCGTCAGCAGCTCTTGCAGGCGGGTCAGGCCAAATTCTTCATCTCTGGCATTGGCCACTTCCGTTATGCCGTCGGTAACCATCAAGAAGAGATCGCGCGGTGAATAGATGACGCGCTTACTAGCATAGGAACCGCCGGGGATCAGTCCCAGCGGAAGCTGCTCCATGGAGAGACGGGCCGTGTCCCGGCTGCCGTGCCGATAGTGGAGGATCGGCGGATGGGCAGCCAACGCGTATTCGGCTTCACTGGAGCCATCGAAGCGGAGCAGGGCCAGGGTGGCAAACATTTCACGTTCCTTGAGATCTGGCAGCACGCGGTCCACACTTTCGAGCGCTGCTATCGGCATTTGGCGGAATTGCACGGCGAGTCGCATGGCAGTCTTCAACATCCCCATGAGCTGACCGGCGGGCAGCCCGTGGCCGGAGATATCAGCGACATAGGCCACCAACCCACCGTCGCTCTCGATCACGTCGATCAGATCGCCGCCCATTTCTGTGCTAGGGATCGATTTGCCGTATAGCTCGAAACTCGCGTTCTGGAAAGAGACGGTCGGAACCAGGATCGCCTGAATGCCGTGGGCCAAAGAAAGCTCTGTCTGCATACGCACGCTGGCCACGCCTTCCGTACCTGCGAAGAACAGCAGAAATCGAGTCCCGAAACCGATACCAACCAAGATCCCGATCGCATCGAATAGCACGCGCCGATGTAGAGCGACGGGGACCGGGAGAGGCGCCGAAACGTGCGAGGCCCGGTAGCCCAGCCAGGCGGTCACTACAACCAGCAGAAGCAGGAGAGGGACAAGACGAACTCTTTTTATTGCGGCGGCCCTAGCCGCCATCGCTCCCGTGCCCATTAAGACGGGCCAAAAGAAACCCCCGACGACACGGGAAGCATTGAGCTGAAATAGATCAAACGCGAAACCGCCGGCGGCGCCGACGAAGAAGTACCCTGCCAGGAACATCTTCATCCGCCCTAACGGCAGCACGCGCCAGTAGGGACTGAAGGCGGTGGGAAAGGCCGAGCTCGCACCAGCCAACCACGTGCGGAGCTTCTTTTTCATCGGTACTTCCCCGGGCGTCCTGGATCGCAGGGAGACCGAGCGCTAAGCGAGGGCTTCGACCAATCGTCGGCCAGGAATCCGAGCAAGAGGACGGAGACGAGAATGGACAGATTCATTTATTGAACTGTTACCAGAAACGCATGAAGATCACAAGCGGGTGCCGAACTTGAATGGCCGATCTTTGATTTTGATTGGCATTCCTGAAACCCTCTAGACAGCTCCGGCGGATAGCCAGAAAACGAGCTCTACAGAGAAGCGCCGTTCCTGCCGCAGATACTCCGAGCGAGTGGTCGGCAAACCTTACCTTGGGATTACTTCACGTTTGTCCGTCATCCGACCATGACGCTCCGTATTCGCTCGATCATCGGTAAACCCTTGCCGACTAGGCAGGAATAATCCACTGCCAGTACGGCAGAATTCCTATTTCTTTCTCTCCGGAGGCGCCGACGGCGGCAAGTCGGAGTTAAAAATGTCAGCCACTGTCTTCTCATTGTCCAGAAACGGGCTTGTAGTAAATGATGCCCGGATTGCTGACTGGTCTTCGCTTAGAGCCCAAACCGAGGTGACTACCGCCGCAAAGCAATTCACTCGACCGTTTCCGCCTTCCCCTACCCTGCTCTTCGCCTTCATGCCTGAAGATTCTTCCACGCCGCAACGGCGGCGCAGGAGGACAGGATGCAACGCGGATGTATGCAACGAAACAGTCGCAAAGAAGGCCCTGATGCCTGGCAGTTTCGCTGGTCGGAGACCAGGCTTGACGGCAAGCGTCTTTACCGAAAGAAAATCGTCGGTACAGTCGAGCAATACCCTGATGAAGGTGCTGCGCGCCGGGCCGTGGTCGGGCTGGTCTCGGAAATCAATACCGACGCCCGACCAACAAAGTCCCGTGCAATGACCATTGCTCAACTCTGTGATCACTTCGAGCAACGCGAACTTTCAAAGGAAAACACTTGGCGCAGTCACGCGACAAAGAAAATCTACAAAGCGTACTTGACCCGCTGGATTCGCCCTCATTGGCAGAAATACGAGTTGTCTGAAGTTAGAACTATTCAGGTCGAGTCTTGGCTTCGCACTCTGCCGCTGGCGAAGAGCAGTTGTGCCAAAATTCGAAACCTGATGTCTGTTCTCTTCAATCATGCCTGCCGATATGAGTTATTTGACCGCAACCCAATCTATCTCGTTCGCCAGAGCGCCAAACGCCGAACACCACCCGCCATTCTGGTGCCGGCCGAAATCAAGGCGCTAATCGATGGTCTGGCACTTCGAGAACGCACGTTAGTCCTCCTTGCCGCATCAACCGGGTTGCGGCAGAGCGAGATATTCGGGTTAAAGTGGGGCGATATCGACTTCGAGCGAGGCACGATGAGCGTAATCCGTTCCATCGTGTACGGAGTGGTAGGCCCGTGCAAGACCGAAGCATCGCAAAAGCCCGTCCCAATGCACCCGACTCTCGCGGATGCTCTGATGCACTGGAAACAACTTTGTGCCTACATCAAGCCCGAGGACTGGGTTTTTGCAAGCAAGCGCTATCGGGGCCGAAGACCGTATTGGGGTCAGGCGATCTTGCGCAAATACATCCGTCCTGTAGCGCAACGAGTTGGAATCCAGAAGCGATTCGGATGGCATACGTTCCGGCACAGCTACTCGACCCTGCTGCGAAGCGTGGGGACCGAGTTCAAGGTGATGCAGGAGTTGCTGCGGCATTCATCGCTCCGCTCTACCCTTGACGTTTACACGCAGGCAGTGACACCCGCGAAGCATGCCGCGCAGGCGGCAGTGATGTCGCTGGTCTTTTCTTCCGACAAGGCTGGAGGGACACTCGTTGCCGGATAGGAACTTGTGGTCGTTGAAAAGGGCACAAAAAGGGCGCGAAACGTGCCCTTTTTGTGCCCTCAATGGTTTGAATGAAATCCGCCTAACTGCTTTCGAATGAATGGCGGGGACGACGAGACTCGAACTCGCGACCTCTGCC
>Ga0185299_10003658_pt1 | contig 19894 bp, 19 predicted proteins | sample PaiPotPPA55metaG_FD_128002 | JGI IMG/M metagenome (GOLD analysis project Ga0185299, IMG submission 128002) | Iron sulfur acid spring bacterial and archeal communities from Banff, Canada, to study Microbial Dark Matter (Phase II) - Paint Pots PPA... ...
AGGAGCTTGAACCCGATCCCATCCCGAACTCGGCCGTTAAACTCCTCAGCGCCAATGGTACTATGGCTTAAGCCCTGGGAGAGTAGGTCGCTGCCAGGCCTGCCAAGGACAAAGCAATTCCTCTTTACGTGTCATGATCGAACAAAACGCCGCTTTCCCTCCGGGAGAGCGGCGTTTTTGTTTTTGGTGTTTGCCAAGGCTTGTTTGCCAAGGCTTCTTTCCCAACTGTTGTTTGTCATGTCGGTGGCCCCGCGTGATTTTCCGACGTGATGGACCGGCACTTTGCCGAGTTCATGGGCCATTCATTTCGACAACCTTACTGATCCACCCCGGAAGCCGAAAAACGTCACATAGCCCGAGGAGCCCCCCATGCGTGAATTCGTTCGTCCCATCGCCACCGTGTTGAGCGTTGCCTGCCTCGCGGCCTCCATGGCCATCATGGCAACCGGCAGTGCCCTGGCGCAGGCCAAACCGGCGCCGGCCCAGCAGGCAGCGCCGCAGCAGCCGCCGGCCCTGAAGCAGATCGCGCTGACCGAAAAGCAGATCGAGGGCGTGATCGCGGCTGCCAAGGACATCGATGCGATCACCGAGAAGCTGTCGGAGAACTCCAAGCCGGATCCCAAGGTCACCGCGCAGCTCGAAGCTGTGGCGAAGAAGAATGGCTTTGCCAGTTACGATGACTACAACAATGTCGTCGACAACATCAGCATCGTGCTCGGCGGCTTCGATCCGGCGACCAAGAAATATGTTGGCACCGAAGCCGTCATCAAGGCGCAAATGGCCCAGGTCCAGGCCGACAAGAAAATGTCCGCCAAGGACAAGAAGGACGCGCTTGCCGACCTCAGCCAGGCGCTGAAGGCTCCCGAGCCGCCGATCGAGAACAAGGGAAACATCGATCTCGTCGGCAAATATTACGACAAACTCGCCGCCATCATGGGCGACGACCAGCAGTAAGAGACCTCGCCGGCGGCATACGCACAATCGTCGCTGCGCCCCGATTGATCGCCGAGGCGGCGACCGGCCATCACGCTGAAAGCCCCGGAGCATGCTCCGGGGCTTCTTCATTGCCGGTGTGGATTTCAGGCGACCGGATTTCAGGTCCGCGTGCGCATCCGCATCATGAAACTGTCGAAGCTCAGCTCGGCCACCTGCATCCACATCAGGGAATCGCTGCGATAGGCCGTCAGGCTTGCGTACATCTTGCCGAAATGCGGATTGGTCTTCGAGAGGTCCGCATAGATCTCGTTGGCGGCGCCATAGCAGGTCTCCAGCACCTCCTGCGGGAACGGGCGCAGGATCGCGCCCGCGACCATCAGGCGTTTCAAGGCTGGCGGGTTGACGTAGTCGTATTTGCCGGTGACCCAGGTGAAGCAATCATTCGAGGCTGCGGTGATCGCCGCCTGATAGGCCTTCGGCAGCGCGTCCCACTTCTGGAGATTGATGACGTTGTGGCCCTGGCCGGTGCCTTCCCACCAACCCGGATAGTAGTAATATTTCGCGACCTTCACGAAGCCGAGCTTTTCGTCGTCATATGGGCCGACCCATTCGGCGGCGTCGATCGTGCCTTTCTCCAGCGCCGGGTAGATGTCGCCGGCGGCGATCTGTTGCGGTACGCCGCCGACTTTGGCGATGATGGTACCGGCGAAGCCGCCGACGCGGAATTTCAATCCCTTGAAATCCTCGATCGTCTTGATCTCCTTGCGGAACCAGCCGCCCATCTGCGCGCCGGTGCTGCCGGTCGGAATCCCCAGCACGTTCTGTTCCCTCAACAGGTCGTTGAGCAGGTCCTGGCCGCCGCCCCACAACAACCAGGAAATGTGCTGGCGCGTGTTGAGGCCGAACGGCAGCGCCGTGCCGAAGGTGAAGGCGGCATTCTTGCCCCAGTAGTAATACAGCGCCGTGTTGCCGATCTCGACCGTGCCGTTCGATACCGCGTCGAGCACCTGCAGGCCGGGCACGATTTCGCCGGCGGCGAAGGACTGGATCTGAAAACGGTTGTCGGTGATTTCGGCGACGCGCTTGCAGAAATATTCGCAGCCGCCGTAAAGCGTATCCAGCGATTTCGGCCAGCTCGCCGCCAGCCGCCACCGCACCTCGGGCATCGATTGCGCGACCGCGGGCGCGGCCACCGTGCCCGCGGCAAGGCCGATGCCGCCGGCCTTCAGGAATTCACGACGTTTCATGCGCTTCCCCTCTGTTTGCGCCGATAGCTCGACGAGGGACAACGATCTTGACTGTCGCTTTTTGTTTCGCCGACGGCTGACCTTGAACGGACGTTGCGGAATGCAACCCCGGATAGTGGTAAGGATGACCAATCAGGTCAGGGGAATCAAGGGCGGCATGGTGCTACGCAGTTGCGAGAAGCGCGCTGAGCTCGCTTCACCGCGCCGGGCCGAACTTCGCTTCCATCGTCCGCCGCGTCTTGACCGTCTCATTGTTCGCATCGATCTCGACATCGCTCCAGCGCACCACCGCGCCGTGGGCGATGTCGTGCTTCAGCTTGACCCCGTGCGCGAGCCCGATCGGCAACGCGCCGGCATCGAGGCTGGCGGGTGCCGGCATCAGTTTGCCCCATACCGTATAGCCGCCTTCGCCGTCGAGCATTTCGCCCGCGCGCAAGCTCCGCTTCGCCACCGAGGCAACGTCGCCGCTGAAACCGTGCGGCTGTCCGGTTGGTTCGCCGCGCAGCGCCGCCGATAGAATCGAGATGTTCAACTCAAGGCCGATCAAATGATACGGCTTGTACATCGCCGCATAGCGGCCGCTCGAATCCGTCTTCAGCCCGTATTGCCTGAAACAACCGGCGGCGTAGTCGTTCGGCGCCTCCAGCACGACATAGACGCCCCAGCGCAGATCGCGGAACACCGGGCGCCCGTCGCGCTCCAGCGACGATACCACTTCCACCAAACCGGATTTCTCCAGCACGCCGCCCTTGTCGCGGGGCCGCATCACATGCGGCAGATCGTCGACGCCGCAGGGCGGAAACGTCAGCCCGTCGGCCGGGACCTCCAATCCCGTCGCATTGGCGATCGCCGCCATTTCGATGGCCGATTTGGTGCCGTCGAGAAACGAGTTGAACATCTGCGGGTTCATGCCGGCCGATTGCGCCTCGTCCGCCGAGAGCCCGTAATGGCCCCAGACGCCGGCCGGCGTCACATCATGATAGGCCGGCAGGTATTTGGTTCCCTTGCCGGCGGCCACGACGCGAAAACCGGTGGCGCGCGCCCAGTCGACCATCTCGGCGGTGAGCGCCGGCTGGTCGCCATAGGCCAGCGAATAGACCACGCCCGCTTGCCGCGCTTCCTCCGCGAGCAGCGGCCCCGCCAGCACGTCGGCCTCGACATTGACCATGACGATGTGCTTGCCGCGCGCAATCGCCGCGCGGGCATGCCGGATGCCGACCGCGGGATTGCCGGTGGCTTCCACGATCACTTCGATATTCCCCGATGTCGCCTTGGCTGCGTCGGCCGTGAAGGTGGTCGCCGCGATCCGTGCGGTATCCCAGCCGACGGTCCGGCACGCCTCGCGTGCGCGATCCGGGTCGAGATCGACGATGACGGGCACCTCCAGCCCCGGCGTATGCGGCACCTGCGACAGGAACATCGAGCCGAATTTGCCGGCGCCGATCAGCGCGACGCGGACCGGCTTGCCGGCGGCGCGGCGGGCGTTGAGAAGATGAGAGAGATTCATGGAGGGTGTCCGGGAAGCTGACGTGTCCCGGACGCGGTGCAGCGCTCACGCGCTGCTCCGCAGAGCCGGGACCCATGGGGATGGTGGGTACCGTGTGGGCCCCGGATCAGCAGCGCACCACGCCGCGAGGGCGGCGCGTTGCGCTGCGTCCGGGGCACGAGAGTTACATTACTCCGCGGCCTGGCGGTGGGCGCGCGCGAGCCGCAGCAGCGCGTCGTCATCGACCGTCTCGATCGGCGTGAAATCGCGATGGGCAATGTATTCCGGCCGCGTCGGGGTGCGGATGTAGTTCGAGACCGCGTTCAGCGTCAGATAAACGATCTTGCGCGGATAGGGCGTGATGTTGCCGGCCGAGCCGTGCACCAGATTGCCGTGGAACATCAAAAGGCCGCCGGCGTTGCCGGTCGGCGCGACGATGCCGCCTTCTTTCACCAGCCGGGTCACGGTCTCCTCGTCCAGCGTCCACAGCGGATAGGATGTGGTCGCAAGGTCGTGCGAGGCCTTGAGGTCGCCGGCGTGCTGGCTTCGCGGCACCAGCATCAGCGGCCCGTTGATCGGCATCACCTCGTCGAGAAAAATCGCGATGTTCATCGCGCGCGGCTCCGGCATGCCGTCGTCGCGCTTCCAGGTGCCGTAGTCCTGATGCCACTGCCAGACGTCGCCGGTGAAGGCCGATTTGGCGTTGATCTTGTACTGGTGCATGTAGACCTTCTCGCCGAAGACCTGCTCCACCGGGTCGATCATGCGCGGATGGGCGCCGAGCAGGCGGAACGCCTCGTTGTAGAGATGGGCGGCAAAAGCGGTGCGCGGGGCGCCGCTCTTCTCGCGCCATACCTCCGGCCGCTGGGTGTCGTAGATGCCTTCCGCCTCGCGCGCCAGCAGGGCGACCTCTTCAGGGCTGAACAGCTCCGGCAGAAACAGCCAGCCCTCCCGGTTGAAGTCGTCGATCTGCTGCTGGGTCAGCTTCATGGCGGTTCCTCCTCGCGTTTTAAGGGCGAAGCCCATAGCCTTGTTGCGGTCAGGATAACACCGGGACGAGGGGTTTACCAACCCGCGCCAACGATCGCCAAGGCGAACATTTGCGAAGGGCGGCGATGCTGGTGACGCCGCCAGGTTCCCCCGGAATCCGGGTGGATCGCAACAATTTCCAAGCCTAGATTTCGGACAACATTTACGTTCACGGGACGGGGCGATCAGATTTGGAGAAAGCCATGACCGGCTATTGTTTTGCGATCTTCGAAACCGCGATCGGCCCTTGCGGCATCGTTTGGGGCGCGCGCGGCATCTGCGGGGTGCAGCTGCCGATGGGCAACGAGGACAAGACCCGTTCCCGCATCGTCCAGCGCTATGGCGACCTCGCGCAGGCGCCGCCGCCGGCCGAGGTGGAACATGCGATCGACGGGATCGTCGAGTTGCTGGACGGCAAGCCGAACGATCTCAGGGATGTCGTGCTCGATCTCGACGGCGTGCCGGAATTCCACCGCGGCGTCTACGACATCGCGCGCAACATCCCGCCGGGCAAGACGATGACCTATGGCGACATCGCCAAGCGGCTCGGCGGCGTCGAGCTGTCGCGCGATGTAGGTCAGGCGCTGGGACGCAATCCCTGTCCGATCGTGGTGCCCTGCCACCGCGTGCTCGCCGCCGGCGGCAAGCCCGGCGGATTTTCCGCCAATGGCGGCGTCGTCACCAAGCTGAAGATGCTCGCCATCGAAGGCGCGGTGGTCAATCACACGCCGGGTTTGTTCGACTGAACTGCGCGCCTAGCCCGCCACCGCTTCGCAGGAAAATCCGTCGCCCAGCCGCCGGATTTTCCCTGTCGATGGCGCGGGAAAATGCGCGGTGCGGCACAGCGTATCGGTGTCGCAATAGCGTTCCAGGAAATTGCGCCGCGTCGCGGCGACCCATGAGTGCTCCGTTGCCTCAGGCCGGCGGCGGCACCGAGATCTTGACCGAAGGCCGGCTCAGCATTCGCTCATGGAAGGCATTGAGCTTCGGATAGGCTTTGCGCCAGCCGCACTCGGCAAAGCGGAAATCGGCATAGCCGAGGACGCAGGCCAACGCGATCTGGGCGATATCGAGCGGGCGCGACAGCATGTCAGGCTGGCTCTCGAAGCGCGCCATTCCGTTCCATGCGCGATTCCAGTGATCGTCGGCCCACGCCTGCCAGCGTAGCGGCTCGGGCCGCACCATTTTCTCGTAGCGGCACAGCAGCATGGAATCGAGCATGCCCTGCAGCAGCGAATGGTCGCTCTTGACCTTCCATCGTGTCGCGCCAGAGGCCGGAATAAGCTTTCCGCCGCCGGCGAGTTCGTCGAGATATTCTACGATCACATAGGAATCGAGGATGACGTCGCCGCTGTCCAGGATCAGCACCGGCAGTTTTTTCACGGGCGTGATGCGCGAATATTCATCGTTGGGCTGGGTCGGCGCTACCGCCGTCGGCACCAATTCGATTTTGTCGATCAGGCCGAGTTCGATCGCGGCAATGCGGACCTTGCGGGCAAATGGCGAGGCGGGAGAGAATGTGAGTTTCATTCGAATGTCCTCAAAGGAAGCTTCTCGTTGTCATGCCCGGGACAAGCCCGGGCATGGCGAGTCCCCGAATGCCTCTCGCAAGCGCCTCACGCCGCGATGATTTGCTGGCGCTGTTCGCCGAGTCCCTCGATGCCGAGCGTGACCACGTCGCCGACGTTGAGGAATTTCGGCGGCTTCATGCCCATGCCGACGCCGGGCGGCGTTCCCGTCGCGATGATGTCGCCCGGCAACAGCGTCAGGATTTCCGAGAGGTAGGAAACGATCTTCTTGACGCCGAAAATCATGGTCGCCGTCGAGCCGGTCTGGCAGCGCTTGCCGTTGACGTCGGTCCACATCGGCAGCTTCTGCACGTCCGCGATCTCGTCCTTGGTCACCAGCCAGGGGCCGAGCGGACCAAACGTGTCATGCGACTTGCCCTTGGTCCACTGACCGAGCCGTTCAATCTGGAAGAAGCGCTCGGAGACGTCGTTGCAGACGCTGTAGCCGGCCACGTAATTGAGGGCGTCGGCCTCGGAGACGTATTTGGCGCGGGTGCCGATGATGATCGCGAGTTCGCATTCCCAATCGAGCTTGGTCGAGCCGCGCGGCTTCTCGACCGCGTCGTTGGGGCCGCACAGGCTGTTGTTGGCCTTCATGAAGACAATGGGTTCGGTCGGAAGCGCCATTCCGACTTCCGCGGCGTGGTCGGAATAATTCAGGCCGATGGCGATGAATTTGGGCTGGCCGCCGACCGGCGCGCCGATCCGTGGGCTGCCGCCGACGGCGGGAAGCTTGGCGGGGTCGAGGCCGGCGATCTTGGCCAGCGAGGCCGGCGAAAAGGCATCCCCGGCGAAGTCCTGGAGGTGCGCCGACAGATCGCGCAGTTGACCCGATTTATCGACCAGGCCGGGCTTTTCCTTGCCGATTTCGCCGTAACGAACAAGCTTCATTTCCGATCACTCCCTAGGGTGGTTCCGTTGCTTGGATGCTTCATGGAACAGGGCGCGGTGAAATTCAACTGCTGACTGGGCGGCGCATTGCAGCCCCCCAAGAGGGGCTGCCTCGGGATCACGTCCTGGAGCCTTTTCCGTTTCGATTGAATCGAAACGGGGCTCCGGATTCCTGATTTGACGTGTTTTCCTGACGCGAACCGGACTCCACTTCGCTTGAAAACGCTCTAAACGACGAATTTGAAGGCATCGCCGTCGCGCCGGATGTGGCCGGCATTGAAATGTCCGCCGATCACCAGGACGGGTTCATCGGCAAAGCGCGCGAACAAATCGCGCCGGGTCACGATCGACTGCACGGGATCGGAATCGGCGGTCGAGGACCAGTCGAGATGCGCCATCTGACAGGGATGATGGGCGACGTCGCCGGTGAGCAGGCCCTGTTCGCCCGCCGATTTGATATGAACGCCCATATGGCCCGGACTGTGGCCGGGTGTCGGGATCAGGGTGATTTCGTCGCAAAGGCTGATGTCGCCGTCGACGAGATCGGCCTTGCCGGCATCGATGATCGGCTTCACGGAGTCGTGAAATACCGCCGCCTTGTCGGGCTCCACGCTGTGGTCGCGCCAGTACTCGTATTCGATCCGGCCGAACACATAACGCGCCTTGGCGAAGGTCGGCACCCATCGGTTACCTTCGAGCCGCGTGTTCCAGCCGACGTGGTCGACGTGCAAATGGGTGCAGAGCACGGTGTCGATGCTGTCAGGCGGAAAGCCTGCCGCGGTCATGGTTTCGAGGAAAGGCGTTTTCCGGCTATTCCAGGTCGGCACCTTGCGGCCTTCCTTGTCGTTGCCAAGGCCGGTGTCGACCACGATGCGGCGCGTGGGCGTCTCGACCACCAGCGCGTGGATCGACATCTTCAGGCGGCCTTCCTCCGTCGCGAAATGGGGGATTAGCCACGGCAGCTTGCCGATTTCTTCATGGCCGGCCAAAGGCAGGATGAATCGTGTGCTGCCGACCGTCTCCAGTTCGACGATTTTTGTAACCCTGACCCTGCCTATGTTCCAGCGCATGCGGCGTTTCCCCGAGGCGGCAAAACTGGCGCCGAAGGGATCGTCAGCGCCGGCGCCGTTCGCCCTGATCTACAGCGTGCCGGGGAATGCGCCGCCGTCGAGCAGGATGTTCTGCCCGGTGATGAAGCCGGCCTTGGCGCCGCATAGAAACGCGCAGGCGAGGCCGAATTCCTCGGGCTCGCCGAACCGGCCGGCGGGATTGAGCTTGGCCCGTTCCGCCAGCATGTGGTCCACGGTGACGCCGCGCTTTTCCGCCTCCGCCTTTGCCACCGCGCCGCGCAGCCGATCGGTATTAAAGGGTCCCGGCAGCAGGGCGTTGATGGTGACGTTGTTGATCACGGTCTTGCGCGCCACGCCCGCGACAAAGCCGGTGAGGCCGGCGCGCGCGCCGTTGGACAATCCCAGAACCTCGATCGGCGCCTTTACGGCGGCGGAGGTGATGTTGACGATGCGGCCGAACTTGCGCGCCATCATGCCGTCGACCGTGGCCTTGATCAGCTCGATCGGGGTCAGCATGTTGGCGTCGAGCGCCTTGATCCAGTCGTCGCGGGTCCAGTTGCGGAAATCGCCGGGCGGCGGGCCGCCGGCGTTGTTGACCAGGATATCCGGGTCCGGACAGGCCTTCAGCGCGGCCTCGCGGCCGGCGGGGGTAGTGATATCGCCGGATACTTCCGTCACCGTCACGCCGGGATGCAATTTGCGTATTTCGGCGGCTGTTGCTGCGAGCGCCTCGGCGCCGCGCGCGGTCAACGTGACATCGACGCCCTCGGCGGCGAGCGCCATGGCGCAGGCGCGTCCGAGGCCCTTGCTGGATGCGCAAACGATGGCGCGGCGGCCTTTGATCCCAAGATCCACTGTCTCACTCCCGTCGGTTCAGATGATTTTCTGTAACCTGATCTTGCCACTTTAGCCAACCCCGAACGCGCTGATAAGGCCGGATATTGGCGGTTTGCGATCACGAAAATCGTCTGTATCAATACGATCGCGCATTTCGCGGAGCTGCTCATGGCCGGTCTGTTCGACGTCAGCAAGGAAATCATTCTGGTCACCGGCGCTTCGCAGGGACTGGGCCGGCAATTCGCCCGCGTTCTTTCCGCGCATGGCGCTTCAGTCGCGCTGGCGGCGCGCCAGACCGCGAAACTAAAGAGCCTGGAGGATGAGATACGCGCCAAGGGCGGCCGCGCCGTCGCCGTGCAAATGGACGTCACCGACTTGGCCTCGATCGGCAAGGCGATCGATGCCGCCGAGGCCGCGCTCGGCCCTGTCAGCGTGCTCGTCAACAATGCCGGGATCGCGATTGAAAAGCTCGCGGTAGACCAGACGGAAGACGACTGGGATTCCGTCATCAATGCCAACCTCAAGGGCGCGTATTTCGCGGCCACCGAAATGGCGCGCCGAATGATCGCGCGCAAACAGGAAGGCAATATCGTCAATATCGCATCCGTGCTCGGGACAGGCGTGATGAAATTTCTGTCGCCCTATACCATCTCCAAGGCGGGCATCATCCAGGCCACCAAGGCGATGGCGCTGGAACTGGCCGGCAACCGCATTCGCGTCAATGCGCTGGCGCCGGGCTATATCGATACCGAGATCAACCATGATTTCTGGTCGACGCCCGGCGGCGAGAAACTGACAAAACGAATTCCGCAACGCCGGGTCGGCGCCGAATCCGATCTCGACGGCGCCATCATGCTTTTGGCCTCCAACGCCTCGCGCTACATGACCGGCAGCGTCGTCACCGTGGATGGCGGGTTTCTGCTGACGTAGCGAGTACGTCATTCCGGGGCGATGCGAAGCATCGAACCCGGAATCTCGAGATTCCGGGTCTGGTCCTTCGGACCATCCCGGAATGACGGTGTCGCTCAACCCGCCCTTAGCTCCGCCTTGATCATGTCGGCGGCCTTCTCGCCGATCATGATGGTCGGGGCATTGGTGTTGCCGCCGATCAAGGCCGGCATGATCGAGGCATCGACGACGCGCAAGGCCTCGAGCCCATATACCCTGAGTTTCGGATCGACCACGGCACTGGAATCATTGACGCCCATTCTGCAGGTGCCGACCGGGTGATAGATGGTGTCGACATTTTCGCGCAGGACCTTGCGAATGTCGTCGTCGGTTTCGACGCCGGCCGTGACCTCATCGGATTTTTGCAGCGCCTTGAGCGCGGGCGCGTCCAGCAGCCGTTTCGTCATCTTGAAGCCGGCGACCATGGTTTCAAGGTCGGCAGCCTCGCCGAGAAAGTTCGGATCGATCGCGGGCGCGGAATGCGGATCGGCGCTCTGCAGCCAGACGCTGCCACGGCTTTTCGGGCGCAGCACGCAGACGTGACAGGAAAAGCCGGTGCCCCAGCGCGGCTTGCGGCCGTGATCGGCCACCATCGCCATGCAGAAATGCAGCTGGATATCGGGCACGTCGAGGTCGGGCCGGGTCTTGAGGAAACCGCCGCATTCGGCGACGTTCGAGGTCATCGGCCCGCGCCGCTCGCGCCGGTATTGCGCGATGCCCTTGAATATCCGCGCGATGCCACTGAGCGACAGGCCGGCGAAGTGCGGCGCGTCGGAGGTAAAGCCGAAGACAAAGTCCGGGTGATCCTGCAGATTCTGTCCGACGCCGGGCAAATGATGGGTGGTTGCGATGCCGTGCTTCGCCAGCGCGGCGCCGTCACCGACCCCTGAAAGCATCAATAGTTGCGGGCTCTGGAACGCGCCGGAGGAAAGGATCACTTCGCGGCGGGCGCGAATTTGCCGGGTCTGCTTGCCCTGCCGGCATTCGACGCCGATCGCGCGCTTGCCCTCGAACAGGATGCGGGTGGCGTGCGCGTGGGTCTCGACGCGCAGATTGGCGCGGGTGGCCATGAAGGGGTGGATGTAGCCGCGCGCCGCGCTCCAGCGCTCGCCGTTCTTCTGCGTGACCTGATAGGCGCCGAGGCCTTCCTGCTCCTCGGCGTTGAAATCCTCGCGGATCCGGAATTGGGCCTCGCGCGCGGCCTGCAGATAGATCTCGCGCACCGGATTGTCGGTCCGCGATCCCGTGACATGGAGCGGGCCGCCCTGGCCGTGATACTCGCCGCCGAGTTCGGAATTGTCTTCCGAGCGTTTGAAATAGGGCAATACGTCGGCATAGGACCAGCCGGTGTTGCCGAGCGACGCCCATTGGTCGTAGTCGCTTCTGTGGCCGCGCGTATAGACCATCGCGTTGATCGCGGACGAGCCGCCAAGCCCCTTGCCGCGCGGCTGATAGCCGATACGGCCCTGCAGGCCCGCTTGCGGCACCGTGTCGAACGCCCAATTGTTGACCTTGCCGGCGACCATCAGGATCAGCGCGCCGGGTGTGGTGACCACCCAATTGTCGTCCTTGCCGCCGGCTTCCAGCAGCGCCACCGACGTGGCCGGGTCCTCGGACAGGCGGCTTGCGACCGCGCAGCCCCCGGAGCCGCCGCCAACGACTATGAAATCGAATGTATCCATCAGCATGGTCCCCCAAATCTGCTTTATGGCGCGGCGCCTTGATCTGGCGCCCGATCCATTTTTCTTCTGTTTTTGGCCTCAAGGCTGAGCTTTTATGGAACTTGTGGCAAGGGCGCCGTGGCAGGCCGGTTTTTCGCGCGAAAAGCGCGATTTGGCCGATCTTTGCCGTCATAAAATCCTCAAAAGTCGCCTCGCGGCCCTTTCCAAAGCAGGCGCGCGTTGGTACATACCGACCGCGACCCAGGGGCAATTGCCAAGGGTTGCCTTCTCAGGAAGCCTCCGGACGGAAACGGCGCCTTGGCGTTGGCCAGACCCGTTTCGGCATCAGGTTTTTCGGTAAGGCGCGCAACGGTTTATCGCGGGGTGGAGCAGCCCGGTAGCTCGTCAGGCTCATAACCTGAAGGTCATAGGTTCAAATCCTATCCCCGCAACCAAGATCGGCAATAGAAACCCAGCAATCTCAATAGATTGCTGGGTTTTTGCTTTGGCGCTGCAATCGACCTCCAGTTACATCAATGACCTAGTTTGTTGTTCAAATTACCCCGCAACCACATACACAACTAATCAGGGCGAAAAATCTGACAGGCGGTAGGAAGCTCTCGCGGCGTCGATATTTCATGACGGTCTGCGAAAACCGGCGTCGACGATTGCTTACTTGCTCAGGGAGCTTTTCCCGGCAACGGAACGTCGGGCTTTTTTGATTGCGATGCTGATCGGCCTGACATCTTCGCCCGACGAGCGATATCCGCCGCCCTCGCCGGCACGCCTTTTCGATCGAGGATAGCTGCACATCGGAGCCGTGATGATCGCTGCGACCGAGGAGGCGGGCTAGGTGGCTGCCGGGATGATGGGATTGTTCGGCTCGCGCCACACAATCAGCATGCCTGCCAGCAGCAGACCGCTGAGCATCATGCTGACGGGAAGCGACAGAAAGAAAGCCGCGATATCGCCGAAGTTGGTGCCCCAGGTGCGGATCGTCACGATCGCGGCCCAATAGCCTGCGGCCCCGGCGGATGCCATGTCGAGCCGCGTTTTCCGCGCGAGAATAGCGGCAACGGCCCCGGTCGCGATGATGGCTGAGATCGGTACTCCGACCGTGACCGGGTGGATCATGTGACCCATGCCGTCACCGAGTACAGTGCCGAGCGTTCCGGCTGTCAGCATGGCCAACCAGTAGAGGCCATCCGTGCGCGGGACCCCGCATGTCACCGGCGTCAAGGATGACGCACGGCGCAAGGCCAGAATCGCAACCAGCAGTGCCGCCAGGCAGGCCGAGACCGTGATGTAGTCCAGATGCGTGCGGTGGATTCCGAGGTCGGCCAAGTCAGTCGCGGCGGCTCGTACAACGAGGATTGCCAGCCAGTAAAGGGCCTCATTTCCGCGTCTGCTCCATTGATTTGCCAACGCAATGACGGCGAAAATCAGTGCAAGCATCAAGAGGCCGCCCAAGTCGCTCAACTTGAGCACATCGGGTATGAAATCACCCATGTTCGCTCCACAGATGCTGGCGATCATGATGCCAGCCCAATAGCGCGGCCCTATGGCCGGGACGATCTTGAAGTGCATGTAGAGCCTTTCTCGGTGCCATCGCGCCTCGCGCGCAAACATGGTCGCGCGACAAAGCTGGATCGTCAGGAGAGCTCCGGCTACGTTGCCTCAACGTTGCGGGATCTGGATTCACACCGGTGTTGCTTCAGAAGCCTCGGGAAAACGCAGGGTGGCCGTCGTCCCGCGTCCTGGCGTCGATGTGATGATCAGTGTCCCTCCGTGGGCCGCCATGATCTCCTGAACGATCGACAGGCCGAGTCCGGACCCCTCTTTGGAGGTGTTGTCGGTTTGGAACGGCTCGATGCGTTCGGAGTTGCGAGAGATTCCGGCCCCATCGTCGCAGATCGACACGCTCCCGCGATCGAGGTTGGCCACGATGCGTCCGGCGCCATGCGCATGGACCAATGCATTGCCGACCAGGTTAGCCAAGGCGCTGCGAACCGCAGCTTCGACGCCGTGCACCACGACGGTGCCTTCCTCGACCTGCTCCAGCGAGAGTTCGATTCCGGCGTCCAGCGCGGAGGGGCTGAAATCCGCAAGCACGTCCCGCGTCACAACCGCCAGATCGATGGGCCGCTTTTCGATCGCACGATTTTGTAACCGCGCCAGGTCGAGCATGGCTGAAACCAATGACGAGAGGCGACGAACATCGCGCACCAGTTCGCCCTTCAAGCCAGGTTCGTCCACGTCCTCGATCTTTGCACGCAGCAAGGTCAGTGGCGTGCGGAGCTGATGGGCCGCATTGCCGAGGAATCGGCGTTGCCCCTGGATGTAGACGTTGATCTCATGGAAGGCACGGTTGAGTGCCCTGGCCAGCGGCTTGAGCTCGACCGGGACCTCATCGAGCGAGATCGACGCCTGCGGTGCCGTCGGTTCGATTGCGAGCGCCAGCTTCGTCACGCGTTCGATGCTGCGGGCCACGAAGCGCGCGGACAGGAACGCGCCGGCCGCGACGGTCGACGCGAACGCCATGGCCAGCAGAAAGACGGAGAAAAAGTTACGGACGACGAACGATCTCGCGATCTGATCGAATCCGACTTGCGCACCTCCGATCATCATAACCAGTTCTGAAGTACCCCTTCGGACGACGGCGAGGCAGAAGGAGCTCTTCTGGTCGAGCGTATTGAGGACCGAGAAACCGATCGGCCCGGTATAGGGCAGCGAGAAGGGCAGGGCCGGCCTGAGTTCGCGTCCGAACTCGGCCATCAGGCCATCGTAGGACACGACGTACCACAGGTTTGGGCTGGTGGATTTCAGCTGCTCGATACTGTGGATGGAACGGATCGTCAGTCCCCGGCCCGGATCGACGACCGTGGCGCGACTGAGGATAGCGGCGGCGGCCTGGCAAAAGGTTTGCTCGCGTTCACGTGTCACATCCAGCCAGATCACGGTGCCGAGCAAGACGAGGAAGATGGCCGCCGCAGCGACGCTGAGCGAAAGCGTCAGGGTCCTGGTGATCGACGTCATCGGATCTGCGTGGTTCGAAGAATATAGCCGATGCCCCGCATGCTGCGGATCTCGACGTCGCCGCCAAGTTCGGCGAGCTTTTTGCGGAGCCGGGACACCTGCGCCTCGAGGGTATTGGATTCGATCTCGTCATCGAACCCGTAAATCTCCTCGATCAGCGCGGCGCGCGTGACAACGCGGTCCCTTCGCATCAACAGCGCTCCGAGGATCAAGGCTTCGCGCCGCCGCAGCAAAACCTTGTTGTTGGCCACAATGGCCTCGTTGGTGCCGACGCGCAGTTCGACGTTTCCGAACGACAGGACCGACGGAACGAGCAGCCGAGGCCGCCGCAGCACGGCCCGAACCCTGGCGATGAATTCCTGCGGCTCGAATGGCTTGCCGAGATAATCGTCCGCCCCGCAGTTCAGTCCGTCGATCACGTCTTCCTTGGTATCCTTGGCCGTCAGCATGATGATGGCCGGCCTTTCCGGCAATTGGCTCAACGCGGTGACGATGTCGAGCGCATCGCCGTCGGGAAGCATCCGGTCGACGATCGCCAGATCGTATTTGAAATTGCCGAGCGCCTGCTGGGCATCCGAAACGGATGCGACGATGTCGACGATCCCGTGCAACTGCCCGAGCAAACGACCAAGATAGGCCCCGATCTGCGGTTCGTCTTCGATCACAAGCGAGCGCATTGATCTTCCTTGGTATGGCTGGTCAATAGCCGCCCGGAGCTTCCCCCTTACGGCAATCGGCCCCGCCAACGCAAGCCAGGGAGAATCGAACGTCCTCCGGCTCGCGCGAAGGGGACGGCCAGGCTTCGCCGGAGGCAATCTTGGGGCAATGTTGGAGGATCACTTGCCTGTCGTTGAACATCTGCGCAGCCTTGTACCCGGGAACAGCGATGACAATTCGCAAGATCGCAAAACGGCTTCAGTTAAGCATGCTGCTGGTGGTCAGTTTCGCGGCGCTCACGGCACTGGCGCATTCAGCGCGAGCAGATGAGGCCACGGCCAGTGGTCTGTGGGAGAAAAAAACCGAAGCCGGCAAGCCTGTCGTATGGGTATTGATCTTCGAGCGCGGCGGCACCTATCAAGGGGTCATCGCAAAGAGATTTCTCAAGCCCGGAGATGATGCCGGCGCGGTCTGCACGAAATGCGTGGATGATCGCAGGAATCAGCCTCTTTTGGGTCTTAGCTTTATCAGGGGAATGCAACGGAACGGCTTGAAATACGAGGGTGGCGACATTCTCGATCCGCGCGATGGCAAGATTTACAGCGCGAACATGGCCGTCAATCCCGATGGTCAAACTCTTACCCTTCACGGCTATATGGGTATTTCGATTTTGGGACACGATGAAGTCTGGAATCGGCTGCCCGACAGTGTCGTCGATATTCTCGACGCCTCCATTATTGCAAAATATTTGCCTGCTGCGATTCCGGCGACTTCAGCGGACTCGCCGGCAAAGTCCAAATATAATGATCGCGTGCGCTGAGCCGGCGAATTCGACGAACCCTCGCCGCATTGATGGCGAGACCGATCAGTCCTGATGTGCGCAAACATGGCGCGCGCTGGTCCGCGGTGGCGCATGCGTGGCGGGCCGTCGCGGCGGCCTGCATACAATCTGGAAGGCATTGTGGCGAATATCCGGCCCTCGCATTTATTCGGCAACGTTTGAGGAGAAAAACAGGGATCATCCTCACCGCATCACAAGAACATTTCGCGGAGTGCCGGTCTGCCTCGCCGGAGGCAATCTAGCGGCAATGTTGGCGCGCCATCTTGCCGCTCCGAACCACACGAGCCGACCCTGCCAAAATGGCCCCGGGGGTCAGAGGCCCTCCAATGAAGCATGCCGTCCAAGCCGGTCTCCGCTCATCCATCAGCGGGGGCGCGCACCGAACGTTGTTGGCGGCGTTGGTTACCGCACTCGGTGCCATCGGGGCGGTTGATTCCGGGTCAGCCCAAACGGCGTTTACGTTGCCTGCTCCACCCTTCCAATTGCCCATGGTGCCGTCGGCATCAGGCACTTGGACGGTCATGGTCGGCATCGGAGGCGAATACAAACCCGATTTCGAGGGGGCTAATCGGGCCATGCTCAGCCCGATCCCGATTTTTGCCATCCGTCGTGCCGGCTCCTCGGAGCAGTTTCGTGGCCCGCGCGACAGCCCGAGCATCGCATTTCTCGACTTCGGCGACCTTCGCGCCGGCCCTGTCGCCAAGTTCGAGGCGGCGCGAAAGCAGTTCAACTATTCCGAACTGAATGGCCTCGGCGACGTTAAGGCCGCGGTCGAACTCGGTGGCTTCGTCGAATATTATCCGGTCGACTGGTTCCGCACGCGCGTGGAGCTGCGCGAGGGCGTGGTCGGCCACAACGGCACCGTTGCCGACTTCTCGGCGGACTTCATCGTGCCGGTGATTCAGCGGCTCACGATCTCGGCCGGCCCACGCTTCACATGGGAAAGCACCCAGGCGACCTCACCCTATTTTGGCATCGATGCGGTGCAGGCGATGACTTCCGGGCTGCCCTTGTTTAACGCCAAGGGCGGCGCGCACTCTTACGGCGCCGGCACCCAGGTGTCCTATCGGATCAATCCGCAATGGGAGGTTCATTCCTATGTCGAGTATGAGCGGCTGCTTGGCGATGCGGCGGCGAGCCCTCTGGTGACGCTGCGAGGTTCGCCGAACCAAACGACCTTCGGCATTGGCTTCTCCTATTCATTCGACGTCAAAATAAGATAGGACCGCCATGCGCAGCCGATGCGTAAGCTTCGCGACGATTCTTCTTGTTGCCGTCAGCGTCGGCGGTTGCGCGATGTTTGAAACCGGTCAGACGAAACTGCAGGCGGTCAAGACCGTCGGCATCATCTCGGCGGTCGGCGGCGAGTTGAGCTTCGCGACGGCGGGGCTGACCGGGCTGAACGGCAACGCCAGTCAAAGCTTCCCGATCGCGGCCTGGGGCCTCGATGACCTGATTGTCCAGCAAGCCACCACGGCATTGAACGGACGTTTTCAGGTGCAGCCGGTCAGTTACAACCGAGCGGCCTTTGCGGCGGTCAAGGATTCTCCGGTTACGCCCGTCAACCTTGTCCGTGGCGATCCATTCAAGAAGCTGGTTCAGACTGAAGTGTCCCCGCAAGGCCTTGACGCCTACATCGTCATCACCAAGGCAAAATCGAATTTCGGCCGCGGTGCCGGAAAAATCGAAGGGATAGGCTTCGTCACTTACCGGACAGTGCTGGCATCTTACAACCAGATCCATGCGCTCTACGAAATCAGGGTTTTCGACGGAAAGACCTTCGATGTCATTGAAAAAAGGAGCGCGCCGGCGTTGGACGATGCGGTGGAGATCAGGCTTCCGGGTCCCACCAGGCAAGTCGACGACAGTTACTCGCCAGGCCGCGGCGAACCCGTGCGAAATGAAAATCTGCACAGAGCGATCACGGACCTCATCGTGCGCAGCCTTTCGACAACCCTGAGCGACATGCATCTTGCGGATGCCCGTTAATCGGACGCAACAGCGTAAGGAGAATGTGATGAAAATTGTGCGTCTCCGCGTGGCTCTGACGGCATTCCTGCTGACCACGAGTCCCTGTCTGGCAGACGACGTCTTGGGTACATGGTCGCGCGACAATGGCGCCGTGCATGTCAAATTTGACACGTGTGGCGACGCCATCTGCGGAAACATCGCGTGGCTGAAGCCCGGCGCGGATACCAAAGCCAAAGTCGGGCAGCGTCTGTTCTTCGACATGCGTCCCGATGGTACGAACTCATGGACCGGCAAAGCGGTCAATCCTGACAACGGGTCAATCTATTCAGGCAAAATGTTTATTGAAGGATCTACCCTCAGCACCTCGGGATGCATCATCGGTGGACTGATCTGCAAGTCGGCGAATTGGAGAAGAGTACCTTGACATCAGACTGAGTGACGCCGTTCCAGCCTTCGGAGCCGGATTTGTTGAGCGGCAAAGTATTAGCGAGCGGGAGGAGAGGCCGACAATGTTGAAATACGCGTCAAAGTTCCTTCTGAACATTTTTCTCTCTGTTCTGGCGACGGTAATCGGGTCCTATTTGGCAAACCACTACACCGCGCGCAGGCCTGCTGCGGACGCGCCGGCCTCGCTTGCGGGCGCGACCATCGATCCAAAGAGAGCAGACGCCCATGCCGCGTCTCGCGAGGCGGTAAAAGCAGATATCGCTGTGTCGGAGGGTCCCTTGGACGTTGCCAACGCGGTCGGACCGACGGGCGCCATTGGCGGTCGCAGCGTCGACAAGACAAATGTCGACAAGACAAATAATGAGAAGGCTGCACCGCCCGTCGATAAACTGGCCGAGGCGACGAACGTGCCTGCGCGGTTGCATCGGTCCGCCCCACGCTCCAAGCAAATTGCAAAGACCAACACGATCGCGGCGCCCGAGAGCGCGTCGCTGACCGTCGCCCCGCCGGAGCCGGGTCGCGCGACTACCGGGCGATTTTTCAATACGAACGCGAATTCAGCCCTCGACGCGTCGCCGCCGCCGCAACGAGTCGGTCGAGACGATGGCGTCTCGCCGCCGCTGGATCCCGAGGTGGAAGGTTCGCATCTCACCCGGAGGGTTTTGAAGCCGATCATCCGCACGGCATTGTTGCTTTTAGAGCGGTGTTCGTTGCTCGGCCACGCTCACGAACAGCAACGGCGCACGTCGCCGGATGAAATCCCTTCGTCCTCCCGCGTGCTTCGCTTTTCATGCTCGCGGATTGCGGCGACATCGGTGCTGATGACGCCCCCTCGCTGCTAACTAAATCGGAATTACCAACGAATGTCGGTATCGCTGGTTGCGTGCCTTGCAACCAGATTAATCTCTCCAAGTCAGCGACCTGGAGAAATTTTTCTTAGTTCGTGAGACCGAACACCAGGGCAATAGCTCCCACCAGAATGAGGCTGACGGCCCACGACGTATCAAGATTGAACCAGCTCAGCGATACGAATTTGAGACCGAGATAGCGATAAACCAGCCACGCCGAACATCCGCCGGCAGCGATCATTGCGGTGGCGTGCACCGAGGAGACCAGCACGGCCACACCGAGATTGGCGTTCATGAGGGCGCCGGCTGCCTCATGGCCTTTATCGAGGTCGGCTTGCCGGCAGAGCCCAAGATAGATCGGCACAAGCATCAGTCCCGCACCATGCGCGATGGCCACCGCGAAGGACCAAAGCCCCATTTG